>ENA-OQMZ01000802-OQMZ01000802.1-human-gut-metagenome-genome-assembly--contig:-NODE-802-length-12650-cov-2.062924_pt1 | contig 12650 bp, 16 predicted proteins | sample MGYA00242621_ERZ504862 | MGnify/ENA primary metagenome ERZ504862 (study PRJEB26092, sample SAMD00036393) | human gut metagenome | host: Homo sapiens | study: EMG produced TPA metagenomics assembly of... | reverse complement strand
CTCCCTCTTTTGTCAGTTACATTCCGTCAGCCCAAAATCAACAAATCTGTTTCTCTTCGGCTCCTGGAGTTCCTTGTTATTCTGCAGATGTCCAGAAATCCTGGAAAAGCTGTGTTACTTCATCTGCGCTCATATCTCCAAGCATGTAGGACTGGAGATACGGACCACACTCATCTGCGTAGCTGCCAGGAGCAATTGTGTGGATCCAGCCGTTTGTCTTTCCAGCATCGATATAGGTCTTAGCATCATTTGCAAGAGCGCCGGTTACTTTCATATCAGACTTTGCACCAGGAACAGCGCCTACACCTTCTGCCATCCATTTCTGGCCTTCTTCGGAGGTAAGGATAAACTCACAATACTCTTTTGCAAGATCCAGATTCTTGGAATCTTTGTTTACAATATAAGTCCAGTTACAGGAGGATAATACAGTTGCATCATCTTCACCGGAGCCTACCGGGAATGGAAGGAATGCAAGATTTGCATCCGGATTAAAGGAATCCAGTGTAGACTGGCACCAGTCACCCATATGGATCATAGCTGCTTCGCCATTTGCAAGCATATTCTCTGATGTCTCCCAGTCAACCTCAAGCGGCTTGTCCGGACCATACTCTACAGCAAGATCAAGAAATTTGTAAAGATTCTCCCAGTTAGGCATATCTGCAAATGATGTCTCTCCGGATTTGATCGCATCTACTGTCTCAGCAGCTGTTTTGTCTTTGTCGATCATGAAATGTGTTGCAACCTGTCCTAATACCCATGTTTCCTTTGAAGCAAGCGCAAACGGAGTGATGCCTGCATCCTTCAGCTTCTTGCATGCCTCTTCCAGCTCATCCATGTTTGTCGGAAGCTTGTCGATACCAGCTTTCTCAAAGCAGTCTTTGTTGTAGATCAGACCCATGTTCTCATAGGTCCATGGAAGAGATTTTACATTTCCCTCATCATCTTTTCCAAGGTTTACAGCGTCCTCATTGAATTTGTCCAGAACCTCTGTATCATTGCTCCAGTCATAAGCGTAATCATAGTACATTTTCGCTTTTGTTTCCGGCCTCAGCATCAAATACATCCGGTGTATCTCCGGAGTTTACTCTGGACTGAAGCAGTGTGTCATAATCGTTAGCTGCATGCTGTACGTCAACAGTTACACCCGGATGTGATTCCTCGAAGGCTTTTACCATCTCGTCATACTCATCCAGACCATAAGCATGTGCATCAAATACATTCAGTGTTACATTTTCCTCAGCATGTGCAGTTACCCCTCCTGCAACTACCATTGATGAGATCATTGCTGCTGATAACAGAATAGAAATCGCTCTTTTTTTCATTTGCATATCCTCCTTTTGAATAGCCTTTTTTATTTTTCTCACTGCCTTCAGTGAAAATTTCATTATTTGCTTTCGTGTGCGTCTACGTACTCTTTTGCCGCATTCCACTCTTTAATTCCAAGCTGTACGGATCTTACTCCTTCGATCAGAGGAGCAACCTCTACAGGTTTATCTTCTCTGACGCATTCCTGGAAATATTTGATTTCTGTATAATATGGTCCCAGATTGGAAACATTGATCCCTGCCACATCACTTTCGCCTTCATATTCAGCTTTAAGTTCCGGCGTCTCCACAGTTCCGTCTTTTTTATATACTGTCAGGCTCGGTGACTGGGCACCGTTAAATTCTATCGTAGCATCCTCAAAATGTGCACGGAACGCTGCATGGAACTTCATTGCCGGTGACTCATCCCAGATACCTTCTGCTGTAGCAAAAATATCTCCGAATTCATACTTCGTGATGATATGATTGATCATACCACTTTCAAATCTGCTGGCATTTACCTGGAAGCTGTCCGGCTCCCCCAGCATATAACGCAGGAAATCAAGATCATGCACGTGAAGATCCAGCACAACAGAACCACTCTTTTCTTCCTTATGGAACCAGTCCTCGAATCCCCATTTCACATCTCCGCTGATGCGTTCCATAGTAATAGATTTCAGCTTTCCGAATTTTTCTGTGTCGTAAGCTTCCTTCAGATATTTATATTCCTCAAAGGAACGTACTACCTGGCCTACCATAACCTTCTTCCCGGATCTTTTTTCTGCTTCAAGAAGCATCTGGCAATCCTCTTCGGTCAGACATACCGGTTTTTCCACCAGTACATTCATCCTTTTTCCAGTGCCTTCACTGCATGTTCTGCATGCAGATAGCTTGGAAGACAGATATGTACAATATCCAGCTGCTCCTTTTCGATCAGTTCCATTCCGTATTCATATGTGGCAGCTTCCGGAAAATATGATGCCGCTTTGTCCAGAAATTCTTTTCTGCAGTCAGACAGGGCAACTACCTCAACATCATCCTCTTTTTCTGATAAGACTTTCAGGGATAAGTAATGAGTCGTTCCCATTCCGCCGCATCCAATCACGCCTATTCTCATCTCTCTACCTCTCTTTATTTGTCCAGTGACCTAACTAATATTCCAAAAAATAAAAGCTTTCTGCAGAAACATCTGTGTTTTTTGCTACAAGCTCTCCTTTTTGCTGCTCTTAGCTTGGATTTAGGATAGCATCCTTTGCCGTATCTGTCAACATTCTTTCTCGTTTTTCCGTCTTTCAATATGCATTTCTTGTATAATAAACAATTATTTCAAGTGTTTTTGTGCATTTGCGCATTTGTAATCAATTATTCCTGTCACTGTACTATTTTATCTCCATTTTTTTTACCAGTTCTTCCAAAAAAAATGCCTGTGTTATATTGCTCTTCTATTTAGAATTGTCGTATTTTTACATTTTTTCTTCTATGATAGTCAATATTTTCTTTGTACAGCCACATATTGATTATTTTCTGTATCTATGATAGGATATATTTAGTGCGGAGACTTTACTAATATTTTTCGGTTACCGTTTATTTTTAAAGGATTGGAGATGAAAAGAAACTATGAAACTTGTTAATCAGCAGGTTATTAAGAACACGAATATGAAACGGCTCTATACTTCCATCTATTCCAGTCCCGGAATATCCAGAGCACACCTTGCCAAGCAGACGAAGCTCAGCAAAACAACCGTATCTACTCTTGTAGATGAACTGATCGAACGGGGATTCATTGTGGACAGCGGTATCGGAGAATCCGACAGCATCGGACGTAAGCCGAACTGCCTTCAGGTCCGGATGAACAGCTACTACGTTGTTGTCATGAACTGGCATGAAAATGCTGTCGAAGCTTATCTTGTGGACATTGCCGGTACTTCCGTCTTTCATGAATCACGGAAGCTTTCCGAAGATGAAAATCATGTCGCATGCTCCGGCTCCTGTTTCCGGGAATCCATTCTGGAACACTGTGCTCCTGACCGTATCCTTGGCATCTGCATAGTAATGTCCGCCATGATCGACGCCTCCAGCAATGAAGTATATTCCACGACCCTGAATCTGCCTTCCATGGAAAGCACTCAGATCATTAAATCTCTGAAGACTGCATTCCCGGGATACCCGGTTGATCTTCTCAATGATACCGCCTGCTATTCCTACGCAGAAAAGGTCTATGGTAATATAAAAGAGAAAAATTTTGCTTTTCTCAATTTCGGCCGCGGCATCGGTGCCACCCTTTTCACAGAAGGAGTATGCTCGGAACTGCCAGCGGTTCCTTTACCCAGTTCGGCCATTATTCCATTGATCCTCACGGTCCGGAATGTATCTGCGGAAATCACGGATGTCTGGAAGTTATGATCTCGGAGCAGGCTCTGAAAAACAGGATCCCGGAATTCGGACAGATTCCATCCTTAAGCGCACTTTCAGAAATCACCTTCTCAGATCTGGGAAAGGCTGCCACCTTCCGCGATCCAACCGCTCTTGCTATGGTAAAGGAGATGGCATGGGAGCTGTCCATCGCCCTGAGTAATCTGATCAGTACCGTAAATCCATCTCTGATCGTTCTTGGCGGAAAGATTCCGGATCTTGGCGAATATTTTCTCAATGAAGTACGGGAAGACCTGAAAAAAACCGGGTTCCGCAGGATGGTAGATAACGTGACTGTCCGTTACTCCCAGCTCCAGAGTGATTCGTTCCTGAACGGAGCCATGAAATACTTTTTTGATATCCACTATTCTTTTACAAATCAGGATCCGACGAATTTTTTTATCGGATGATATAAGGAGGAAGCCATGAAAAAACTGAAAGCTGCTATTGTAGCTGCGGCCGTATTTCCGTCTCTTATGCGGATGCATTCCATCGTCTCAGCGATGAAGTAGAATTAGTATATGCCGTTGACAAAGATCCAGCTCTTGCCAAAGCCTTTGCAGAGGAATTTAACTGTTCCTGGACTACGGACTTTGATGAGATCCTGGATAAGGATATTGATGTGGTACATCTCTGTCTGCCGCATTTCCTGCACCCGGTCATGGCCATCAAAGCCATGAAAGCCGGCATTAACGTCCTTACCGAAAAGCCCATTGCCACCTGTCTTCAGGATGCAGACAGAATGATCCGTACCGCCGAAGAAACTCATGTAAAGCTGGGCGTTATCTTCCAGACACGTTACACAAAAAGTGTGGAAAAGCTCCGCGAAATGATCCAGCGGGGTGATTTCGGAAAAATCCTTACCGCACGTTCCTATCTGACCTGGAACCGTCCGCTCGACTATTACAGCGGAAGTGACTGGAAGGGAACATGGGACAAAGAGGGCGGCGGTGTTCTCATCGACCAGGCGATCCACAGCATTGATCGTGTTCGATATATGCTGGATTCCGATGTGGAATGGATCGACGGAAGTATCCATAATTATGTCCACCATTTTGTAAAGGTAGAGGATGCCGCAGACGCTGCTATCATGTTCAAAAACGGCTGTCTTTATAATCTATATGCATGCAACATTTACGGAGCCGATTCCCCGATCAATATTGAACTGATCGGAGAAAAAGGACGCCTGGGTCTTAAGCAGGACATGGGCTATTACGAGCTGGACGGCACCTATGCGAGATCCGAAACACTTATGAGACCACAAATGTGGGCCCTGATTACTGGGGAAGCAGCCATCACCTGCAGATCCGTGACTTCTATCGTTCCGTACCGTGAGGATCTTCCCGTTGCCATCGACGGACTGGAAGGCAGAAAAACCCTGGAAATGGTAAAAGGAATCTACCTTTCCTCTGCTAGAAGAGAACGCATCTCTCTCCCCTTTGAGGATGTAACCTACAGTGATCTGAACCAGCCGGTGAAATAACTACGTCACTATTCTGTAACTATAAAAAACGGATGCTTTATCTCCTGCAGCATTTCCACAGGAGGATAAAGCATCCGTTTTTAATATTCTTATATTTATAATGTCATTATAATGTCTTTGAAAGAAACTCACGAAGTCTCTTATTCTTTGGATTTGCAAAGAATTCCTTAGGAGAATTTTCTTCCTGGATCTTTCCTTCATCAATGAAGAGGACTCTGGTTGCCACCTCGCGGGCAAAGCCCATCTCATGAGTTACCACAACCATGGTCATGCCGGATCTTGCAAGCTCCTGCATCAGTTCCAGGACCTCTCCTACCATCTCCGGATCAAGAGCAGATGTAGCTCATCAAACAGCATCACGTCCGGGTTCATGGCAAGAGATCTTGCAATGGCGATACGCTGCTTCTGACCGCCGGAAAGCATGTCCGGATAGGAATCTGCCTTATCCGGAAGACCTACTCGCTCCAGAAGCTCCAGTGCCGTTTTTCAGCCTCTTCCTTACTCATAAGATTCAGAGTCACAGGTGCGAGCATAATGTTCTCTTTTACTGTCTTATGTGGAAAAAGATTAAACTGCTGGAATACCATTCCAATCTTCTGACGATGACGGTTGATATCCACCTTGGAATCTGTGATGTCGGTTCCCTCAAAGAGGATTTTTCCCCCGGTCGGCTCCTCAAGGAGATTCAGGAACGGAGGAATGTAGATTTACCACAGCCAGATGGTCCGATAATGGCTACTACTTCACCTCTGCGGATCTGTGTGGTGATCCCGTTGAGAACCTGATTGCCGCCATAGGCCTTTTCAAGTCCCTGTACATCCAGAAGCACTTCATTACTTACGCTCATTGGTTCTCAGCCTCCTTTCAAGTCTTCCTACCAGATAGGTAAGGAAGCAAACGATCACAAGATAGATCGCAGCTACTACCAGCAGCGGGAACAGTGCACTGTAGGTCTGGCTTCGGATAATGTCTCCGCCACGGGTCAGATCCATAAGTCCGATATAACCACTGATGGATGTCTCCTTCAAAAGTACGATCAGCTCGTTTCCAAGGGCCGGCAGGATGTTCTTGACCGCCTGCGGAAGAATGATCTTGATCATAGTCTGTGTATAGTTAAGACCCAGGCTCCGTCCTGCCTCAAACTGTCCCTGATCAATAGACATAATACCGGAACGGACGATCTCAGCCACGTATGCAGCAGATTCATACCAAAGGCGATAATGGCAACAACTATCTTACCCGGATCTATGGTTGCAAAAATAACATAAAATACGATCAGCAGCTGTACCATCGTTGGTGTACCGCGGATCACAGTCAGATAAACACGACAGATCACATTAAGGATCTTAAGCTTACCTGTCTTATCATGTGTAGAACGGACAATAGCAATGACAAATCCCAGAAAAATACCAAGAAGTACAGCAAAAAAAGTAATGATGATGGTATTTTTCAGACCGGACAAAATGAACTGCCAGCGATTGTCGTCCAGAAAGTTAAACTGAAACTGTTCAATAAGACTCAAAATTTCCACCCTTTCCAAAACTACAGGTTCCGAAATCCGGAAAACATACCCGGATATCCGGAACCTGATCATTCGCTACTGAACCCTGCAACGAATATCTGTTTCTCAGCTTATCCGTTCAGAATCCTCTGATTTCTCTGTGCAAAATTATTTCTTTACAATAACAACCTGCTCTGCAGTTGTGTACGGATCAGTGAAATCAACGCTCTTTTTACGATCCTCTGTTACTGTCATTCCTGCAGCACCGAAATCAGCTTTTCCGGATTTAACAGAATTTACGATCGCATCAAACTCCATATCCTCGACCTTCAGCTCATATCCAAGCTTGTCGCAGACAGCCTGAGCGATATCAACATCAATACCTACGATCTTATCTCCGTCATAGTATTCGTATGGCTGGAAGGTTGCGTTTGTTGCCATGGTAAGAGTTCCCTTGGAGTGATCTGCATCCTTAGGAGTCTCATACGGTGTCTTACCTGCATCATCACCGATGTAGTTATCTCTGATGGAATCCAGAGTTCCGTCATCCTTCAGCTCCTTCAGCGCTTCGTTGAACTCTTTGGTAAGGTCTGCATTATCTTTGGAAAGACAGATTGCATACTCCTCTTTATCAAAAAATATCCTCAACGATCTCAAGATCATCGTTTTCTCAACAAATTTCTTAGCAGGCTCGCTGTCGATCACTACGCAGTCAATCTTACCCTGTTTCAGAGCCATAACAGCGTCATTACCTTTGTTGTATCTCTCTACTGTTGCGTCTTTAACCTCTGTAGCGTCTGCATCACCGGTTGTTCCAAGCTGAACACCGATCTTCTTACCCTCCAGATCATCTGCGCTCTTGATCTCATCTGCTGCAAAAACAGCGGATGTCATAGAAACTGTCATAGCTGCTGCAAGTGCAAGTGCCATAAATTTTCTCTTCATTTTTTCTTCCTCCTGAATTCTATGTACTTTACGTTAACTGTCTCTCTGCTTGTGTCAGTCCAATTCGTAATGTACAGCATAATTATACATCTCCATGCATATTACTTTGTTTTATGATACCATGTTTCTGACAAAATGCAAGCACATAAAATCCATAAATACGAAAATCCACTTCTAATTTACCGGAATTCCACAGGGAAAATTCACTTTTCGATAACAATTGTCCAATATACTATACTATTAAAGGCAACAAATGGAAAAAACCTGCGTGTTTTTTTCCATGGGGTCTTGTGTTCCAACAGAAAAAACAAGTATAATATTCAGAAACAAGAGGAGGTTACTATTATGAAATTCACGAAAATGCACGGCATTGGAAACGATTATGTATATGTAACTGTTTCGAGGAAACTGTTAAGGATCCGGCCGCAGTGGCAAAATTTGTCAGCGACCGTCATTTTGGCATTGGTTCCGATGGTCTGATCCTGATCCGCCCGTCTGAGATTGCAGACTGCGAGATGGATATGTACAATCTGGACGGCTCTCAGGGTGCCATGTGCGGAAACGGTATCCGCTGCGTTGCCAAATATGTCTATGACCACGGCATTGTGGACAAAACTTCTTTAAGCATCGCCACAAGAAGCGGTATCAAATATGTGGATCTTACTATCCGCGACGGCAAGGCTCCATGGTAAAAGTCAACATGGGCTCCCCGATTCTCACTGCAAAAGAGATCCCGGTGGTTGCCGAAACCGAGCAGGTGATCGACGCTCCCATCACCGTCGACGGAAAAGAATATCACATGACCGCAGTTTCCATGGGTAATCCTCATGCCATCATCTACGTAGACGATGTGAACAGCCTTGACCTGGAAAAGATCGGCCCGTCCTTTGAAAATCACGTATGCTTCCCGGACAGAGTCAACACTGAGTTTGTTCAGGTGATCGACCGCCACACCGTAAAGATGCGTGTATGGGAGCGTGGCTCCGGAGAAACCCTTGCCTGCGGCACAGGCGCCTGCGCAGTTACGGTAGCTTCCATCCTCAATGACAAGGTTGACGGCAGCAAACCGGTTACTGTACAGCTTCTTGGCGGAGACTTAAACATCTCCTGGGAAAGAGATGAAAACCTTGTATATATGACAGGACCTGCAACTACGGTGTTTGACGGAGAGATCGATCTTGGATTTTTAGGTGAATAAATGAAAAAGGAGGGAGCTTTTTCGAAGCTCCCTCCTGCATATTATACTTTTCAGATAAATACCAGAACCCTCTCCACGATAAACACCGCCGCACACGCCAGCAGGGCTACTGTGATCAGGCTTTTTTCCTTATATGCAGCAATAAGTGCTACCAGGAAACCTGCTGCACCGGAGATGATGCTGTCTGTGGCCTTCAGGATGGCCGGGAAGGTCATGGCTGCCAGACAGGCATATGGCACATAATACAGAAAGGACTTGATAAACGGGCTTCTGATCTCTTTTTTTGCAAGAGCAAGGGGCAGCATACGGATGAGATAGGTGACAATTGCCATCACCAGGATATAGAGATATACATTATGACTCATGAACGGCTTCCCCTTTCTCTTCCAGCGGGCAGAAATAAGCCGCCAGGCCTGCTACCAGAAGTGTTGTGATAATGATCATAAATCCGGATGATACCTGTTTTAACACCGGTGTCACCGCAAAAACAGTACTGACTGCCATGGATGCCGCAACAACCCCAAGAACCGGTCTGCTCTTTTTGGACGGCGGGATGATGATGGCCAGGAACATTCCGTAAATGGCAACGCTCAACGCACTAAGCATAAAATCCGGCAAAAGGCTTCCGGAGATTCCTCCTGCCAGAGTTCCAAGAGTCCATCCGGGAATTGCCACGCACATGGCTCCGTAATTATAAAATACACTGACCTTTCCCTCCTGAGCCGCACTGATCCCGAAAATTTCATCGGTGATACCAAAAGCAGCGATGTATTTCAGGATACCGGACTCTTCACGCCGGAATTTCTGGGACAGGGAAAATGACATCAGGCAGTATCTCAGGTTGATGATCAGCTGGGTCATTGCCATCTCCACATGGAGCCTCCCGCAAAAATAATGTCCAGTCCCGCAAACTGACCGGCCGATGTCAGGTTGGTCAGGGAGATCAGAGCTGCCTGCCAGATACGCAAGCCGCCGGCAACAGCCATCATGCCAAAGGTAAAGGATACCGCAAAATATCCAAGAGCGATGGGAACTCCATCCTTCATACCTTTTCTGAAACTTTCTCTTTTCATCGATTTCCTCCATTGTATGTACATTCTGTTATAAAACGCAACTATGAAAAGCACCTTTGCAGGCTTCTCCGATCTGTGCAGCGATCACCAGCGTCTCGTCTTACAGCGATCCAATAAATTAGTGCATCGCTATAGTTCGTTGTACATGTAAATAAGAGCGTGCCCGGAAACTTTTCTGCTTCCTGACACGCCCCTTTATTGTAGCATTGCCATATCAAAACTTCAATACTTCACAGCAAACACAGCTGTGCTTTTTCACCGATTTTATGCTTTTTCCACTATTTTATAGTAAGATCTGGCTGTCATGGAGTAGATCAGTCCATAGACCAGCGCAAAGGCCAGAACCGTTCCCGCAGTGCAGCCCACGTACAATTTTGTATTGGCCATTCCGAACAGCAGCAGGAGCCGGCGGATCAGCGGAAATGCCATGGAAATATGCACCATTGCCATCACAAGCGGGATAAAAAATACCAGAAGGATCTGTCTGCGGATAGCTCCTTTCACCTCTCTGCGGCTCATACCTACTTTCTGCATGATCTGGAACCTTCTCTGATCTTCGTAGCCCTCTGAGATCTGTTTGTAGTAAATGATCATCGCCGTTCCCATAAGGAACAGTGCTCCCAAAAAGATTCCAATAAACAGGATCGTTCCATTACCTACATAATACGTTTCGTACTCACTCTGGCGGACACCACCGATCACGATGGTATTCTCTGAAAAGCCACCGCTTCTGCAGTAATCTTTCAGTGCCTGATAAACAGCCTGGCCATACCGGATCCTTTCCTCCCCGCTGCCACGGATATCTACACCCAAATGAACTGTGAGATCTTTTCCAGCCTCGTAGGCATCAAGACCTTCATACATCTTTGTCCGAAGCCCGTCAATATACTCGAAATCGGAATCCGTCACAACAATTGCCGCCATATTGGATACCAGATTGTTCATGACACTTAAAGGTGCTTTTTCCAGCCATTTTTTTACTGCAAAATCCCGGTCATCAATTTTTAATATGTCTTTTTCCTTTTCAGACGGATACCAGGCAAAGATCTCGCCGTCGTGAAGATCTGTTTTTTCACCGGTAAGTTTCTCATACTCAGACTGACGGATCGTATACAGATCTACGGATTTTCCATCTTCTGAGTAACTGTAAGCCTGTCCGATCATAATACCGTTTTTTTCCTGCCTGCAGCCGATCTCGAGATAAGTTTCGTCCACTGTTTTTTCTGCCGGCACCTGATCATTTTTGATTGCCTGTGCAAAAAAACTTTCTGAATCTGTTCACTCTGTTCCTGGCTGATGCCCGAAATCCTGGCATCCGTATCAAAAGGATACCGGTTCACCATGATGTCACCCATTCCAAAATACAGCGACACAGTCATAGAAAGAAGCAGGAGCACTCCTGTACTTAAAATACAGATGCTGGCCAGGCCTGCCGCATTTTGTTTCATACGATAGATCATGCCGGAGACACTGATAAAGTTGCCAGTTTTATAGTAGAACTTTTTTGTTCTTTCGCAAAAGTTTCAGGATTACAATGCTTCCTGCGGTAAAAAGAAGATACGTTCCTGCCATAACCAGAATCACTGCCAGAAGAAAAATGAAAATTGCCTGGATTGGGGATTCCGTGGTTACTGCCAGATAATATCCCACTCCAAGAGAAATCATCCCCAGAAGTGCCATGAGCCATTTTGCCCGGGGCTCCTTCTCTCCTGTGTTTCCGCCTCTCAGAAGTTCTATGGGGTTATTCATCCTTACTCTGGTAAGATTCAGTGCCAGAATAACAAGAAAAATCCCTCCAAATCCTGCGATGCAAAACAGGATTCCTGTAATGGAAACATAAAATCCCAGCACTGCCGGAACATGAAGAAAACGGAAAAGCAAAAGCAGGGAGAGCTTGCTTCCAAGGATGCCAATCCCGATCCCTGCCGTCAGAGAAAGCAGCGAAGTCATGATTGTTTCCAGAAACATCACTTTTCCGATATGGCCTTTTTCCAGTCCCAGAATGTTGTAAAGCCCGATTTCTTTCTGTCTGTGTTTCATGAGAAAACTGTTGCTGTAGATCAGAAAGATAACGCAGAAAATTCCAACAACCACTTCACCGGTTCCTACGATCATCCTCACTTCTGCTGCCTGGGGCACTGCTTTCTCCAATGTGGGACAGTCCCGCAGAAATTCCATCATATACATCATGGCAATGCAGAAAATGCAGGTAAGCATATAGGAACATAGGTGCTCCGGTTATTCCGGATGTTCTGCACTGCCAGTTTTCCAAACATTCCTTTACGCATAGGTCTCACCGCCTGTCGTAAGGATCGTCAGGGTATCTGCAATCATCTGGTACATTTCCTGTCTTGTTTTTGTGCCACGGTAGATCTGTTGGAACACTTCGCCATCCTTGATAAAAAGTACTCTGGATGCGTGGCTGGCGGCCTGCGCGCTGTGAGTTACCATGAGAATGGTCTGGCCTTCCCGATTTACCTCATTGAACATGGAAAGAAGATCGGAGCTGCACGGGAATCCAGGCTCCGGTCGGTTCGTCCGCAAGGATCAGCTTCGGATCTGTGATCAGTGCCCTTGCAACTGCTGCTCTCTGCTTCTGTCCGCCGGAACCTCGTAGGGGAATTTTTCCAGAAGCTGGTTGATGTGAAGGGCTTTTGCAATGGGACGGATCTTCTGCTCCATCTCCTGATATCTTCCCCTGCCAGCACGAGAGGAAGATAAATACTTGTCCCGG
>ENA-OQMZ01000801-OQMZ01000801.1-human-gut-metagenome-genome-assembly--contig:-NODE-801-length-12653-cov-2.916733_pt1 | contig 12653 bp, 21 predicted proteins | sample MGYA00242621_ERZ504862 | MGnify/ENA primary metagenome ERZ504862 (study PRJEB26092, sample SAMD00036393) | human gut metagenome | host: Homo sapiens | study: EMG produced TPA metagenomics assembly of... | reverse complement strand
CTCCTTGGGGTCAACGTTACAGGATCACGGAATGGCCGGTAAGCCGTAGATGGCCAGCGCCAGCACACCGATATAGATCAGGGTGATGGGCAGGCCGCGGAATGCTTCGGGGATGGCCTTGGCTGCGCAGGCGGTTGCCCGCCTCTGTCACCAGCATCACAGCCAGCAGATAGCCCAGGCCGCTGCCCAGGCCAAAGCCGATGGACTGCGCCAGCGTAAAGCTCTGGTACGTTCCACCAGCATGGTGCCCAGCACGCCGCTGTTCACGGCGGCAATGGGCAGGATTCGGATGAGCAGACCGCTGCGGGGGCCTTTGACCGCCCGCAGGATGGCGTGCTCAAAGATGCAGACCACCGCCACACAGGCCAGGTAGAGCAGCGGGCGGAGCGGGGCACGGTAGGGCAGATCAACGATCTGGCTGCTCGCAAAATACGCCAGCGGGGCCACCAGCGTCTGGGTAACACAGAGCAGCAGGGCAAACCACCAGCTGCTGGTGCGCTCGTCACCCACCAGCTGGATCAGGCGCGACACGCCCAGACCACGGGTAAAGATGGCGTTCTGGGCAAACAGGGCCAGCACGGCGTAGGCAAAGGCCACACCGATGGCATTCATCACAGCACTCACTGATCCTGCACCTCCTTCCGGGGGTGCGCAGCCAGAGTGCCGCGCGCCTCAGTTTTCAGGTATTCCTTGTGTTTGCGGGCCAGCGCGCGCCAGACGGCACACACCACACCCAGCACGATGAAGCCGCCTGCCGGCATGGATGCCATGGGCAGGACAGAGCGGCTGAGCTGGATCCCAAACACACTGCCCAGCGCCAGCCACTCCCGCAGGCAGCCCACGATGAACAGGATGAGCGCGTAGCCCACCGTGATGCGCAGGCCCTTGGAGACAGCCTTGCGCATGGCTTCCTGCACGCGGCCAAAGCGGTAGGTCAGCAGGGGCTCCACCACCAGCATGGGCAGGTAGATGCCCAGCATCAGCAGGTCAGTGCCGAACACGGCGTTCAGGATGGGATAAGCGGCAAGGTAGACCACCGCCGCACTGCCGCTGTACACCAGCGCCCGGGGCAGCAGCTTTTTCTCCAGCTCTTCCGGGGCGGGCTGCTCGTCCCGCAGGGGGAACAGGCGGCTGACCAGGCAGGCCAGCATCCGGGAAGGCGTGAGCAGCAGGGCCACAGCCACGGCCAGCATCAAAGCATTTTTGCCCGTGGTGGCAAGCACCACCAGCGGAGCCAGACCCATGCCCTGCATGACAACGGGGTTATTCTTGAACACCCGGTCATGGTGGGCGAACTTTTCAGGATCGCGGGTGATCAGTTCTGCAATGGAGCGTTTCATTCAGCGCCCTCCTTTCCGGCCGCAGGGCGGTGCATCAGCTGATACAGGCGGCTCTCGGTGCGGTCCATCCAGCCGGAAATGCTGTTGACCGTGAGCAGAGCAAAGCAGACACCCGTCTCGTACACGCCGTAATACCGGAAGCCCATGGTGATCGCACCCACCAGCACACCGTACAGGATGCGGCCCAGATGGTGATGGGCGCAGGTGTAGGGCTCGTTGAGCAGGAACACCGCGCTGAACAGCATGGCACCGGTCAGCAGCTCATCCCGCACACACTGCAGGCGCAGGGCGATGTCCACGCCGTTCACCCCCACCTGACGGGGGAAAAGGAAGGCGATGAGGGCACAGGTGACCACAAAGCTGACAGAAGCGCCCAGACGGACATCCTTTTGCAGCCAGAGGAAAAGCCCGCAGGCCAGAAGGATGAGGGCGGCACCGGTGCCCATGGGGGCGGCGTACTCGCCCAGGCCCAGCGAAATTGCGCTGATGTTCAGGCTGCCGCCGCTGCGCAGGGTATCCGAGATGGTGCTGGACACCGGCACGCCGGTGGATCCCACAGAGGGATGTTGATATAGGGCTGGGGGTAGCGGAACACCTGCTCCGGCCAGGACACCGCCGCCACGGCGTAGCCCACAGCAGCGGGGTTGAAGGGATAGCTGCCGTAGCCGCCAAACACCTCCTTGCCGATAAGGACACCGGCCAGCACCGCCATAATGACCACATACCAGTCCACCGTGGCGGGCATGAGCAGGGCGATGATAAGGGCAAAGCTCTCGTTGGAGAAATCCCCGGCCCGATACACGCGGCGGCGCAGCAGGGAGACCAGGCGGTCACACAGGTTGCCGGTGAGCAGCGCCGCGCCGCAGAGCAGCAGGGGCCGCAGACCGTACAGGAAGCAGGCCATGCAGAGCAGCGGGATGGTCATAAAGCAGACGTGCAGATAGTACCGCCCCGTCTTTGCAAGCTCCTGCTTCTGCTGCTGGATCAAACGTTCATCCATGGTAAGGCACCTCTCACAGAGCGGCCAGACGGCGCACTGCCGCAGCCGGGTCGGCTGCGCCGAACACGGCACTGCCCGCCACCAGAATATCGGCACCCGCTCCACACACAGGGGGGCGGTGGTGTCGTCCACGCCGCCATCCACTTCCAGCAGGTAGCGGGCGCTCCGCTTTGCCCGCTCTTCCTTGAGCCAGCGCAGCTTTTCCATCGCCGAGGGCATGAACTTCTGCCCGCCGAAGCCGGGCTCCACGCTCATCACCAGCACCAGATCCAGCTGGTCGAGATACGGGGCCAGCGCCTCCGGCGCAGTACCGGGTTTGATGGTCAGGCCCACCTTGCAGCCCAGTGCCTTGACTGCATCGATGGTCTGCTGGATGTCGTCCTCGCACTCGAGGTGGAAGTTGTACAGGCTGGCACCCGCCTTGATGAAAGGCTCTGCGTACTGCAGCGGGTGGCTGATCATCAGGTGGACATCGTAGAATGCTGCGGGCATCCCCTTGTGCAGGCTTTTCAGTACCGGCACGCCAAAGCTGATGTTGGGCACAAAGTGGCCGTCCATCACGTCATAATGCAGCATCTGCGCACCGGCATCCAGCACCATGCGGCAGTCTGCGCCAAGCTGATTGAAATCAGCCGAAAGGATCGAAGGACTAATGATCGTCATTGTGTTTTATACTCTCCGTTATTTTTCAGAAAGATTACACCATCCGTCCTGCCAGAGCACCTGTTTTGGGGCCGGAATGCAGGGCGGGCATGGTTACTCTTAGTTTACATGAAAACACGCAAAAAATCAAACCCGGAGCCGTGTTTTTCACGGAAAAGTCTCAAACCTGCCCCTGTATCCATCCAAAATCCATTCCAAAACCAAAAACGACCAGACCGCCCCGCCCATTTCAGGGGGACAGTCTGGCCGCGGATTCAGTTGACAGGCTTCATGCTGGCGGGGTCCTCCACCGGCACGGGCTGACCGGATTCGTCCGGCAGGCGCTTCATGCCGCTGGGGTTGGGGGGCGTGGCGGGCAGGGTGAACACGAACTGACACCACTCGCCCTGCTGGCTCTCCACACGGATCTGGCCTCCGGAAAGGTTGACCAGCACCTTGCAGATATTCAGGCCAAGACCGGCTCCCCGGGCGTGCAGGCCGCGGGACCTGTCCTCTTTGTAGAAGCGCTGGAACACATAGGGCAGCGCCTCGGGGCTGATGCCCTGACCGGAATTCCAGATCGAGATCTCCACCTCGGGGCCCAGCTTCTCCACATGGAACTTGATGGTGCCGCCCGCCGGGGTAAACTTGATGGCATTGTCCAGAATGTTATAAGCCACCTGATGGATGAGGTCGGGGTCCGCGTAGACCAGCACCTTTTCATCCATGGTCAGGCCTTCCAGATCGATCATGCCGTCATTGATGCGCTGCTCCGCCGAAAGGGCCACACCGGTGAGCGTCTCCCAGATGTTGAACATCCGGCGTTCACCTGATACTCGCCGCTTTCCAGCTTGGAGAGATCGAGCATGTTCTGGATGAGCCGGGCCAGGCGGCCGGTCTCCTCGCTGACCAGCTGCAGGTAGTGGTTCTGCATATCGGGCGGGATGGTGCCGTCCAGAATGCCGTCCACAAAGCCCTTGATGGTGGTCATGGGGGTGCGCAGCTCGTGGGCGATGTTGCCCATGAACTGGCCGCGGGAATTGTCGTTGGACTGGATGTTCTCCGCCATCTGGTTGAAGGTGCGGGCCAGATCCACCACTTCGCCCTCACCTTCCACGCCCTCAACACGGACAGAGAAGTCCCCGCCGCCAAACCGCTGGGCGCATCGGTGATCTTCTGGAGCGGGTCTGTCAGCTTCCGCATCAGGAAGGAGGTCAGCACGCTGGCGCAGAGCAGCATGATGCAGGCCGAGAAGAAGAAGTTCGACCAGAACTCCTCCTTGAAATCGGTCAACCGCGCACCGGAGGAGCAGAGGAAGAGATAGCCGCTGTTGTTGCCCTGGGCATCCTGCATGTGCCGCACCGAGACATAGCTCTTCTCGGTCAGCACACCGTCCAGCGTGCTCAGGGTGTGGTAGGGCTGATCCCCGGCAACTTTTTCCATAAGCTCCGGCCCCACAACATCTGTTCCCACCATCTCGGGGTTGGAGGCAATGAGGACCCTGCCCTCTTCATCGGTGAAAAACAGGTAAGCCTCGGCGCTCTCGCCGATAATCTCCAGCTTGGTGTTCAGGGCATCCAGCTCGGCCCCCTTGGCAGAGCCGCCTGCTGCACGATATAATCCGCCGCGCGCTGCGTCACATCCGCCACGCTGTCCAGCGTGTCGTACCGCTCCTGGGCAAAATAGCGGCTGAACAGCAGCCACTCGGAGCAGCCCAGCACCGCCGTGCCCAGCACCAGCAGGGTGGCCACCATCGAAAAGAAGGTGACCGAAATACTTTTGCGCATTACTGACGCACCTCGAACTTATAGCCCACGCCCCAGACGGTCTTGAGCTCCCACTTGTCGGAAGCGCCCGCCAGCTTTTCGCGCAGGCGCTTGACATGGACATCGATGGTGCGGCTGTCACCGTAGTACTCAAAGCCCCACACCTCGTCCAGCAGCTGGTCGCGGGTGTAAACACGGTTGGGGTGGGAGGCCAGGCAGTTCAGCAGCTCCAGCTCCTTTGGGGGAGCCTCCACCACCTTGCCCTTGACCCGCAGCTCGTAGCTGTTCATGTCCAGCCGCAGGTTGTCGAACTCGATCACGCCCTCGGTGCTCTCGGTCTGGGCGGTGGTGGTGGTGCAGCGGCGCAGCACCGCCTTGATGCGGGCCACGACCTCCTTGGTGTCAAAGGGCTTGACCATGTAATCGTCTGCGCCCAGCTCAAGGCCCAGCACCTTGTCAAAGGTCTCGCCTTTGGCGGTCAGCATCATCACGGGGGTGTTGCCCAGCTTGCGGATGCGGCGGCAGACCTCCAGGCCATCCATCTTGGGCATCATCACATCCAGCAGCACCATATCGGGCTTGACCTGATTGAACTTGTCCAGACCTTCTTCGCCGTCGTTCGCGGTGGTGACCTGATAGCCCTCCTTGGTCAGATAAAGCCGCAGCAGCTCGCAGATGTTGGTATCGTCGTCCACGACGAGGATCTTTTCGTTGGCCATAGTGGTTTCCTCCCCAATTCTGTATGTTCCGGCCTTTCGGGCCTTGTGACAAAGTATCCACTTCTTATTATACGGAATAGTTATGACAAAATAAAGAAGGTTTTGTATGATTTTTGGGACGCAGGCTCCGCCGCTCAGCTCATCATCAGCCGGATGATCTCCTCATTGGTCTGCCGCATCCCGTCCTTGCCCAGACGTCCGATGCCCTTGATGGTGGTCTCGATGTCCTTCATCACGATGCCATCGCCGCCCTTGAACTCCTGATTGCACTTGTACATGTTGTAGCCCAGCAGCGCCGCATCCACCGAAGATGCGATCTTTGCGGCGCAGGAAGCTTGGCTCCATCGCACACGATGCCGGACACAATGGCAAGGGCGTTGACCACCGTGTGGATGGCAGCCTGATAGCCGTCGCCGCACAGGTACACGATGCCTGCGCCTGCACCCGCACCCGCGCTGACCGCGCCGCAGTAGGCAGACAGGGTGCCGATGCCGGTCTTTTCGTGGATGGCCACCAGATTGGAGATGATGAGGGCGCGGTAGAGCTTTTCCTTGCCGCTGTGCAGCTCCTTGGCGTACTCGATGAGGGGCACCGAGCAGGTGATGCCTGATTGCCGCTGCCGGAGTTGATGATGACCGGCAGCTCGCAGCCGTTCATACGGGCATCGGAGCGGCGGCGGCCTTGGCTTTTGCGCGGTTGGAGACATCGTTGCCGTAAGTGGTCAGCAGCACCCGCCCGATGTTGGCACCGTAGTCGCCCAGCAGGCCCTCTTCTGCAATGGCGTTGTTGTAGCGGATCTGCCGTTCCAGCAGGTCTGCCACGTCCCGCAGGTCGGCGGTCTCGGCAAAGTCCAGATGTCCTGCATGTTCAGCAGGCTGCGGTCGGCGCGGGCATCCTCCTGCACGGTCTCGTCCAGCAGGGGCACCTCGTACAGCACCGTGCCGTTCTTCTCGATGCGGCAGATGTTGGTGTGGTAGTCCGCGATGCGCACCCGGGCGTAGTCCTGCCCGCAGCGCTCGGTGACGACGATGTCAAACACATGCCCCTGCTCGGTGTGCTCGATGGTGATGGGCACCGTCTGCAGATAGTCCCGGATGGCAGACTTCTTTTCCTCGCTGACCTCCGAGATGACCTCCAGCTCCTTCTCGCAGAACCGGCGATGATGCCTGCCGCCACCGCCGCCTCCATGCCCTTCAGGTGCCCGGTGTTGGGCACGATGACGCTTTTCACGTTCTTGATGATGCTGCCGCTCACCTGCAGCTGCACGCTGTCCGGCAGCACCCCCAGCACCTCGCGGGCTTTTGCCGCCGCATAGGCCAGCGCGATGGGCTCGGTGCAGCCCATCGCCGGGATCAGCTCCTCCTTCAGGATCTCCACATAAGCCTGATAGCGCGGGTCGTTGCGTTCCATAACATCCTCCTGCCTTCCCTTCTGGAAATCGGTTCGTATTTTAAGAACAGTATAATATAGAACTCCCGCCGTGTAAATCTGTTGTTTTGCGCCCATCCCCTTGCGCTCCGGGTTTTCATCGCGTATAATGATAGCTGTATCGTTATGCCAAAAAACGTGTAAGGAGCGTATTTTATATGAAGTTAGGTATCGTCGGTCTGCCGAACGTCGGCAAGTCCACTCTGTTCAACGCCATCACCTCCACCAAGAACGCGGAAGCCGCCAACTACCCCTTCTGCACCATTGAGCCCAACAGCGGCATCGTGGCCGTGCCGGACAAGCGGCTGGACAAGCTGGCTGAGATCTGGCAGACCAACAAAAAGACACCTGCCATCGTGGAGTTTGTAGACATCGCCGGTCTGGTCAAGGGTGCCAGCCAGGGTGCAGGCCTGGGCAACAAGTTCCTGGGCCACATCCGCGAGTGTGATGCCATCGTGCATGTGGTGCGCTGCTTTGATGACGACAACATCATCCATGTGGTGGAGGACGTAACCAAGGCCGAGGCCGTGGACCCCATCGCCGACATCGATGCCATTGACTACGAGCTGATCCTCTCTGACCTGGAGGTCGTTCAGAACCGCGCGGGCCGGATGGCCAAGGCTGCCAAGAGCGGCAACAACAAGGTGCTGCCGCTGAAGCCGCCTGGCTGCAGAAGCTGGCCGACCACCTGAGCGCAGGCAAGCCCGCCCGCAGCTTTGACTTTGACGAGGGGGATGCCGAGCAGCAGGCCGTGCTGCACGAGATGGGCCTGCTGAGCTCCAAGCCCGTGCTTTACGCCTGCAACGTGGGCGAGGATGACCTGATGGAGGGCATTGAGAACAACCGCTATGTCCCGCTGGTGGCCGCCCGCGCCGCCGAGGAGGGGGCCCGCTACATTCCCATCTGCGCCAAGACCGAGGAGGACATTGCCGACTACTCCCCCGAGGAGAAGAAGGCTTTCCTGGCCGAGATGGGCATCGAGGCCAGCGGCCTGGACAACCTCATCACTGCCAGCTACGACCTGCTGGGTCTCATCTCCTTCCTGACCGACGGCAAGAAGGAGTGCCGCGCCTGGACCATCCGCAAGGGCACCAAGCACCTCAGGCCGCCGGTAAGATCCACAGCGATTTTGAGCGCGGCTTCATCCGCGCCAGCGTCATCGGCTATGGCGACCTGGAAGCCAACAACTTCGATTATGCCGCTGTCAAGGCCAAGGGCCTGCAGCGCACCGAGGGCAAGGAGTACGTTGTGAAGGACGGCGACGTGATCGAGTTCCTGTTCAACGTCTGATGTATGATAAAAGTGTCTCCCGCGCGCGCGTGGGAGACACTTTTGCCCAGGAGAAAGGACATCTATATGATTATCGGAATTATGGGCGCAATGCCCGATGAAGTCGATCAGCTGTGTGCAAAACTGGAAAACGTCACCGTGGAGCCTACGGCGGCGTGGAGTATCACAGGGGCACGCTGGCAGGCAAGCAGGTCGTGGTCTGCTGTGCAGGCATGGGCAAGGCCAATGCCGCCGCCACCACTCAGGTGCTCATCACCCGATACGGTGCCGAGAAGATCATCTTCTCCGGCATTGCAGGCAATATGACCAGCAAGATCGGCATTGGTGATGTGGTCATCGGCAAGACGGTGCTCTACCACGATGCCCAGCTGGACATGATCTGCCAGAACCCGCCCTACCTGAAGGAGTACACCGGTGACCCGGCCCTCATCGCCGCCGCTGAAAAAGCCTGCGCCGAGGCCGGGGTCAAGGCCCTGACCGGCAAGATCGCCACCGGCGACCTGTTCGTGGGCGACAGCGAGACCAAGGCCGCCATTGAGGCCAAATGCGCCCCCGACTGCGTTGAGATGGAGGGTGCCGCCGTGAGCCAGATCGCCGCCAAGAACGATGTGCCCTGCGTCATCCTGCGCGCCATGAGCGACAATGCCGACGAGGACGGCCACGAGGTGCTGGTGGTGAAGAAGTTCAGCATCGCCGAGTACGTGGCTACCGCCACCCGGATTGTGGCGGCCATGGTGGAAGCACTCTGAGCAGCCGGAGCCGCCTTTACAGAAACTGCTCCAGTTTCAGCCGGTTCTCTTCCTCCAGATCCTGCAGCTTCTGCATCAGGCGCTTGGAGCCGGGGGCCGCATCGGGATAATCCTTCTGGCTCTTGATGCAGTCCATCACGCCCTGACTGCTTCCCTCGCTGAGCATTTCGGCCAGATTGCGGGTGGATCTGTCGGTGAGCGTTTTCATGCCGATGCCCATTTTGGTGTTGAGCTTTGCATGATGCTCTGGCCCTGAGCCGTGCCGCCGCAGGCCTCGATGGCGGTGTGGGCTCCTGATTCAGTTCCCGGTAGAGGTTCCGCTCCCGCAGGAGCTCGGCCCGGAAGGCAGGGTCCTCGGTCATGGGCACGATCTGTTCCAGCGTGTTCTTGCCCATCTCCGTGTTCTGCACCACCGCTTCCAGCAGATTCAGGTTATCATTTTTCTGATTTTCCATACAAAAATCCCCCTTTGTGGCACTAGCTTGTCCTGCAAAGGGGGATTTTATGCATTCGGTTTATCTGCTGCAGATCTGGTCGCCGCCGGCGGTCTGGGCCGCCTTCAGGCGCTGCTCACACAGCTGATACAGTGCGTCCCAGTTTTTGCCCCGCACCTCGCCGGTGCAGGCGCAGCCGATGGACTGGGTAAAGGGCACCCGGCGCATCAGGCCCACCGATGCCACGCACGCGCGGGGCATCTCGGCATAAATGCCGTTCAGCTCCTCGGCCAGCTCTGCGCAGTTCTTATCCGCACAGCCGATGGCGAACAGCGTGTCCGTCAGGCGGCAGACCACCCGCTCTGCAGGGCGGTCGTAGTACTTTTTCCACTGGTTGGCCACAAAACAGACCAGCTGGTTCATCACGGCATCGCCCTGCCGGGTGCGCATCCCGTCCTCATCGTCCAGCGCCACCAGCGCCAGCGAAGCACAGCGGTGAGCATCCGTCCACTCATCCAGCCGGGTGCAGAACTCCGTTTCAAAATAACGGCGGTTGAACACGCCGGTCAGGAAATCGTGATTCATATCGTCCCGGCAGAGCTCCCGCTCCCGCGCGGTCATCCGATCCTCCGGCAGGTCGCTGCCCGCCAGCGGAGCCGTCATCTGCAGCTGCCAGAGCTTGCCGTCCGCCTCGATCAGGCGGCGCAGCACGCAGTCCACCTGCATTGCGCAGGACATAATCCACCTGCAGGCCATCGTCCTGCCAGGTGTCCGCGGCCTCCTCATCGGCTTCCGTCAGGGTCACGTCTTCAAAGGCGGTCTGTGCGTTTTCTGCAAAGGCGCGCAGATCCTGTTCCGTCCATTCTTTTTTCATGCGTTTTTCCCCATTATCCGGTGCCGGACTCTCTCCCCTCCGGCACAGCTTTGCCACACGGCCGCTGAAAGCGCAGCCCCATTACCGGAATTATACCATCTCGTGCCGGGCGTTTCCAGCAAAACGCACAAACTTTAACGTATTTTTTTACATTTTCGTCAAACTGCTAAACACACTCCGGATTTCCGGCCTGGTTATGTACGGCAGTACACGGCGCACTCCGCCAGAATGCGCTTGGCCAGCGCGGCAGTGTCGAACCCGTCGGCGGCGCGCCAGCTCCAGTTTCCGCCCAGCTTGCCGGGGCTGTTCAGGTGGGCTTCCTCGCCCAGGCCCAGCCAGTCGGCCATGGGATGATGGCACGGTCGGCCACAGAGCCAAGCGCGGCCCGGAGCAGCGCGGTGCGGGCCGCCTCTGTTTTGACAGCGGCCACCTCCTTTGCGGTGGGCTGACAGCCGGTCAGATGCAGGTAGGCGGCGGCCACAGCCTTCTCCTTGGCCGATGCGCTCTCGTCCCACCAGGCGGTCAGCGTCGTGTTGTCATGGGTGCCGGGGTAGACCACGCTGTTCTTGACGTGGTTGTGGGCAGGTACTCGCTGTCCCCGCCGCCGAACGCGAACTGCAGCACCTTCATGCCCGGGAAGGTGCTGTCTGCCAGCAGCTCCCGCACACTGGGGAAGAGCTCGCCCAGATCCTCGGCGATGATGGGCAGCTTGCCCAGCGCACCTTCCAGCGCGTTGAACAGCTCCATCCGGGGGCCGGTCTCCCACTTGCCGGTCTTGGCGGTAGTGCTGTCTGCCGGGATGGCCCAGTAGGTGTCAAAACCGCGGAAGTGGTCGATGCGGAGCATGTCATAGATGCCCAGCGCATGGCGGACACGCTGGATCCACCAGGCATATCCGGTCTGCTTATGGTAGGGCCAGTTGTACAGCGGGTTGCCCCAGAGCTGGCCTTCTGCCGAGAAGTAATCCGGCGGGCAGCCTGCCACCCGGGCAAAGCCGCCGTCTGCATCCAGCTCAAACAGCGGGCCGCCCACCCAGGCATCCACGGAATCTGCCGAGACATAGATGGGATATCGCCCAGGATCTGCACGTTGTTGGCGTTGGCGTAGGCTTTCAGCTTCTTCCACTGGATGCTGAACTCGTACTGCAGAAACTTCCAGAAGCCGATCTCTTCCTCGTTCTCTGCCTTAAAAGCTTCCAGCGCCTGCGGCTCCCGCTTGCGGTACTCCCGGGGCCACTCGGTCCAGCTCTTCATGCCGTTGGCGGTCTTGAGGGCCATGTAGAGAGCATAATCCTCCAGCCAGCCCTCGTTTTCCAGCGTGAAGGCATAGTACGCATCCGGATAGTAATGGGCACAGCCGTGCCGGCCTGCACACTGCCTGCGCCAGGCGGCGTAGGCGGCACGCAGGATCTTGTAGCGGCTGGTGTACAGGGTGCCGTAATCCACGTTCAGCGGGTCCTTGCCCCAAGGCTCGGCCTTGAGCTGGGCGGCTGTCAGCAGCCCCTCGGCTTTCAGAGCATCCAGATCAATGAAATAAGGGTTGCCCGCAAAGGCAGAGCAGCTCTGGTAGGGGCTGTCCCCATAGCCCGTGGGGCTCAGGGGCAGGATCTGCCAGATCTTCTGGCCTGCCGCCGCAAGGAAATCCACAAATTTTTCTGCCTTTTTGCCAAAGCAGCCGATCCCGTAGGGCCGGGCAGGCTGGACACCGGCATCAGAATACCACTTTCACGCATTGTAAATCCTTCCTCGTCTCAAACTTTTTGCTGGGGCTTGTCTGTTTTCTATCATAACATAACTGCAGACTATTTTCCACAGGCAAAAAACGTGGTATACTTGTTTTTATATTAGGAGGTGCTTATGCAGCCAACCGAAAAATACTATGAACACGATGCCTACCGCCGGGAGGCGGTGGGGCATATTTTAGCCGCAGAGCCGGACAGCCGGACCGGCGGCGGGCGCATCGCGCTGGACGGCACGGTGTTCTACCCGAGGGCGGCGGCCAGCCTGCCGACCGGGGCACCCTGACCCTTGCCGACGGCACAGTGCTGACCGTCACCGATGTCCACGAGCAGGCGGGTGTCATCTGGCACATGGTCACTTCCCTGCCCGCCGGGGCGGTGCCCGGGGCCGAAGCGGCACAGGCCATCGACTGGGCATGGCGCTTTGACAAGATGCAGCAGCACACCGGCGAGCACATCCTCTCCGGCATCCTGCACAGCATGTTCGGGGCCGAGAACGTGGGCTTCCACATCGGCTCCGATGCCGTGCGGATGGACACGAACATCCCCATCTCCGCCGAGGGGCTGAAAGCGGCCGAGACTGCCGCCAACCGCATCATCTGGGAGAATGTGCCGGTGAACATCACCTACCCCACCCGGGAGGAGCTGGCCGCCCTGACCTACCGCTCCAAAA
>ENA-OQMZ01000800-OQMZ01000800.1-human-gut-metagenome-genome-assembly--contig:-NODE-800-length-12659-cov-2.482605_pt1 | contig 12659 bp, 16 predicted proteins | sample MGYA00242621_ERZ504862 | MGnify/ENA primary metagenome ERZ504862 (study PRJEB26092, sample SAMD00036393) | human gut metagenome | host: Homo sapiens | study: EMG produced TPA metagenomics assembly of... | reverse complement strand
CGTATTCCGATACGGCGATTGCATTCTTCGGTGCGTATTTTAAGGTGCAGCAGCTGATCGTTATGACAGTAAACGGCTTGATTCAGGGCTGTTTGCCTATTATGCGGTTTAACTACGGTGCGGGAAACAGAGATAGGCTGCACTCCGCTTTCCGATACGGAACCGCTTTGGTCTCCGGTATGATGATACTGGGAACATTGACCGTCAACTTCTTTCCGGCGCAGCTTTTGAAATTATTTACAGCGTCGGAAGCTATGCGCTCCTTTGGAATATCCGCTATGCGAATCATGGCGGCAAGCTATCTGTTTTGCGGTCTCTCTACCATGATTTCCACCTATTTTCAGGCGACAGAAAAAGTAGGTTCCAGCATAGCGATTCAATTATGCAGACAACTGCTTTTCCTTGTTCCTGCCTTATGGTGTCTGAACAAATTATTCCAACTGAACGGAATCTGGCTTGCATTTCCTGTTGCGGAAACCGCCACTATGCTCATTGCTCTCATAATAATGGCATGGCATCGCCACAAAAATATCTTATAACATGTTCCAATGAGGAGAAATGATGAACGATACTTTTAACGGTGCAGATGTCCATGATGTCGGATATTTCCTCCGCCATGGCCGCCTCGTCCGTCTGCTTGTAGGCATTTGCCAATTTGTCCTTGATGATGTCCAGAGTAAAGAAAAGCTGGTTTTGCCGGATAAGTTCCTCGTATCGCTGGACATAGCCGGATTTGCGGACAACAACAGGCTGAGAGAATAGTTCTCCACCACGGGAGATGACCTTGCCCTCAGCGGCTTCCTCGTCCTTGCGGATGGCACCAACAACCTTTTCGTTGAAGTTCTTGACGAGGTGGAAGTAGTCAAAAACAGGCTGGATATGAGGGCAGCGTTCCTCAAAGGCTTTCTGAAAGTCCGAGTTCATGTCACAGGCAACAGCCTCCACGCCGTCCATCCAAGCCTCGTCTACATGATCTATGAAGTCATAGACGGTACGCTTGCGCTTGCCGTGTGCGAGCCACAGAATATGTCCGCTTTCCATGTCGATGATGAGGGAGGCGTATTTGTAGCCGTTGTGCATCTTAAACTCGTCCACGCCGAGAAAACGAGCCTGCTTCTCAGGCTTTCTGAGGGTTTTGCCGTCCACCGTGTACTTGTCCTTGAGCCGTTGCAGATCAATCTCTTTCACCGTGTTTTTACCAAGGCCAGTCAATTCGGATACCTCCTTGTTGGTAAACCCATAGGCCAGAAGATCCCTTGTGAACTGAAACAGCTCACGGGTGATGTTATGGTCGTCCGCCTTGAAGGGAACGCTCTCCATCTCCGTATGCCCGCAGCAAGGACAGCGGTACCTCCGCTTCTCAAAGCTGACTGCGCTAAGACGGGAGCCAAAGCGCAGGTGCCGGAGCATGGTGATCCTGCTCCCATGGATGTGCATTTTCTGACCGCACGCAGGGCAGAAAGGAACCTCGCCCCGTTCCAGTTCTCCGTGCAGCAAGTAGACCTTCCGGCCTGTCTGGGCCATCTCTATGGTGGCCATGGAGTTATGAAATCCAGTTAGACCAGAGGGCAAATGAATGTACCGCATACAGCAAGCTGACCGGCGATAACAAGGAATTGCTCATCATACCCGGTGCAAACCACACCGACCTTTACGATCAGATGGAGATCATTCCGTTTGAAAAGCTTAACTCATTCTTTACGGAGTATTTGAGATAAAGCGGCATATTATGTGTTTTTAAGCATCTGGAGGAAGGTGTATATCAGGTTTCTGCTGTTTCTGCATCGGATGTACTGAAACGAAATACAGACTCTTTACGCTGTGCGGTCGAGAATGATGTGTTTGCCTCGCTGCCGGAGGATTCACTTTTGGCAAATTGGAGATGGGGGTATTAGGAGCAATATAGCTGCTGCCGGCGTAGAATCTTGGTGGCTAACTTGGTGGATATCTTGATGGGGGTCATCCTCTAAGTTATCATGGGTTGGTATCATGGGTTGCGTCATAGGACTTATTATTGGCTGTGCCCATGATAGAGTGCTTTTTCATTTCTGCGGAAAGAAAAATGCACCCGGCGTTTGTACCGAGTGCATTTTCTTACTTTCCAAATAAATCGCTGTACGTTCCTGTTCGGGATAGTGTCAAGACGAGCAAATCATTCTCAATCCGATAGACCAATAGCCAATCCGGCTGAATGTGACACTCACGATGCCCGATCCAGTTTCCGGTTAAAGCGTGGTCTTTATTCTTTTCTGGAAGATGTTCGCTGCTTGCCAGTTTGCGAATGATGTCGTCCAGAAGGTCAATATCAAGATGACATTTCATCGCCAGCTTGTAATCCTTCTTAAATTGATTTGTCCAAACAACGTCTAAATGTTTGCTCATTCTTTTAACGCCCTCAATGCTTCCTCTACATCAGAGTAGCGTTTTACATAAGGATCACGAGCAATGCGTTCTGCTTCCAGCATTGCTGCCATTGTTTCCTTGTTCGGCTGCTCCATACGAACATCAAAAGGAAAACCGCCGACGCGGAGCGACTGGCGAAGAAACACATTGATAGCGGTAGTAAGGTTGATGCCTAATTCACCATACAGTGCTTCGCACTGTTTCTTGATGTCGCTGTCCATACGGACACTGAAATTAGTTGTGGTAGCCATGAATGTCAACTCCTTTCCTTGCTATTGCACTCATATTATATGTTGATTGCATTGCATAGTCAATCTATTAGACACAAAATTCACAGAAAAGTTCACAATTATTTTTGGAGAAGCAGCCTATTGAATGTGTGCATCATAGGTCGTGATTATGATGGATCATGTGCTGTATCATGTGCGGAAACACCGTACATGATATAATTTGCATTTTTCATATACCCCTGAAGCCAGTTGCTGTTGAGGAAGTGCCAATAGCAATTCGGAAAATAAAAACGGAAAATTCGTCGCTGTTTTCTGAATTTTGGCATATAACAAGATTGCAAGAAAATAAAAATGGAGAATCCGTTTTTTATAGGAGTGCAACCTATGAAAATACTCCGCATCACCGCATAAGGACTTCCAATCATTCAAAAAGATTTGGATATTTACTTTTTATACGCAGCAACGTGTTTGCGAAACCAGTTTAATAAAGAAAGTTTAGTATGGAAAGCGGGTATGGCTCAGTGGTCTAAAGCCGGAGAAGTTGAAGAACTTGCGACAGTATTTCAGGCAATGCCACCGATCCCTGGAGCAGATGGATCAGGAATGCCACAGATTCCACAGTAAATCACATTAGCATAAAATTAAGCGCTTAATTTTTAGGTATGATAGAAAAATCCCCGACTACTTTAGCTAAGAAATATCAGATAATGCGTTATGGAAGGTTCGGTGCAGTGTGGGTGTAATGCTCATGCTACACCGGACTTTTTTCGAAAATGATTTTTAATAATGTTGATTTTCAACTACTTTTAACTCAAATATTGCATCTTAACTTAAAAAGAGTTAAGATTGCAAGTAATGACATGGAATATCTCGATAAAGTTCCTGGAGTCAAGAATCAAAGTGTTTTTAAAGAAGCTTATGTTATGGGATATTTTATTTACTAATGTTGATTTTCAACTGCTGGACGAATGGGAGGGGTGCTTCATGCCGTTGCAAATGATCAGAAACGATATTACAAAAATGAGTGTTGACGCAATCGTCAATGCTGCCAACACGTCCCTTTTAGGCGGCGGTGGTGTGGACGGCTGCATTCATCGTGCGGCCGGACCGGAACTGCTTGCAGAATGCAGTACGCTGCATGGCTGCGAAACCGGCAGTGCAAAAATTACAAAGGGATACCGCCTGCCCTGCAAATATGTGATCCATGCAGTCGGTCCGCGCTGGAGGGATGGCAGGCATCGGGAGCAGGAGCTTCTGGAATCCTGTTATCGGACATCTTTGAATCTGGCGAAAGAAAATGGCTGTCAGTCTGTAGCTTTCCACTGATTTCTTCCGGTGTTTACGGCTATCCAAAAGACCAGGCTCTGAAGGTTGCAGTCGATACCATCAGCGAATTTCTGCTGGAAAACGAGATGATGGTCTATATCGTTATTTTTGACCGAAAGACATATCAGATTAGCGGAAAGCTGTTTGATGACATCGCAGTGTACATAGATGACAGGTATGTGGAAGAACATACCGACAGGAGGGCAGAACAGAGTCGGTGTTCCGAAGCATGGCAAGAGGAATCCTGCTTTGAAGCTGCATCTGTCCCGCTGCCGCCCGAAGCAATCTGTAAATCCTGCAGCAGTCAGTCTCTGGAAGAGGCGCTGGGGCAGATGGATGAGAGCTTTTCAGAAATGCTGCTTCGAAAGATTGAGGAAAGCGGTATGACGGATGCATAGTGCTACAAGAAAGCAAATATTGACAGAAAGCTCTTCTCAAAAATCCGTTCGGATAGATTCTATAAGCCATCCAACCTACGGTGCTGGCATTTGCCCTCGCTTTGGAGCTACCGCTTGCCCAGATGCAGGAGATGCTCGGCAAGGCAGGATTCACATTGTCCCATTCAAGTAAATTTGACATCATTGTAGAATATTTTGTCGAACGGGGAAACTATAATGTGTATGAAATTAACGAGGCACTGTTTGCCTTTGACCAGAGTCTGATCGGAGCATAAGAACAAAGAAATGTCGCTTTCCATGCGACCACTCCACAAAAGAAAATCGCTATACTATGACTGTAAGGTACAAAACCGAGCAGCCATATGCGCGTGTAATGAGCCAAAGTTCGAGCTTGCTCGAAACCTTGGCGAATACCGCGACAGCGAGCCCGCAAGGGCGAGATCTTTTTGGAGGAGGACAAGCATATGAGAAAGAATTTAACAGAGATCGTTTTTATCTTAGACCGTAGCGGTTCCATGAACGGACTGGAACGGGACACCATCGGCGGATTCAATTCTATGATTGAGCAGCAGAAAAAAGCAGAGGGCGAAGCATTGATCTCAACGGTACTGTTTGACAATGTGAGTGAAGTCCTGCACGACCGTGTAGATGTAAAGAAAATCCGACCGATGACCGACCGGGATTATACAGTTCGCGGATGCACAGCGCTCTTAGATGCCATCGGCGGTGCGATTCATCACATTGGAAATGTTCATAAGTATGCAAGACCGGAGGATGTACCGGAACACACCATGTTCGTAATCACTACGGACGGAATGGAAAATGCCAGCCGCCGGTATGACAGCGAAAAAGTGAAGCAGATGATCGAGCGGCAGAAAGCGAAATACGGTTGGGAGTTTTTGTTCCTCGGTGCTAATATTGATGCGGTAGAGACCGCAAGCCAGTTCGGAATCGGTGCAGACCGTGCAGTCAACTATCAGTGCGACAGCGAAGGAACTGCGTTGAATTATGAGGTGGTCAGCGAAGCAATCAGCTCTGTCCGGTGCAGTGCCCCGTTGAACGCAGACTGGAAAAATGTATAGATGAGGATTATAAAAAACGTGGAGGAAAATAGAAATATGCAGGCGTATACCTACGTTTCAAAAGGAAAATTCGAATTAAGAGAGAAGCCAAAACCGACCCTGATGCAGGAGCGGGATGCTATTGTCAAAGTGACACTCGCCAGCATTTGCTCCAGCGATCTGCATATCAAGCATGGCAGCGTTCCGCGGGCAGTACCCGGGATCACGGTTGGCCATGAGATGGTGGGGATTGTGGAAGAGGTTGGAAAGGCAGTTACCAAGGTAAAACCGGGAGACCGGGTGACAGTAAACGTGGAGACCTTCTGCGGTGAATGCTTTTTCTGCAAGAAAGGGTATGTGAATAACTGTACAGATGAAAATGGCGGTTGGGCGCTGGGCTGCCGGATTGATGGCGGCCAGGCGGAATATGTGCGTGTACCCTTTGCAGATCAGGGACTGAATAAGATTCCGGATGGCGTTACGGATCGACAGGCATTGCTGGTGGGCGATGTTCTGGCTACCGGTTACTGGGCAGCGCGTATTTCAGAGATCTCAGAGCAGGACACGGTGCTGATCATCGGAGCCGGCCCCACCGGTATCTGTACCCTGCTTTCGGTAATGCTGAAAAAACCAAGACGGATTATTGTGTGTGAAAAGGATAAAAATCGTCTGCAGTTTATCCGACAGCATTATCCGGAGATTTTGTTGGTTTCTCCGGAGAAGTGTGAAGCGTTTGTACGGGCAAACAGCGATCATAGGGGAGCTGACGTTGTGCTGGAGGTTGCGGGGGCGGAAGCTACCTTCCGTCTGGCCTGGGAATGCGCGAGACCCAATGGTCTGGTGACGGTGGTTGCTCTTTATGATCAGGCACAGATCCTGCCGCTTCCGGATATGTATGGAAAAAATCTTACCTTTAAAACCGGAGGGGTGGATGGCTGTGACTGTGAAGAAACATTACGGTTGATTGCAGAGGGAAAACTGAACACAGAGCCGCTTATCACCCACACCTATCCCTTAGAAAGGATAGAGGAAGCTTATGAACTCTTTGAAGGTAAGAGAGATGGTGTAATTAAGGTAGCAGTAGAATGCTAAAAGAAGATATAGATAATTCCAATCATTAATGTACTATATATGGTATGATAATGATTGGAATTTTGTTATAACAGGGGGATTTCCAACCATTAGTATATACGATTCATGAAAAATCAGGTAAAATTATGTATAGGTAATTAAGGGACCGGTTTTATGCAGGTCTGTTGATGTTCGAGGCTCGGGATAAAAATCCTGGATATCCGGTATGACAGGGAAGGGGGCGGGAGTCTATGAAAAATTTAAAAAAACTGACGATTCTTCATTCGAATGATATGCATGGGGATTTTTTAGCGGAGCAGATCGATGAAAATCTGGTGGGAGGGGTGTCCTTCCTCTCCGGTTATGTGAATCAGGTACGGAAGCAGGAGAAAAATGTGATCTATGCGATTGCGGGAGATATGTTCCGCGGTTCTGTCATTGACTCCGAGTATAAAGGCGTGTCAACCATCGGCATTATGAACCTGCTGGGTCCGGACGTGGCGACAATTGGAAATCATGAGGTAGATTACGGGCTGTCTCATCTTCTGTTTCTGGAAAAATGTGCAAATTTCCCTATTATTAACGCCAATTTCCATATCCGGGCAAACTGGAAGCGGCTGTTCCAGCCTTTTTACATTGCGGGAATGGACGGTATGAAGATCCTTTTCATAGGAATTATTACGGAGGACGTGTTGGCACAGACAAAGGCGGAAGAGTTGATAGGTTCCTTTGTGGACATCGGGGAGGCGGCCCAGGAGGTTGGAAATATCTGTAATGCGTACAATGCGATTGATATTGATTTTACAGTGCTTCTGACGCATATCGGATTTGAAAAAGATAAAAAACTGGCGGCTCTGCTGGATCCGGCCTGGGGTGTGGACGTGATCATCGGCGGTCATTCGCACACCCTTCTTACAGAACCGGCTCTGGTAAATGGAATCTATATTGTGCAGGCAGGAACCGGTACAGACCAGATCGGGCGTTTTGATATTATGGTGGATACGGATCTCAATGCAATCGATACCTTTACCTGGCAGCTTGTCCCGATCAATAATATCACCTGTCAGAAAGATGAAGAAATGGAAGAGTTCATCAATCATTACCGACGGGAGACGGATAAAAAGTATGACCGTATTGTGACCAGATTTACGAAATGTCTGACACATCCGGTAAGAAATCAGGAAACGGCGCTGGGAAATCTGATTGCGGATATCCTGCGGGACAGTCTGGGGATTGATCTGGCGCTGATGGGGTCCGGAGCAATCCGGAATTATGAACTGGGACCGGTGGTCCATTATCAGGATCTGGTGGAATGTCTTCCTTATGATGAAGCGATGTATATGGTTCAGGTAAACGGAGCACAGCTGGAGCGGATGCTGCGTTATATTCTGCGTGAAGAGGCGTTTGAGGGAGAGCATACGGAGTTTTATCAGTTTTCCCATGGGCTGCATATCGTCTGGTCACGCAGCCGGCAGGAGTTTGAAGCGCTGACGCTGGAGGGAAAGGCACTGAATGAGCAGAAGCTATATTCCATTGCCCTGTCGAAATATCATTATATGAATATGCAGGATTTTCTGACGCTGTCCCTGGAGGAGGCGAAGGGCCAATGCGCTTCCCCGCGTGCTGGCTACCTCCTGCCGGGATATCATAGAAGAATATATGATGGTGAATCCGCACCTTTCCCGGGAGGTGGAAGGCAGGCTGGTAGTGAAATTATAGAAGAAAGGAGCAGTTGATTTTGCAGGAGGAAAACCATTGTTGTGCAAATAAATGTACAGCAGTGGTTTTTTGTAAAAGTTGACAAATTTTTCACGGATAGGGTATACGTTTTGGAGAAAAAGAAGGTATAATAAAGATAAACTTTCTGTTTACGGAAAAAGAAAATGTGAAATGTGGGGGAATTTCTAATGAAAAAAGGGAGGAACATTATCGGGCGTCTGGGGTATGGTCTGCTTGGCTGATGGGCTGTTATGGGCTTAGCCGGGTGGCGGGAAAGGAAAGCGGCCGAGGGAACCGGGTTACCGTTACTATATGGCATGTCCATGGAGGACAGGCAGAGTCACCGCTCAATGATATGATAGCGGAATTTAATGAGACGGTGGGAAAGGAAGAAAATATCCAGGTACAGGTGGGAAGTGTCACCAATACCAATACGATTCATGAGAACGTGCTGTCCTCAGCATTTGGGGATCCGGGGGCAGAGGATCTGCCGGATATGTTTGTTTCCTATCCGAAGACAGTACTGGCATTGCCTGATGAGACGGCGCTGGTGGATTATCAGGATTATTTTTCTGAGGAAGAATTAAGCTGCTTTATTCCGACCTTTCTTACAGAGGGGCAGATTGACGGCAGACAGCTGATTCTTCCCGTTGCGAAGTCCACAGAAATTATGTTTGTAAATGAAACGGCATTTAACCGATATGCTAAAGTCAGTGGAGCTTCTCTTTCATGATCGTAGGAAACCTTGGGAGGGAGTTTTCCGTATAGCCGAGGATTACACCAGGTGGACGGATGAGCAGACGCCGGATATTCCGGAGGATGGGAAACCATTTTTTGTTCATGATTATCATTTTAACTATTTCCAGGTGGGCGTAGAGTCCCTGGGAGAGCATTTTTTTACGAAGGATGGAACCAAGCTTGTCTTTGGGCCGGCCTTTGAACGGGTGTTGGGCACCCTATGCCCAAGCGGCCGAGGAAGGCGGTATCTGGCTTCAGAGCGGTTATGCCACAGAACCGTTGCGAACCGGGGATTCCATCGTGTCCGTGGCCTCTTCTGCCAGCGTCCTGTATTATTCCGATACGGTGACCTATGCAGACAATACAACAGAGAAGGTGAATATTATCTCGATGCCCTGTCCGGTTTTTGAAAATGGGGAAAAACTGGTGATGCAGCGGGGCGCGGGAATCTGCACAGTAAAGTCTACTCCGGAGCGGGAAAAAGCCTGTATTACATTTTTAAAATGGCTGACAGATCCGGAGCGGAATGTGGAATTTGTGACACAGCTGGGATATATGCCAGTAAAACAGGAATCTTTTGAAAAATATCTCCCGGCAGCAATCGACCGGCTCCAGGATCCCATGTATCAGTCCCTGTACCAGGCATTTTTACAGACGCAGGAGCAATACATCTTCTATACAGCTCCACAGTACGATATCTATCTGGATTTGGAAACCAGATTTGAAGATCTGGTTCGTCAGAAGCTCCAGATTGCGCGCCGTTCCTTCCTGGAAAGTCCGGAGCAGTCTCCGGAGGAGCTGGCAGAGACAACGCTGGAGAGCTTCAGAAAGGATTATCAGCAATGAAGGTAAGAAAGGCGGTGACGCAATGAGTCGCTTGTTTCATAAGATCAGCTATTCGCTGCGTCACTGGAATGAAGTTGGCGTATCCATGCAGCGAAAGCTGACCCTGTACGTGGCCTGTATGGTACTATTTGTATTTGCGGCAGGCGTAGTTGTGATTCAGAAAGCAGGGATTATGCCGGGATCGGAGCGTGATCTGGGAGAAGCACTGACGGTACAGCATCAGAATACTGTTTCAGCAATGACGAAGCAGATGGATCTTCTGACGGCAAGAAGTATCAGCCTTTCAGAAGAAATCACGCGGACCATGGAGCAGGTGCTGATTGAGAGTGGAAAATCATTTTCCGATCTCAATGACGATTCCGAGCTGATTCTGGATCTGGAGAATTCTCTGTATGGATCGCTGGAGACGGTTTTGCGTTCCAATGCATGCAGTGGCGCATTTTTTGTGCTGGATGCCACTGTAAATACAAAGGCAGAATGCGCAGATACGTCTCGCATGGGAGTCTACCTGCGTTTTTCGGATCTGAAGGCCGTCGGAACGGCAAACCAGCATATGGTGTATTTCCGCGGGGCGGCTGATCTGGCCAGAAAAAAACAGATTCAGATGCATAATCGCTGGGATCTGGAGTTTGACACATCGCTGATTCCCTGTTATGATACGCTTCTGCATTTTAACCGCAGCCGTCTGGCAGAGGGAGCCGTCTGGACAGAGCGGCTCCGGCTGCGGGATACCTGGGAGGATGTAACGCTTCTGTGCGTGCCGGTTCTGGATCAGAACGGAGAGCTGCGGGATCTGCGGTGTGGAGCTGAGCCAGCTTTATTTTGTCTTGTCTTTATCCGGCGTCAGAAAGCCGGTTCGGAAATATGGTTACTCTTCTGGTTTCTGGAGAGGGAAGAAAGTACGATTTGTCCAAGGCTATGATTGGAAACGCAGCAGGGACGTATCTGAAATCCTCCGGGCTGATAGAAATCCGGAGCGGGAAATATTATGAGACAGCCTCGACTGGCTCTACCCGCTATTTTGGATTGGCTACTCCGTTGGAGGCCCGCCTTTCTAGTGGTCAGACGCCTATGATTTTAACTCTGCTGCCCGAGGACAGCTATCACCAGGCATCCCTTCGAAACCGTCAGCTCTGGTATGCGGGCACGCTTTTGTTTCTGATTCTGATTCTCCTCCTGGCAGGAGGAGTGTCCGGTCGCTTTTCGGCCCCAATTGTGCGAAGTCTGAAAGCCATGCAGCTGGAGACGCCGGGAGGGGACGGTCAGAGCGCGGTATCCGGTCGGGAATTTCGGAAATTGATGCGCTGGTATCTTTCCTGCAAAGCAGAAGTCAGGAGCTGAAAACCAGTGATCTTCCGCCGGAGATTGAAAACATGCTGCAGGAGTTTAAGGAGCGGGTGACAAGGCTGACACCTGCGGAATTACATATTTTTCAGATGTTTATCGAGGGCTGCGATGTCCAGACAGCAGCAGAACGGAGCTTTGTCAGTGTGGCAACGGTGCGAAAGCATAATACCAGTATCAACCGGAAGCTGGAGGTATCTAACCGGGAGGAGCTGATGGTTTATGTTGATCTCTTCCGGCGGTGTGGACGGCTGGAGGAATTAAAAGACAGATAAGAAGAAAAAAGGAGAATCCGGATTACCGGGTTCTCTTTTTTTAGGACAGGATATCTATATATGGTATAAAAAATGTTTAAAGCACAATATATTGTATTCCAACCGTTGGAAAGTTATAGAAATAGTCTGATATTCCAACCGTTCCCATATATTTTTCTGTAAAAACTGATTATGCTGATTTCAGATAAGAAACAACAAAACCAGAAATACAGATGCGAAAAGAAAGGAGATTTGTTTATGGGACTGATTAAAGCTGGTATGGGTGCATTAGGTGGAACATTTGCGGATCAATGGAAAGAGTTTTTCTATTGTGAAGCACTGGGAAAAGACGTTCTGGTAACGAAGGGACAGAAGCGTATCACGGGCCGGTCTTCCAATACAAAGGGAAATGACAACATCATTTCCAATGGAAGCGGTATCGCGGTAGCAGACGGACAGTGCATGCTGATCGTGGAACAGGGAAAAGTCGTAGAGGTCTGTGCGGAGCCTGGTGAGTTTACATATGATACTTCTTCGGAGCCAAGTATCTTTGCCGGAAATCTGGGAGAGAGCATCCGTGAAACCTTTAAGGTAGTTGGAAAACGATTTACCTACGGCGGTGACACAGGAAAGGATCAGCGTGTTTACTATATTAACACGAAGGAGATGGGAGAAATTCTTTATGGAACCGCAACTCCGATTCCATTCCGCGTGGTTGTAAATGAGGAACTGGGATATAAGTTGTCCGTGGATCTCGCTGCAATGGTAACTTTACATACCGTATCAGCGATCCGCTTCTGTTTTATACCAATGTCTGCGGTAACGTGGAAAGCGATTATGAAAGCGCGGAAATCGCGCCCCGCTTAAAGGGTGAATTGATGACGGCTCTGCAGCCGGCTCTGGCGACCCTTTCGGCGCAGAAGATTCAGTATTATGAGATTCCTGCTCATACATTGGAGCTCTCCGATGCCTTGAACGATGTTCTTTCTAAAACATGGAAAGAAAAACGCGGTATCGAAGTGTTTTCTTTCAACATTAATTCCTTAAGTATTCCGGAGGATCAGCGCCTGAAGCTGACGAGTGGGAAGAAAATGCTATGACTACCAATCCCAATACGGCGGCAGCCCGTCTGGTAGGCGGACAGATCGACGCTATGAAGGCGGCGGCAAACAATAACGCAGGAGCCATGACCGGATTTATGGGAATGGGAATGGCTATGAATGCAGGTGGAATGGGCGGTATGAACGCACAGAATCTGTTCGCAATGGG
>ENA-OQMZ01000798-OQMZ01000798.1-human-gut-metagenome-genome-assembly--contig:-NODE-798-length-12692-cov-1.365937_pt1 | contig 12692 bp, 20 predicted proteins | sample MGYA00242621_ERZ504862 | MGnify/ENA primary metagenome ERZ504862 (study PRJEB26092, sample SAMD00036393) | human gut metagenome | host: Homo sapiens | study: EMG produced TPA metagenomics assembly of... | reverse complement strand
CTCGACCCAGAGGCAGAAGGGGTTCTGCCAGTTTGCGTAGGTAAAGCAACTAAGTTGGCTGACTATATTGCAGCAGATATTAAAGAATATATTGCTGAAATAACTCTTGGCATCTCTACTACAACAGAAGATATTTTGGTGATGTATTGGAGGAAAAGCCTGTAAATGTTAACAGAAGAGGATTTTTCCCTGGAGGGAAATTTAAGGCCTCAGAGTCTGGATGAGTATATTGGTCAACAGAAAACAAAAGATACCCTGAAAATTTATATCGAAGCAGCAAAGCAGCGTCATGATTCACTGGATCATGTGCTGTTTTATGGACCTCCGGGGCTGGGAAAGACTACACTTTCCGCGATCATTGCCAATGAGATGGGAACACATATGAAGGTAACATCAGGTCCTGCGATTGAAAAGCCAGGCGAAATGGCTGCGATCCTGAACAACCTTCAGGAAGGAGATGTGCTGTTTGTAGATGAGATACACAGACTGAATCGACAGGTAGAAGAGGTTCTTTACCCGGCAATGGAAGATTTTGCTATCGATATCATGATCGGCAAGGGAGCATCCGCCCGTTCCATTCGTCTGGATCTTCCGAAGTTTACATTGGTAGGTGCAACAACGAGGGCAGGTCTTCTTTCCGCGCCGCTTCGTGATCGTTTTGGCGTAACACAGAGACTGGAGTTTTATGATAAAAAAGAAACTGACGACGATCATTCTACGTTCCGCTCAGGTGCTTGGCGTGGAAATCGAACCCAATGGAGCTGCCGAGATCGCCAAGCGTTCCAGAGGAACCCCCCGTCTGGCCAACCGTCTTCTGAAGAGAGTACGTGATTTCGCCCAGGTGAAGTATAATGGTGTGATCACCTACGATGTTGCCTGCTTCGCATTGGATCTTCTGGAAGTAGATCAGTATGGCCTTGATAAAACAGACCGCCGCATTCTCCAGACCTTGATCCTGAATTTTCAGGGCGGCCCCGTGGGGCTTGAAACACTTGCCGCATCGATCGGAGAAGACTCCGGAACACTGGAAGACGTGTATGAACCCTATCTTTTGCAGACAGGTTTCCTTAACAGAACTCCACGTGGAAGAATGGCTTCCGTGCTGGCATATACCCATCTTGGATATCCTCGTCCTGATTTATCGACAAAAGTAAAGGTCATAAAAAAAGTGAATTACTCGGTAACTGAGTTACCAGAGAATCTGAATTGAAGACTATTAGCACAGGTGAAAAAAACGTTCTGTATAATGCGGTAAAAAAGAAAAAGCGACCAGGCAGGAAACTTTATTTTTGATATAACGGATTGCCCGCTGAAAGAGGGCGAAATAATGGAGCAGGTCAATAATCTGTTCAGATCAACACATCTCTCCTTTTTTGGAAGAGATCGCATTGTACAAGGATAGAAAAATAATTGGTGTTTATCAAAGAAATAAAAAATAAGAACCATTCAGCTGTACGATCTAAAAGATCATGGGTACTGCGAATGGTTCTTATTAAGATATCTTATGTGTATTTTACGATAATATACACAAGAATGCAAGACTTAAAATAAACAATAATTATCCACCAGTCAGAAAATGACAGGTGGTATTTTTATACACTTTTTTAAGAAAGAGAGGACAAGAAATGAAGAAATTATTTATCAGTCAGCCAATGAGTGGCAAAGCAGACGAGGAGATTCTTGCAGAGCGAAAGGTGGCAATCAAAGCGGCAGAAGAGTTGTTGAGAGAACCTGTAGAGGTTATTGATTCTTTCTTCCAGTCAGCACCGGTAGGAGCAAAACCTCTGTGGTTCATTGGAAAGTCCCTGGAGTTTTTATCTGATGCCGATATCGCCTATTTTGCAAAAGACTGGCAGAAAGCAAGAGGATGCAAGATCGAACATGAGCGTGTCAGTGAGTATGATTCGAGAATTGACCATGTGTAGGAGGTAAGGAATGGGAAATGAAGAATTTTTAAGACTTTGCAAAGTAAAAGTAGCTGAATATACCAATTCACACATGGATAAGATCGATGGAAAACAGATCACAGTACAGTATGTGTACGTGGTATGGAGTTGTAAGACATTACAGAACAGTAAAGCACTTCTGAGCACGACTGTGCCGGATGGAATGTATTATGAGCTGACATATAACGGAGATAAGCACGAGTTATACTTTGATGCTTATAAGAAATTTCAAAACATGTGCTTTAAACTGTAATTGCGCCGGTGCAACAGTCGGAGAAGGGAAACACTACATGGAAACAATCATTTGCTCATGTCATAGAATAGAAGATCTGGAAAGAGAAGGAGAATGAACATGAATGTAAATGTAATGATGCAGTATGTAACATATGGTCTGGCGCTGATCGGGGTGCTGGCGTTCCTGGTATCGATTATTGTGCAGGTGATCAAAGAGCTCCCGGGACTTAATAAGATCCCGACAAGTATTGTAGCACTGGTCACATCACTGATCCTGTGTCCGGTGGCACTGGCAGTCCTGTGCACGTATTATAAGACAGCTGTCACCTGGTATTATATTTTCGCATCGATTATTGCGGCGTTTGTAGTGTATTTGGTTGCGACCGGCGGTTGGGAAAAAGTAAAAGGTATCTGGGACAGGACGAAATACAAAGATTCAGAGGGCGAGTGATCCCTTTGTGAAATTCGTTGAACATCAAAGGACGATATGATAATATAGAACACGGAGCAATCGTGTTGCAGGGTGGCTGACCTCTATTCTACATAGAATGGAGGTGGTGCTGATGGACAAGAATCATTTTGATTTCAAAGACCTCATGGCTTTTGGTATGTTCATTCTGGCATTGCTTACGTTCGTTTTGACGTTTTGTAAGTAATTTTCTACATAGAAAAACCACCCCAAAACTTTGGCTGAGTGTAGGGTGGAATTTCTATTTCGCTATTCACTGAGTTCAACCCTTGTGGGCGGTTGTTCCTTTGTATTATCAATATACCATTTCGAAAAAAATAATTCAAGTATTTTTAGGAGGCGAGTAATCGTCTTTTTTTATTGGAGGAAACATATGTTAAAGATTATGGGAAAAGCTCAGGTATCCGGCAGGATTATGGTCAGAAGATCATCAGCATTTTGAATGGCATATTATCTATTAAGGCATCAAATAAGACATCAAAAACAGAAAGGAGAGTACAACCATGAATATCAACACAAGTCTTATCAGTAACAACAACAGCTATGCAGGACAGACACCGGCGTATATCGTAATTCACAATACAGATAACTATGCGAAAGGTGCAAATGCGAAAGCGCATGCAAAAGCACAGCATGATGGCAACTTTAAGGGATATTCCGCACATGTATATGTGGACGACACAGAGGCGTATCAGGCGCTTCCATACAACCGTGGAGCATGGCACGTAGGCGTCAACTACGGCGGTCGCTGTTCGGTACTGTCAACAATAGAAATTCAGTAGGAATCGAGATGTGCGTCCAGGCGGGCTATAACTATGAGAAAGCTTTCCAGAATACAGTACAGGTGTGCAAACAGCTTATGAAACAGCTGGGAATCCCGGCAGACAGAGTTGTGCAGCATTATGATGTATGTGCAAAGAACTGCCCGTCAGCGATCCGTGCAAAAGGTGACTGGAACCGGTTCAAGCAGCTGATCGGAGCTGAGACCACCACGCCAACGGTAGATAAGTATTATCGCACAAGAAAGTCCTGGGCTGACAGCAAGAGCCAGATTGGAGCATACAAGAGCCTTGAGAATGCAAAGAAAGAGTGGAAACAGGGCTACACCATCTATGACTGGAACGGAAAAGCAGTGTATCCTGTACAGACTTCAGAAAAGGCAGTAGTTCTGACAGGAAAATTTGAGACCCAGCTTCCGATCATCCGGAAAGGGGATTCCGGCGTTGCAGTTTCCGTGCTGCAGTCTGTACTTGGTGTTACTGTGGATGGCCATTTCGGAGACGATACAGAAGCATCTCTGAAAGTTCCAGAAAAACACAGGCGTAAAGGTAAGTGGAACCTGCGGTATTGATTCCTGGAAAAGGGTGATCGAACACATGAAAGCCAACACTCATAATTGAGAAAAACATTTGTCATTTTTAAGGAAAATATTTGTAAATCGACAAAATAATAGAAAAACTTTCTATACATTTTTGCGGGAATCAGTTATAATAAAAGAAATTGTGGTTATAAGACCGGCAATGCAGAGGAATGTTATTGAGGAAATTACCAGTAACAGATAAATTCAGGAGGCTTTACGAATGGCGGTAAAGAATACAGCACAGGTTGTTTATCGATGGAAAGATCATTACTCTGGGCGGGGTATGAGTCCGAGGAATATTTTCAGAAGGTTGCAGCTATATGAATAATAAGATCAGTGAGCTGAGTCAGATGCCGGGATACTCCAGACAGGCCATGGAGACCAAGCATACACTGCTCAGTCTGAATATTACAGATGATTATTTTAAGGCAAAGAAACAGGCGGAGATTTTTGAACAGGATCTGCAGCAGAAAGACCAGGAGATGTATGATCTGAAACATGAACTGATCTCTTTGAAAATGCAGATTGAAGAGGCGAAGAAGGCAGAACAGGAAGCTCAGGAACAGAAGAATCTTCTGGACGGTAAGGTGAAGGAGCTGGAGAAAGAACTTGATGAACTGCTTAAATAAGGAGGGGGGATTGCTTCGGTAATCCTCTTTTGTTTTATGGTCATCGGATTGATTAACAGATGGGAGATGAGGGAATACTTTGAAAAATATGATAACAGAACTGCTCTCGCCGGCAGGTTCTTATGAAAGCTTTGAGGCAGGCTATTGGTGCCGGGCTGATGCGGTATATGTAGGGGGACCGGCTTTTGGAGCAAGAGCTTATGCGCAGAACTTCACCCAGGAAGAGCTGATCACTGCCATTGAGACCGCACATATCCATAACCGCAAATTATATCTTACTGTGAATACACTTTTGAAGAACCGTGAATTGGATGATCAGCTGTTTGAATATCTGCTTCCATATTATGAGGCAGGTCTGGATGCGGTGATCGTACAGGATCTGGGAGTATTTTCTTTTATACGCCGGAATTTCCCGGATCTGGATATTCATGCAAGCACACAGATGACAGTAACCGGACCGGAGGGAATGCGGTTTCTGGAGGAAAAGGGAGCAACGCGTGTGGTTCCGGCCAGAGAGCTTTCCCTGGAAGAGATATCTGCCATGCATAAGGCAAGTCCTCTGGAAATAGAGACTTTTATCCATGGAGCTCTCTGTTACAGCTATTCCGGCCAGTGTCTGATGAGCAGTATTTTCGGTGGAAGAAGCGGAAACCGTGGCCGCTGTGCACAGCCTTGCAGGCTTCCTTACAGTGTAACCATGGATCACAGAAAATATAAAGGAGACAAGGATTTTTGTGCATTAAGCCTGAAAGATATCTGCACTCTGGATATTCTTCCGGATATCCTGGAGGCGGGTGTTATGTCTCTGAAGATCGAAGGGCGTATGAAACAGCCGGCGTACACAGCGGGCGTCACGGCAGTATATCGAAAATATCTGGATATGTATTTAAGTGGAAAAGAATATCACGTTCAGGAAAACGATCGGAAGTATCTTCTTGAGCTTTTCAGTCGTGGAGGATCCTGCAAAGGATACTATGATATGTATCGCGGACCGGAAATGATGCTTTTGCCAATGAAAAAAAATCCGGTAATATCCAGCCGGAGATCAGAAAAATAAAAGAAAAAATTCATGGGAATTTAATACTTTCTCCTGAAAGTCCTGTTATACTGGAAATAACCTGCAAGGGCCAGACAGTAACTGCTATGGGCGGTGAGGTACAGTTTGCTAAAAATCAGCCAATGGAAGAACAGAGGATCCGTCAGCAGATGGAGAAACTGGGAAATACAGATTTTCAGTGGGAGGATCTGAACATTGAAATAAATGGAAGGATTTTTGTTCCGGTTAAAGTTCTCAATGAAGTACGAAGAGATGCTCTGAGTCAGCTGCGGGAAGCACTGATCGGATGTCAGAAGAGAGCACAGGTTACGAAGCAGCCGACGAAATCTAAGGATCAGGCTGCCTGTCACAGAAGGGTAACAGACAGCCTGCCTGTGTATGTATCCTGTGAACGTTCGGATACTGCGGAAGTACTTTTGAACGAACCGGGGATTACAGGTTTTTATTTTCCTTTTGATACTATGGAAAATATTTTCACCGGAACTTGCTGCAAGCAGTGAATTATATCTTTCTACTCCACATATCCATCGCGGAGAAATCCCCGAAAAGTGGCTTCGATCAGCTCAAAAATGGTTGGAGCAGGGTATGAAGGGTTTTCTGGTAAGAAACCTGGAATCTTACGCCGTACTGAAAAAAATGGGATATGGCGAAAAATGTATCCTGGATGCATCCATGTATACCTGGAATGATCAGAGTGTTGATTTCTGGCGGGAAGAGGGAGTTCTTCGAAATACAGTCCCCCTTGAGTTGAATGAAGGTGAACTGAAACACAGAGATAATACTTCTTCGGAGCTGCTTTTATATGGTTATATCCCACTGATGCTTTCCGCGCAGTGTGTAAGGAAGAATCTTTTCGGATGTACAGGAAAATATGAGACGGCTTATTTGAAAGACCGCTATAACAGTGAATTTCCGGTAAAATGCAGTTGTGATCCATGGGGAAAAAACATCTCCGAAAAAGCAAAATACTGTTATAATATCATTTATAATAGCATTCCTTACGGACTTCCGGGTGAAAAAGATCAGGTAAAAAAACTGAACCTTCACTCTTTGCGACTGGCATTTACGATCGAAGAGCCAGAGAAAGCAAAAGCGATCCTGAAAGAATTCCGGACGGTTTATCAGGAAAACGGAAAACCTTCCGGACGCAGGTATACAAAAGGCCATTTTAAAAGAGGAGCCGAGTAAAAGTGTATGATTAATGTAATTACAGAATTATCTAAGTATGTGATCCTCACATTGATGATCGTCTATACCTTTCATTGTTTTTATATGGTGTGGCGGCAGGATGAGGAAGAAAAGAGAGAACTGCTCCATCAGCAGCTGACCATGATCTTTTTTATTGATTTTACAGCATTTCTTGTGATCTATTTAAAAAGCATGGATTTCAGGGTCATCCTGTTCTATATCGAAATGATGATCTTTTTTGCAGCGATCCAGATCCTTTATCGAATTATTTATCAGAATGCATCGCTGCTTCTTTTAAATAATATGTGTATGCTCCTGAGCGTGGATTTATCATGCTCTGCCGGCTTTCACTTCCGTCTGCAACTAAGCAGCTTCTGATCGTGGCCGCAGGTAGTGCAGTATCACTGGTGATACCGGTAATGATACGAAAAATGAAATTTTTAAAGGATCTTACATGGGCTTATGCCGGAATTGGTATTGTACTTCTGGCGGCAGTTCTTGTTCTGGCAAGCACAAGCTACGGTGCAAAGCTTTCTCTTATGGGAATCCAGCCTTCCGAGGTGATCAAGATAACCTTCGTATTTTTATGGCATCACTTCTGTGTACCAAGGTGGATTTTCGCAAAGTAGTACTGGCTACGATCGTTGCAGTGATCCATGTAGGGATCCTGGTTCTTTCCAGGGATCTGGGTAGTGCAGTGATCTTTTTTGTCACCTACCTTGTACTGATCTATGTGGCAACCAGAAATCCGAGCTATTTATTTCTGGGACTTGGCGGAGGATGCGTTGGTTCGGTGATCGCATATCATCTTTTTGGACATGTCCGTCAGCGAGTCAGTGCTTGGAAGGATCCGATGGCTGTCTATCAAAATGAAGGTTATCAGATCGTGCAGTCTCTGTTTGCGATCGGAACCGGAGGCTGGTTTGGAATGGGACTTTGTCAGGGCTCTCCGGAGAAGATTCCGGTCGTAAAAAATGATTTTATCTTCAGTGCTATTTGCGAGGAACTGGGTGGCATTTTTGCCATCTGCCTGATTCTTGTATGTCACAAGCTTTTTTCTGATGATCGTTACTATTGCACTAAGATCAGGAATCCGTTTTATAAACTGATCGCACTGGGGCTCGGAACAGAATATGCTTTTCGAGGTAATTTCTGGACCATCGGCGGTGCAACCAAGTTTATTCCAATGACAGGAGTTACACTTCCGCTGGTGAGTTACGGAGGCAGTTCTGTCATGTGTACCATCCTGATGCTTGCGATCATTCAGGGACTGTATATTCTGAGGGAAGATGAGGACGAACAAATTGAAACGCAGCGAAAAGAAACGATTGAAAGAAGAGGAAAGAGAGCAACGCCTGAGAGAAAAAGAAATCGCCAGACTCCGTAGAAAAAAGAACCGGCCTTTAACTTTTGTATCGGCCTTCTTTATATTGATCTTTGTCAGTCTGATCGGATATCTGGTTTATTTTGACGCCATAAAAAGCGAAGATTTTATCAACAGCCCGTACAACACCCGTCAGGATACATTTTCGGACCGTGTAGTACGTGGAAGTATCCAGTCTTCGGATGGTGAGGTTCTGGCACAGACCAATGTGTATGAAGATGGAACAGAAGAGAGAACGTATCCGTTTTCCAATATTTTTGCACATGCAGTAGGATATGATACCAATGGTAAGAGTGGTTTGGAATCGGAAGCAAATTTCCAGCTTCTCACCTCCCATTCATTTTTTCTGGAACAGATGAAAAATGAATTCCTGGGAAAAAAGAATCAGGGTGATACCGTGATCTCCAGTCTGAATGCAGATCTTCAGACAACGGCATACAATTCTCTGGGAGACCGGAGAGGAGCGGTAGTTGTACTGGAACCATCCACCGGACGTATCCTGGCTATGGTGAGCAAACCGGATTTTGATCCGAACACGATCGCACAGAACTGGGATACCCTTGTTAATGATGAAAGTAACAGCAGCCTTTTAAACCGTGCAACCAATGGAGCTTATCCTCCGGGATCAACATTTAAGATCGTCACGGCACTGGATTATTTCAGGCAAAAGGGATCACTGGAGGGATATTCCTATCTGTGTCAGGGAAGTATCACAGTGGATGACCACACGATCCAGTGTTACAATGGTGCAGTACATGGACAGGAGGATTTTTATTCCGCATTTGCACATTCCTGTAACTGTGCATTTGCAGATATGGGACTTGGTCTGGGAGGAGGTACTCTGAAAAGTACTGCAGAGGATCTGCTCTTTAATAGGGCGCTTCCGCTGAATTCCTATAAAACCAGTCGCTTTACCCTTGATAAAGATTCTCCGAATGCACTTGTGATGCAGACCTCGATCGGCCAGGGTAACACTCTTGTTTCTCCGATGCATATGGCATTGATCACAAGTGCCATCGCCAATGATGGTGTACTGATGAAGCCAACCATGATCGATAAGATCGTGAATAATTCCGGTGATACGGTCAGGGAAACAGAAAAAACAGAATACAAACGTCTGATGACAAGAAATGAAGCCAATATCCTTGGAAAACTAATGAAAAATGTAGTTGAAAACGGTACGGCTTCCGCATTGAACGGACGAGGATATACTGTTGCCGGAAAGACCGGTTCTGCGGAGTTTGATGAAAATGGCTCCAGTCATTCCTGGTTTGTGGGTTATTCTAATGTAGATGATCCGGATATCGCCATTGCAGTGATCGTGGAAAACGGCGGAACCGGAAGTGAAGCGGCAGTTCCCATTGCGGCCGATGTTTTTGATGCATATTATTTCGATTAAATTGAGAACAGTATCTGCTTCTTGCCCCTTGCCTATAAGGTGAAAAAGAGGTATACTATAGCCAGTGCAAAAGACACACGCATTACAGGAGGATTGCAATATGATAGAAGCAACAAGCTGTGGCGGTGTGGTAATTCATCGGGGTAAGATCCTGGCATTGTATAAATCCTACAGGAACCGTTATGAAGGATGGGTGCTTCCCAAAGGAACTGTAGAAAAAGGAGAGACTTTTGAACAGACTGCTTTACGTGAAGTAATGGAAGAAGCAGGTGTTCGGCTCTATCGTGAAATATATCGGCAAGAGCAGTATAATTTCACCGTTCCGGAGGATGTGGTAATGAAAGAGGTACACTGGTATCTCATGATAGCTGATAATTATCATAGCAAACCCCAGCGAGAGGAATATTTTGTAGATTCCGGATACTATAAGTTTCACGAGATCTATCATCTTCTCCGTTTTTCCAACGAGAAGCATATCGTGGAACAGGCCTATCAGGAGTATCTGGAAATGCGAAGTGAGGGCGTCTGGGCGAAACAGCAGAAGTATTTTTAACAACAGGACAGGGCTGTGTACATACGCAGCCCTGTTTGGCATTATAAACGGAGGTGATGGCAGATTGCTGAAATGGATGAAAAACTATTACATAGGAAATGATGTAAAAAATCCTACTAGAATAAGAACCAGGATCACTGCTGGCAAATTCGTGCCGGATATCTACGTTGTTACTTTGTCTGATAATCCCGGAAATATTTTGGAAATTCTTCCCGCAGGCATGCTTGTACAGCGAAGCGCCAGAGCACCTGTCCTTTGATCGTTGGAATGGCCAGAGGGAAATCCGGTGCTATACAGATGGTACAGGATATGATCGAACAGGTTTATACCGAAACTGGAAATTTTAAAATAAAAGAATATCTGAAAAACAGGTGAACCAATGTTGCATATATTATGGCTGATAATAAAATGGATATTGATCCTTCTGGGGATTCTGATCGGGCTGATCTTTCTGATCCTGCTGCTTCTTTTATTTTGTCCAATCAGATACAGAGGGAATTTAAAAAAAGACCGTACGGATAGTCTTCGTGAAATACATGCTACCGGTGAAGTAAGCTGGCTGCTTCATATAATATCTGCACAGGTATTCTGGGAGCAGGGCGTTCTGAAAACAAAAATATGTTTTTTAGGGATTCCTTTGGAAAAATTTAAAAATCTGTTTCGTAAAAAAAAGAAAACCTAGATCTCTTTCCAACTCCGGAAATCAAAAATGCCAAAAAACAGGCAGAGGCTTCCAGAAGACCATGAAAAGACATCAAAAAACGAAAATCAGAACGATAACCGCAGAGCTGCAAATGTCTGAGCCTCAGGAAGATACTGTTGAAGATATAAATGAAATTTTGGAAAATGTAATAATGGAGCCGATATCGATTTCCGAAGAAATATCGGAAGAATCGGAAGATGAAAAGAAGCTTCGGACAAAGATTGCAGATTTAATTTTGAATATAGTGGGAAGAATAAAAACGGCAGTTGGAAATCTGATCCGAATCGTACAGAATTTTCTTGGAATCCCCAAAAGGATTCTGAAAAAAAATGCAAAGTCTTGCATTAACAATCCGGAATTTCTGTGATAAGATAAACTGGTGGAAAGAATTTTTAGACCATCCCCGAACCAGAGCGGCTCTTTCCTTTCTGTGGAAAAATGCAAAAAAACTGATTTATCATGTGCTTCCGACAAGGATCACCGGAAAAATCACATTTGGCAATGAAGATCCGGCAGTTACAGGTATGGTATTGGCTGTATTAGGAATGACGATTCCTTTTCATAAAAACAAGATCGAAGCAGCGCCCCTTTTGATGATGAAAATGTTCTTGAGGGAGAGATCCTGTTAAAGGGAAGGATTTATGGAATTGTAGTTCTCAAAACAGCAGCAGAGCTTTATTTCAATAAAAATATAAAATACGTCATCCACCGATGGAGACATAAGGAGGTAAAACATGGAGAAAGAGAATAATTTCAAAGATACCGTGAATTCATTATTTAAAGGAATGGATGGCTTTGTATCGGCCAAGACAGTGGTTGCGATGCCATTCATGTAGGTGATACCATTATCCTTCCTCTGGTCGATGTATCCTTCGGCGTGGGAGCCGGAGCTTTTGAAGGAGATAAAAAGAATAACGCGGCGGAGGTCTTGCCGGAAAGATGTCTCCTTGTGCAGTACTTGTGATCCAGAATGGAAGCACCAAACTTGTAAACGTAAAAAATCAGGATGGCCTTACCAAGGTTCTGGATATGGTGCCGGATTTTGTGAACCGTTTTGCGCCAGGTGCAGGCAATGCTGAGGATACAGACGGGAAAGAAGAGTAGTATTCCATTTAGATTTCATGCATATACTGTAATAAAAAACAGGAAATGAGCAGACAGGAGTGGGAAAGCTAACTGGTTTTATGCTGTTTTTTATTGGTGTGGGCATGGTTCTTGGCATCCTTATTACAGAAAATTTTATTGTGATCGCAATGGCAGTCATATGTCTGCTATGCGGATATCATATGTTTTGCAGATAAGCGGGAAGTGTGCACTTGGCATGCTTCCCGCTTGTGATTTATCTGTCTTGAAGATAAAAACAGCCCCCGCATTCTACGGGGGCATACGATATTACTTACGCTCTTTCAACTTTTCCGGATCTTAAACAAGAAGTACATACATACATTTTCTTTGCTCCGCCGGGCAGTTGTTTTACTCTGACGGATTTAACGTTAGATTTCCACATTTTGTTGGATCTTCTATGGGAATGACTCACATTGTTTCCGAAATGAGCTCCTTTATCGCAGATTGCACATTTAGCCATGAATAGCACCTCCTTTTATCAACAGTCACCATTTTAACAGATGAATTGCTCTTTTGCAAGCAAAAAAAGGAAATTTATCAAAAATTCTGCAAAGAGTTTTAAGGAAAGTATTCCATACCTCCGGGAACAGGGCGGATCATGGTGAAATTAAGCGTTGTGTGTATGGTTTAGATCAATTTGAAACA
>ENA-OQMZ01000797-OQMZ01000797.1-human-gut-metagenome-genome-assembly--contig:-NODE-797-length-12700-cov-1.402370_pt1 | contig 12700 bp, 19 predicted proteins | sample MGYA00242621_ERZ504862 | MGnify/ENA primary metagenome ERZ504862 (study PRJEB26092, sample SAMD00036393) | human gut metagenome | host: Homo sapiens | study: EMG produced TPA metagenomics assembly of... | reverse complement strand
CGATAGACGGGGCTCGAACCCGCGGTCTCGACCTTGGCAAGGTCGCGCGTTACCAACTACGCCACTATCGCATATAATGACTGTTCCTTTTCAGAACAGTCATTATTTTACCTTATTCACAGTTTGTTGTCAATCATTTTTTACTAAAATTCCGCAACAACTGTTTTTCCTGCAACTGTTTTTTCTCCAGTTTTATAAGCTACTTTTGGCAGATTAGAATCTTCTAAGACAACAACCATAACATCTGGCTACATCCTTCTTTCTTGATCAGATCGATATCAAACTCTACCAACTTATCTCCTGCCTTTACTTCTTGTCCACTCTTGACAAAAGACTTAAATCCTTTTCCATCTAATTTGACTGTATCAATTCCGATATGAATTAAAAGATTTAATCCTTCTTTTGTCTCGATTCCAATCGCATGTAAAGATGGTTTCATTAATGCTGTGATCTTTCCATCTGCTGGTGCAACAACGACACCTTTTTCTGGTTCGATCACAACACCATCTCCCATAGCACAAGTTGCAAATGCCTCATCTTTTGCCTGTGTCATTGCAAGAACTTTTCCTGTTGCTACCGCAACTAATTTACCATGTCTGATTTCTTTTTTCTCTTCTTCTTTGGAGGAAACTATGGGTGTTACCTCTTCTTCTTTGGAAGGATCTGTTCCATGCTGTGCATAATATTCCACATATTCTTCAAAATTACTCTTGATCACAGATACCTGTGGTCCATAAATAATCTGAATTCCTGTTCCTTTTTTGATGATTCCTTTGGAACCAGATTGTTTTAAGTACTGATCTGTCACCTTAGTTTCATCTGTTACTGTGATACGAAGTCTTGTAGCACAGCAGTCAATATCTTCAATATTTTTGATTCCACCAAGTCCTTTTAAGATCATAAAGGAAATTGGATCCTCTGGTGCGTCTGTATCTTCATTTGCTGCACCTTTTTTTGCCTGGTAATCAGCTTTTGTATATAATTTTACCTCTTCTTCGTCATCATCTCTACCTGGTGTTGGAAGATCAAATTTCTCAATGACAAATTTGAACACAAAGTAATATAATACTGCATAAACTGCAAATACTGGAAGGATCATCATCCAGTTACTCTTTGTCTGTCCCTGTAATACACCGTATAACATAAAGTCGATCAATCCACAAGAGAATGTTGTTCCGATACAGATCTTTAAGATATGCATTAATGCAAATGACAAACCTGCTAATCCACAATGTAAGATAAATAATCCTGGTGCAATAAATAAGAATGTAAATTCAAATACGGTTCTTGTAATTCCTGTAAGGATGATGTTAATGCTGCTGAGAATAGTAATCCTCCAACAATTTTTCTTTTTTCTGGTTTTGCACAACGATACATTGCATAAGCTGCTCCAGGAAGTCCCGCCATCATGAAAGAATATTTTCCTGTCATGAATCTACATGCTTCTACTGCAAAATGTTTTGTATTTGGGTCTGCCAGCTGTGCAAAGAAGATATTCTGTGCACCTTCTACCATCTTTCCAGCAACTTCCATTGTTCCTCCAAGAGATGTCTGCCAGAATGGTAAATAAAATACATGATGTAATCCGAATGGAATTAATGCTCTCTCTAAGAATCCAAAGATTGCTGTTCCAAAATATCCAGAATGCATAACCAAATTACCAAGTGCAAAGATTCCACTCTGAATCGTTGGCCATACAAAGAAGCAGATAATACCTACACCGATATGTGCGATTACACTAATAATTGGCACAAAACGTACTCCTGAGAAAAATGCTAATGCTGCTGGTAATTGCTGTTTATAAAAGCGATTATGTAATGCTGCTGTTACAAGTCCTACGATAACTCCAGCAAATACTCCCATCTGAAGAGAATCAATACCACAGACACTCGTGATCTGTCCGTTTAAGACACTCTTTGCATATGTTCCGTCCGCTAAAATCTTTCCTGATAATTTTAACATCGCATTAATTGTTGAATTCATTACAAAGAATGAAATACCTGCAGAAGTACTGTCGACTGCTTTTTCATTTTTGCATTCCTAATGCTACTGCTAATGCAAGATCAATGGTAAATTTCCAAGATGTATTACCGACCTGTGACATGATCGTTAAAAGCGCATTTAGGATAGTTCCCTCTCCCATGATTCCTTGTAAATGATACGCTGCGATCGTATCAGCATTAGTAAATGAAGATCCCAGTCCTAGTAAGATACCTGCAATTGGTAACACAGATACTGGAAGAAAAAATGATTTTCCGATCTGTTGTACTACCGCAAATGCTGAACTTTTCTTTTTCTTTGCCATTTTAATCCTCCTTTGTGACAAATTGATACATGGTTACTGTCTGATACACTTCTCCTGCGTCAAATACTGGTGCATCAAACTCTTTTGTGTTAATACTGTTTGGGAAATAATGTGGTTCCATGCAAAATCCACATCCTTTTCCATAGATCACTCCCCCTTTCCCTTTTGTTGATTTCATTGTATTTCCAGTGTAAAACTGTAATCCTGGAAGATCTGAATAAACTTCCATTTTAATACCCTGTTCTTCGTCCAATGCTTCCGCCATTTTTCGGAAACCACAATCTTTATTCCGAATTACAAAATTATGATCATATCCTTTGCCTTTTTCTAGTTGTTCATCTTCGGCATATAGATCATTCTTGATCTTTTTCCATTCACGGAAATCCATCGGTGTATGTTCTACTTTTCTGATTTCTCCTGTTGGGATCGTATCTTCATTGATCGGTGTAAATTCATCTGCATAAATCCTTACTTTTGTATTTTCGATCGTTCCGCTTTCATGTCCACCCAAGTTAAAGTAATTATGATTTGTTAGATTGATCAGCGTTTTCTTATCGCTGACTGCATGATAGGAAACGATCAATCCATTTGTTTCCGTTACCGTATAAATGATATTTGTTACCAATGTTCCCGGAAATCCTTGTTCCCCATCTGGACTTACATAAGTAAACTTCACTGCATGATCATCAATGATCTCACTATCCCATAAGACTTTGTGAAATCCATGTTCTTTGTCACTGTGAATGTTATGTTTTCCACGATTTTTTGCTACATAATACTCTTTCCCATCAATTTCAAATCTGGCATTTGAAATACGGTTTACATTCCGTCCGACAGTTGCTCCAAACATAATTCCATTCTCAAAATATTCTTCCAAGGTGTCATATCCAAGGCTACATTCATTTGATGTTCCTCCCTGTTTTTACAAGGAGAGAAACAATATTTACACCAAAATCAGTAACTTTGACTGCAAATCCATTTTGATTTTCAATCGTGTATAGAAATGCTTCTCTTTTATCTTCTAAAAAGCCAAAACTTTCTTTTGTTACACCCATATCAGCCTCCTGCTTAGTGTCCATGTTCCATTAAGTCCATAACAACAGGATCTGTAGAATGAACTCCTTTTGCTTTAAGTTCTTCAATCTTTTCTTTAAACTGTGGCAGATATTTTGCATGTGCAACTAACAGTTCATCTAAACTTTTGTTGTATTTTCATTATTTTCTACTAATGGATTTAATACGAAGGCTTCTAATGCTTTTCCGTAATCTCCTGTCAATGCCGCTTCAATTGTACATTCTTCCATTGCTTTCATCATCTGAAGCCATCCTTTTTCTGCTGATGGAAGCTTTCCAAATGCCATTGGCTGTGCTCCTGTCGCTGAAATGATACTTGATACTTCCACGATAGAGTCATCATCTAAGCATGAAATTGCTCCATTGTTTTGTGTACTTACTACCATATGGATCTTCTTATTTGCATAAATTGCACGGATACATTCGCAAGCTGCATCACTGTAATATGCTCCTCCACGTTTTCCAAGTTGTTCTGGTTTTTCATGAAGTTCTGCATTTTTATAAATTTCAAACAACTCATGTTCTACCTGTTTCATTTGCTCTGCTCTAGTACCACCTTCATTGAATTCTTCAATCGCATGCTCAAGCATTGCTTGTTTCATGTAGTAATATCTGTGGTATCCACAAGGCACCATATTCATGCTGTGAAGTAATTCCAATGGAAATTCAGCTTGATAGATATTGGCTGGTGTTCCACCACCTTTTTCATTGATATGATCGATCAAAATTGGTGTCATATCATTTCCATTTTCATCAAATACTTTATGCCAGTGAAAATGGTTAATTCCTGCATATCTGTAATTTAACTGGCTGATATCCTTCCCAAGGAGCTTTGGTTCTGCCATCATTGCGATCGTTGGCACGTTGCAAAGTCCGATACATTTTTTTCCATCCAAAATGTTTAATTACAGCTTCTGTTACCATTCCACTTGGATTTGTAAAGTTAATCAGCCATGCATCTGGCATAATTCTCTCATATCTTCTATGATCTGTCCGATCACTGGAATGGTTCGAAATGCTTTAAACATTCCTCCCGCTCCATTTGTTTCCTGACCAAGCATTCCATACAATGATGGAATTCTTTCATCTTTAATTCTGGCATCTAAAAGGCCTACTCGAAATTGTGTTGTAACAAAGTCTGCATCTTTTAATGCTTCTCTTCTGTCTAATGTTGTATAAACTTTTACATCATATGGAGATGCATCCCACATTCTCTGTGCCAGTGCTCCTACAATCTCTACTTTTTCTTTTCCATCTTCGATATCGACCAGCCAGATTTCTTTAATTGGAAGTTCTTCATATCGTTTGATGAAACCTTCCATCAGCTCTGGTGTGTAACTACTTCCTCCACCAATCGTTACGATCTTCACTGTACCTTTCATTGTTCTATGCCTCCTCAAATATGTTCGTTTTCTTTGTTCTGTTTACATCATATAGAGTCAGCTTTTTTCTCACAATGGATTTAGTAGATGCGGATATTTTTTCCCAAAAAAAAGTTTCAGAATCATGAAAATTTCTTGAAAACTTTTTGAAACTTTATTTCAATTCCAGCCATGTATTCTTTGTTTGCTTCGATCATTTCATCTAAAATTTCTTTTGCCACATTTGCAGATGGAATTGTGCGGTTTAAAGTAAATGCCTGCAATGCTTTTTATATGATCCTTCGATCACTGCTTCTACGACCAACCCTTCACAAGCATCCTGCTGTTCGATCAGTCCTTTATAAAAATCTTGGAATTTCTCCAACTCTTACTGGTTCTGGTCCGTCTTTTGTAATATATGCAGGAATTTCAACCATGGCATCATCTGGAAGATTCTTACTGCTCCGTCATTTTTTACGATGACAAGCTGTCTGCTTCTCGTGTCATATGCAAGTGCTTTTACCACTTCTACAATAAATTTTCCATGAACTCCTACATAAAATTGTGTCAAATCGATTTTTTCTCCATTTTCTAGTTTCTTAACTGCCTCACGAATCTTTGTTTCTCTTCCATGAATAACCTGCATTCCCCTTGTATTATTAATATCCATGTAATCTACAATGTCATCTCCAAGAAGATAATACTGCCAGTATGTATTTGGCAGATAATCTGGAAAATAGTTGACGATCTTCTTTGCATTCGTAAATGTATGTAACCAGTCTGGATCTTTGACCAAGGCATCTTCATAACTTGCCTTTGATACATAACCATACTCTGCCACATGTTTCTTTTAATTTTTCTGTGACATCTTCGCCATTACACTGTACTTTTGTAAACCATCCATAATGATTCAATCCAAAATAATCCACTTCCAGATTGCTAAGATCTGTGTCTAGGATTTCTGCCATTCTTGCCTCTACCTCAACTGGCATATCACAGATATTTAAAATTCTTGCATTTGGACGTAATGTCTGTGTTGCCTTAGCAACAATCGCAGCTGGATTTGAATAATTAACGATCCAATAAGTTTTTGATGCATATTTCTCACAAACATCGATCAGATGTACCATTGGTCCGATCGTTCTCATTCCATATGCATTCCCCGCTCCACATGTTTCCTGTCCAATGCATCCATGTTTTAATGAAATCTGTTCATCTTTTACTCGCATTTTCAGTCCACCGACTCGCATCTGTGCCATAATAAAGTCTGCATCTGTAAATGCCTCTTCTTCATCCGTACTAATTTTCAATTCCAAAGAAGGTCTTAAATCTTTTACAACTTCTTTTACGATCAGTGACACTTTTTCTTGTCGTTCCTGATCAATATCATATAACCATAATTCTTTGATTTTTAATTCTTCCTCTTCCAAAAGATTTTTTACAATCCCTGCGGTATAAGTACTTCCACCACCACATATCACAATCTTAAATTCTTTTTTCATTGATTTTTTCCTCCATATCCGTCATATTATTTCATGTGCCCTGATTATATTTCTTGAAAATTTCAGGCTCAATAGTTCACGCTATTTTTGGAACATCACAACTATTTCATGGACAATCTGCATAAATTTATTCCGGTTATTTGTGCAAATTCACAATAAAAAAAGAAAATATTTGAAAACTATACTTTTTTAGGAGAATGATTGATATGATACTAGAACAAATTAAAAATCCTGATTTTTTTAATAATTCTGAGCAGAATATGATTTATTTTTTACAAAACAATTTAAACTCTTTTGATCAAGTCACTTTAAACAAAATGGCAAAAGAATCCTTTTCTTCGACTTCTTCTGTTTTACGTTTTTGCAAATTAGGATTTGATGGATTTAAAGATTTCAAATTACAACTGATCCGAGAAGCATCTATTTCTGGTCAGGATCTTAATTTTAATCTACCTTTTTTCTCCAGATGATTCTGTTGAAGATATCGGTCTTCATTTATCTGAAATTCTTGCAAATGGAATTAAAAAAACACGGAATCTGTTAGATCCCGTGCAATTAGAAATGACTGCTTATAATATAAAAAAGAGCCACCGTGTATTCCTGTTTGGAAAAGGTGACTCCAGAATTTCTCTTGAGAATTTTAAAAATAAAATGATCAAATTAAATGAATATTTTATTATTGGTGATGAATATCAGAATAATTTTTATTACAGTCGGCAATATTACCTCTAATGACCTTGTGATCTTCTGTACTTATAGTGCTATGCATCATGATTACAATTCTTATCTTCCAGTTTTAAAAGATCATAACGTTCCGATCATTACGGTTACAAGTAATATTCATTCCAAACTGGCTGTGAATTCTGATATTGTATTACAACTTCCTGATGATGAATCCTTTGATGAAAAAGTTGCCAGTTTTGCCTCTCAAACAAATATGGATTTTATTTTTGATTACATCTATTCTATCATTTTCCAGAAAAATTATATGGAGAATTATCATTCGAAACATGCTAAAGATGTATATACAAATTCCATGATCTATAACAAACTATAATTTAGTATCATTCATCCTGAATATCTCGATCATCCATAAATCCTATGGATTCTTTGAGATATTCAATATTCTTTTCACGGTCCATATTGTAAATACAGCCAAAAACAACATCCATCATATACTGCATCGCAATATGAGATGAGAACTGAGAGATACGATCTCTTAAGTTTTCTCTGCTGCTGATCGTTAATGCACCGGCAACATACTGTGGATATAAATTCCCACCTGCTTTCCCAACATACACAACAGGCACCTTCTTTTGATGCAGCACCTTTAAAATTGGCTTTACAAAGGTTGCTTTTCCAGAATATGAGAGAATGATCGCTGCATGTTTCGGATTACTTGCTAATGCTGTCAGTCTTTGTTTATAAAATCCATGTGGACATTCTACACTACTTTTGCCTGCTGTTAACATCTTATCCTGAAAATTTTCTGCAACATTCATGTTATGTGAATGGGTATAAATGTCTATAACTTCCGCTTTATGTAATAATTGTGCCACTTTATGCAATTCTATAAAATCCATATAATCATAGGTATCATAGATTGCTGTTTCATATAACTTACTCAGTTTCTTTGCGATCATCTGTGGTCCATCTTTTCGTTCAAATGGATAATTTACATCGATCATCTCAATATCTGATTTCATTTCTGAGATATCTTTTGCCAATATGACTTTCAATTCATTGAATCCTTTTAACCCAATCTTTTTGCAAAATCGATGAATGGCTGATTTTGACACAAATGTTTTTTCTGCTAATTCAATAACCGACATATCTAAGATATCTTCTTGATTTTTTAGAATATAATATCCTATTTCTGTTTCAATTGGTGTTAATCCATCTGCTAATTCAATCATATTTTTAAGTGTCATAGGTAGCACTCTTTATTTTTGATTTATTCAGTGTTCCTTATTTATTTTAACATTGCTATTTTATTATCTCAATAATTTATTACTTCTACCCAAAACTAATATCTAATTATCAAAAGCCAAACATGCAGCTCCAATCAAACCGCAATCTTCTCCCAACGCCGCTGGCACAATCTTCACATTGCTTTTTAGCGCATCATATACTTTCTTCTTTTGCGCGTTTTTCAATCTCTTCGATAAATCCAGGAATCTTTAACGCAACACTTCCACTTAGGACAAATAGCGCTGGATCAAGTACACCATAAAGTGTTGCAATGAAACTTGACAGATATTCATAAGCATCTTCCATGATCATTGCCGCAGTTTCATTTCCTTCCTGTGCAAGTTGATATCACTTCTCCTGCATGGGCAGCTTCTAACCCTGCATCATTTGCCCTCTTTGTAATGGCTGTTCCACTGGCAATTGATTCAATGGAACCTTTCTTTAAATCTCCCTGTGATGGACCATTTTTCCATAAAATGCAGTTTGCTACTTCTTGTGCAAATCCTTTTGCTCCACGATAGATTTGTCCATCAATACATAATCCTGCACCAACTCCTGTTGAAATGGTCAGAAATTCTACGATCTTCTTTCCTTTTCCAGCCCCGATCACAGTTTCTGCAAGTCCTGCAAGGTTCGCATCATTTTCTAACTGCACAGAAATACCTGTAATCTTTTCTAATTCTTTTGTCAGTTCAAAATTATGCCACCCTGGAAGGTTTGGTGGTGTTAAAATAATCCCATTGATCAAGTCTAATGGCCCTGGACAAGAAATTCCAATCCCTTCGATTTTTTCTCCAAATCCTTTGATCACATCATTGATCTGGTTTAATGTTTTTATAGGATTTTTGGATCTGATCCAAACTGAACTCTTTCTTTGATCTCATATTTCTCGTTGATCAGCGCAACTCTTGTATTTGTTCCCCCAACATCAATTCCTACTGCATATTTCATGATTTTCTTTCCCTCCTATATACGAAAAGGGGACAACCGAAGCTGTCCCCTCTTTATGTTGTTGTTTGTAAATATCTTATTCGTAGTAATATTTAACTTTGTCTGCAGAATCAAATAAGTTAACTTTGTGAGCAATAACTTCTCTACAAGCTTTGATTGGTTCTGGATAGATTTCAAGAGGCTCTCTGTATTCTGGATGAGCATTCAATACTTCTCTACATTTATCATAGAATGCAACCTTGATATCACTTGAAATGTTAATCTTAGAAATACCGATTTTAACTGCTTTTGCGATTTCTTCATCTTTGTTGCTTGATCCACCGTGTAATACTAATGGAATATCAAGAGTATCTTTTAATATCTGTAAGATGTCAAGACGGAGTTCTGGTTTCATATCGCTTGGGTAGATTCCGTGAGCTGTTCCGATTGCTACTGCTAATGTATCAATTCCTGTTTTTTCAACAAAATCTTTTGCCTGATCAGGATCTGTATAGATAATTCCTGTTGTTCCACCTTCGATAGAGTTTCCTGTTGTTCCGATTGTTCCAAGTTCACTTTCTACAGATACGTTTGCAAGATGTGCAACTTCACATACTTTCTGAGTGATCGCAATATTTTCTTCATATGGTAGTTTAGAAGCGTCGATCATAACAGATGTAAATCCTGCCTGAATTGCTCTTACAACTGTTTCATATTTATCACCATGATCTAAATGAATAACAACTGGTACATCTGTTTTAGATGCTTCATAAATCATGCTCTGTATTAAACTGTTTTCAACAAAGTTAAATTCGTCTGGAGACATCTCTAAGATGACTGGGCTCTTCATTTCTTTTACCTGCTGCATAACAGCTTTTAATAACTGATCACTACCGATATTGAATGCTGGTACTGCAAATCCTTTTTCATCTGCTACTTTTAAAAGTTCTTTCATGTTCATTAACATAGTTCTATTTCTCCTTTTTGATGTTGATATCTTATAATGATTTTCCTTCTGATCCAGACAGGTGGATATATTTTTTTACTAATTCCTGGCTATCAATCTCCACCTGATGCATCATTACCCAATAATTGATGTCTGGATCTTTTTTAAGATGCTGTTTAATGCTGTCTACATTGGCATTCATAAAATCACATCCTACATTGATCTTATTGATTCCAAATTCAACACATCTTTTAATATTTTCATCACCAGAACCGCTTCCCCCATGCAGTACCAGTGGCATCTTTGTTTTTTCTTTGATTTCTTTTAGTCTCTCAAAATCAAATTCTGGTACATATCCTTCTGGATAGTTTCCATGAGAACTTCCAAAAGAAATTGCTAATGCATCAATTCCAGTTTCTTTTGCAAATCGTAATGCCTCGTCAGGATTAGTTTTCATATCATCGTCTGTATAATTATCGCCTCACTAGCACCCATACATCCGATCTCTCCTTCGACACTTGCATCGAACTGTTTCGCAAATTCCACGATTTCTCTTGTCATTCGGATATTACCTTCCAAGTTGTATCTGGAAGCATCTACCATAACACTGGAATATCCATCAACTAATGCTTTCTTTAACAATCCGATTTCTTCCCCATGGTCGAAATTTAAAGCTACTTCAACACTTGCTCTTTGTGCCAGTTTCTTGACGATCGGTGCGATCAAATTGCTGTCACAATGATTTACCATATGTTCCTGTACGATATTGATGATGATCGGTGCTCTTAATGACTGAGCTGCATTGATCACCGCTCTTGCTGTCTCAATGTTAAAGCAGTTGATTGCCATGACTGCATAATTGCCTTCATTCGCACGTTTTAACATTCCCTTCATTGATACATACATAGCTTATCTGTCCTTTCTGATTTTATGAAATAGTGAATCCTGATAAATCAAGATCTTCTTCTGTTTTCTTTTTCTTGATCAGTACAAGTAAAACACCTGTAACTGCTGTTCCTGCTAACAATGCGATAAGTGCTGCAAGTGGATTTGACATTGCTGGGATTACAAATACACCACCTGATGGTACTTTACTTCCTACATCAAGACTGAAACTGATCGCTCCTGTAACACCACATCCTGTTGCTGTACAGATAACTGTACGAATGATATCATTCATAGCGATTGGAATAACTCCTTCAGAGATCATGCAAAGACCCATTGGGAACGCAACTTTAATATTTTCTTTTTCCTGTGCTGTATAAATGTTCTTTTTCAGTAATTTTGATAATACTAATGAGAATGTAATTCCAAGTGGTGGAACCATAGCTGCTAATACTTTGATTGCTTCTGGTCCTGTGATTCCTTCTAATAGTAATCCATCACAGATTAAGTTAGGTACTTTACTGATTGGTCCACCAAAGTCAATGCATCCAAGAGCTCCGATGATAAATCCATAAACTGCTTTTGAAGACTGATCAAGTCCTGTAATGAAGTTTGTTAAGGCTTTTTGTTGCCATTGTAATTGGTGTTCCTACTACGAAGAACATGATAAGTCCAGCAATGATCGCTGATAATGTTGGTACGATCATCATTGGCATTAATGCTTCTGCCCATTTAGGTACTTTTAAGTTATTCTTAATGAATAATGCGATGTAACCTACTAAATAACCACCAACCATTCCTCCTAAGAATCCAGCTCCTAAGAATGAAGCTATCTGACCCATTAAGAAACCAGGTGCAATACCAGGTCTATCAGCAATTGAGTAAGCAATATATCCTGCGATAAAGGATGGTAACAATCCCATACCCATAACACCAAGTGTTGTTAATGCACTAGGAAGTGTCATCTTAGATAATTCAGTTACGTTTTCTCCTCCCATTAAGTTACCGATCGCAATCAGTAATCCTGATGCTAACTACTAAAGGTAACATATAGGAAATGGCCGTCAACGCATGACGTTTTAATTCCGCTCCAAGTTTTTTCATTGTTCTCTTCTCCTTTAAGTATAGTTTTTTGTTTCTCTCTTATTTACCTAATTCATTTTCGATCTTTTCGATCAATTTCTTAGGTGCTTTTACACAAACATTTGTAGGAACTTTGATTCGTAGGTTTTCCTTCAAATCTTTCTGTTCCTGTAATAGCAATATCGACTGCAAGGATTACAACATCTGCTTCTTTGATTTCTTCTGCTGTTAATTCATCCTCTGTTCCGATTGTTCCCTGTGTTTCCACTTTGATTGTGTGTCCCATGCTTTCAGCTGCACGGATTAATTTTTCTTTTGCGATGTAAGTGTGCGCGATTCCTGATGTACATGCACATACAGATACGATTTTCATAACTTACAACTCCTTTCTTATTTTTCTTTTGGTTGTTTATTACCTCTTTCTTTATGTTCTAATCATACACCAGCTTTCATTACTGTGTTCATTAAGAGAGGGCTTTTTAATGTGGCATTTTTTCCATTTAATTATGACATTTTTTCAATACGGGCATTTTAATTAGGGTAGTTTTTTGTTTCACATTCCACAACGAAGTATTTAAATGCGGTAATTTTTATTTATTTTAACATATAGAAATGCAAAAGATCCTGCTCCTATTGAACAGGG
>ENA-OQMZ01000796-OQMZ01000796.1-human-gut-metagenome-genome-assembly--contig:-NODE-796-length-12709-cov-2.312828_pt1 | contig 12709 bp, 17 predicted proteins | sample MGYA00242621_ERZ504862 | MGnify/ENA primary metagenome ERZ504862 (study PRJEB26092, sample SAMD00036393) | human gut metagenome | host: Homo sapiens | study: EMG produced TPA metagenomics assembly of... | reverse complement strand
TGTAAATGCTGCCATTTTGAAAACATCCTTCAAATAAATTTATATAAAACGGGGTTATAATCACAAATGATTATTCAGCTGTCTCTTCCTCAACAGCTGCAGCGCCCATGCGGCCCTCTCTGCCTTCGATAACAGCATTAGCCATTGCACCTGCAATAAGCTTTACTGCACGAATAGCGTCATCGTTACCCGGGATTACATAGTCAATCTCATCAGGATCGCAGTTTGTATCTACGATAGCAACGATCGGGATATTGAGCTTCTTTGCCTCTGAAACGGCAATTCTTTCTTTTCTTGGATCAACAATGAAAAAGTGCGCCGGGCATCTCTGTCATATCCTTGATACCGCCCATGAACTTCTCAAGCTTCTCAATTTCGAGGTTGAGCTTAATAACTTCCTTCTTAGGAAGAAGATCAAATGTGCCGTCTTCCTGCATAGCACGGAGCTGCTTTAAACGAGCAATTCTTCTTCTGATTGTTGCAAAGTTTGTGAGCATACCGCCGAGCCATCTTGCGTTTACATAGTAAGCGCCTGCACGCTCTGCCTCTTCCTTAACAGAATCCTGAGCCTGCTTCTTTGTACCTACAAAGAGAACGCTCTTGCCTTCTGCTGAAAGCTCACGAACAAAGTTGTAAGCTTCTTCAAGCTTCTTTACACTCTTCTGAAGGTCGATAATGTAGATACCGTTACGCTCAGTAAAAATGTACTCAGCCATCTTAGGGTTCCATCTTCTTGTCTGGTGACCAAAGTGAACACCTGCTTCAAGAAGCTGTTTCATTGAAACTACTGCCATAATAAAAATCCTCCTTAGGTTAAAACCTCCGCTGTGCCTTTGTTTTTATCAACGCAATAAGCAAATTCTATAAATCTGCCACCCTGTTGACAAGCATCAGCGTGCGAATTGCCTGTATATTATACCATAAAAGTAAAAAAAATCAAGTGTTTTCGAAAAAAGTTTTTTCAAAAACACTGATATTTTCTTAAATATTAAATTGTTTTCGGAAACTCCGATCAATACCACAAATCAAAGAATCTTACATTACCGATGCTTGTGATGTAATTCTGTGATTCATGCCAGCTGCTTGAACCGACATAGAAGCAAAGAACTCTGTGCTGAACTGCCGAGCCGTTCTGATCAAAGATAAAGGAAACAGCATTTTTACATCCTGATTCGGTGCATAAGCAGTCGAACCGTAATACTGATATTCCGAAATAATTCTGTCAATTGATGTTGTGTTTGAACGGTTCATTGCGTCACGAATTGACTGTGCGATAAGGGCACAGCCTGTGTAACCCATTGAACCACCTTCGCCCATTACAAGTCTTTCGAGTTTTTCTCTGTCATAGCTAGAAAGAGAAACAGGAGAAGGATTGTAGGACGGATCCGGATTGGCGATACTTACAAGGTAGCCACTCTGAGAGTTTGACGAGCTTGATGTACTGTCTGTATAGCCGTAATCCGATGAATTAGATGCGGAACTGCTGTTGTCCGATGAACTGTCAACATAGCTTGTATAGCTCTGTGGAGTTCGGCTTGAAGTTTCTGACTCCGAGGGCTCTGACTTTAAACTTTCAGCCTTTTTGGAAGCCTGTGAACTTTCGGCTTTTTTCTTCGCAGTTTTTGCAGATTTAGTTTCCTTTTCAGTTGTTTTCTGTGTAGTCGCTGCGGATGTTGTAATCTCTTGGGTTACGGGGGCAGTAGTTTCTTCAACGCAGTTATCTGTAATAACGAGTGAAAAATCATTGATGTTACCGACTGCAAGCGAAGCAGCACGGCTGTCTTCAAAAGCATCCACATCCGGTGCAAGAGTTGTTGTCGGAACAACAAGAGCAGCTGCCGCCAGAGATACCGCAATAGCATAGGATAATGCCTTAAAGCCTTTGCGTTTTGACTTCTTTTCGGGTTTGCGAGTTCTCTTTGAACTCACCGAATTGTTGTCACATCCGTAGTGTTTATAGTTTGTCGCTCTCAAAAATTTATCCTCCTGTGTATTTTAGCACATTAAGGTAACTACTATAACTGCCGTCAAAAGCAAGCGTAATATACAAGATGTTAGTTATCTGTTTAAAAATGTGCCAAGTCCTTTAAGTCGTAAAATTTTATCAAACACACAATTGCAATTGTATTAAAGCACAAACTTTTGAAAATTGCAAGTTTGACAGGGGAAGATAAATTGTAACAATTGTAACCGAAATGTTACTTATGTGGTTTTAATTTCTTAAAAAAATAATGATTTGTGCATTATGCATAATTTATTGAATATTTCTTAGGTTATTTTGCCTTAATGCGAAAATTTGAAAAAATTCAAAATTTAGCCCCAAAACGGGGTTTTTTCGGCTTTTTTACTGGCTTTGGAGTCTGGCAGCTGATGATTACCGTATCCTCTCCTATGAGGTCAATTTTCTCCCACGGAATTATGTAGTCCTGACATTTTCCCACGAAACTAAAAAATCCCGGTCTGCCGAAAATAACAATTGACACAACAGTTGCGCATTTGGTATCCACAATAACATCGTCGATAAATCCTATTCTTGTTCCGTCACAGGCGCTTATGACTTCCTTATGTCTTAAATCGGTAAATCTGCAATTCATATAACCACTCCGAAATCTGTTTTTGATATACATATATATGAAAAGGAACGGTCATTATATTCATTGACATTTATATCATAATTTGTTAGAATTGAATCACAATATTTTTCGCAGAAAAGGAGCGATAATTATGAATTATGTATTTATGACAGATGCCTCCTGCGACCTTACACAGGAGCTTGTTAACGAAATCGGCGTTGAAGTTCTTCCGATGGAATTTCATATGGAGGACAAGTCCTATCTTCATTATCCGGATTGCAGAATGATGAGCCTCTCGGAATTCTACAGTAAGCTTAAAGAGGGTATTGATTCAAAGACAACACAGATTAACTATGACAGCTTTTACAAGAGCTTTGAAAACTATCTTAAAGCCGGCAAAGATATCATTTACACAGGCATTTCAACAGGCTTGAGCGGAACATACAACACCTGTATGATGGCTGTTAAGGATTTAAAGGAAGTTTATCCGGACAGAAAGATTATTGCAATTGATTCTCTTTGCGATTCGGCAGGACTCGGACTTCTCATCTACCTTGCAGGCAAAAAATACAGCGAAGGCGCTACAATTGACGAACTAAAAGAATACATTGAAGACACCCGTATAAAAGTATGTCATTGGTTTGTTGTTGAAGACCTTGATCAACTCAAGAGAGGCGGTAGAATTTCCGCTGTTTCCGCAACATTCGGCAAAGCTTTGCAAATTAAACCGCTCCTCAGTGTTGACGATGAAGGCCATCTTATCAATGTTGCAAAAATCAGAGGTAAGAGCAATGTTGTTCCGGCTCTCGTAAAACACCTTGAAAGAGACGCCGAAAATCTCAAAGACAGCGTTGTTATGGTTGCCCATGCGGATAATCCGGAAGGCGCCGAAGAACTTAAAAAGGCAATCAAGGGTAAGTGCAAGGAAGTTGTCATGACGGATATCGGTCCTGTAATCGGTACCCATGTAGGTTCGGGAATGCTGGCAGTCCTTTTCCTCGGCACAAGAAACCTTAAATCATAATCAAAATACAGCAAAATATGTAATAAGCGTGCAGTCTGAATTAAACTGCACGCTTTTCTTTTGTCAGTCCCTTGTGCAATATAAAAGGCACATTACACTTACGCCGACAAATCCGCCTATAAACAATCCGATAATTAATCCTGCAATCAATAATTTACCTCCTGACCATATTTTGACAATTATTATTTTCCGCTTGTGAGATAATAAGCAAAGGTAATAAATTTAATGGAAATGTTATTAGAACAGCATTCCGCAGGGGGAATAAAATGAAATCTGTTTACATAGATGTACTGATTACCGTAAATGTTTTCATTGACTTTATACTTATTTTATGCACCAAAAAGGCTCTTTGTATCAACACTTCGTTTAAAAAAATGTTGCTTGCGTCGCTTCTGGGGGGAGTGCAAAGTCTTATTGCACTTTTCCCTCCCCTGCCTTTCTTTTTGAATATACCTATCGATGTTTTATGTGCCGCCGGAATTGTGTTATGTGCATTCGGCAAGTGTCCGTTTAAGTGTTTTATCAAACGAATATCCGTGTTTCTTTCTCTCTCATTTTCATTCTGCGGAATTATGATGTTTCTGTACAACGCTTTCAAACCGAAAGGTATGGAAGTATACAACGACACAGTGTATTTTAACATTTCGCCCGTCCTCCTGATTATTTTAACTCTTGTCTGTTATTATATTCTCAAATTGACGAAAATATTGACGAAGGGGGGCAACGGTTCGGGAGTTTGCAAAGTTGAAATCAAGGTTAACGAACAAAGCTATTTTTTCCCTGCAAAGATTGATACGGGTTGCAACCTTGTTGAACCGTTTTCGGGAAATTATGTCATTATTGCAGAACAAAATATTTTTGATGACTATGTTCCCGATGAAACCAAAACAAGGATTATTCCGTTTGAAAGCCTTGGCGGAAACGGAATTGTAAAAGGATTTCCTCCCGATAAGGTTAAAATTGACGGCAAGGAAATCTGCAAAAGCATTTATATAGGCATATGTAATGATGTATTGAAAGGAGATGTTAAGGCAATCATACCGTACGAACTTGTAAAAATATCAGAATAGGAGCAATGTTATGTTTTTAATGAAAGTTATTCAGAAAATCCGATTTGCACTCGTTATTGAAAATGAAATATTCTACATTAACGGCAGTGAAACTCTCCCCCCACCGCTTACACGAGAAGAAGAACAGCATATTATGGAGAATATTGCAAAAGGAGACAGTAAGGCAAGAGAACCGCTTATTGTCCACAATTTAAGACTTGTGGTATATATTGCAAAAAAGTTTGAAACTCCGAATGCAAGTGCGGAGGATTTGATTTCAATTAGGCACAATCGGGCTTATCAAGGCGGTGAACACCTTTTCTCCCGAAAAGAATATTAAGCTTGCAACCTACGCATCAAGATGTATTGAAAACGAAATTCTGATGTTTTTACGAAAATCATCGCAACTGAAAAACGAGGTATCGATTGACGAACCGCTGAACACGGACTGGGACGGCAATGAACTGCTCTTATGCGATGTTCTCGGAAGCGATCCTGACACGGTAAACAGAAATATTGAATGCGAGCTTGAAAAAAGTCTTGTTTTGCAGGCAGTTTCAAAGCTTCGTGACCGAGAATGTCTTATTATGGAGTTACGCTTCGGGCTTAACGGACAAAAGGAACACACGCAAAAGCAGGTTGCCGACAAGCTTGGAATTTCGCAGTCCTACATATCAAGCTTGAAAAGAAAATTATTCGCCAATTAAAAATTGAGCTTGACAAAGCAGTATGATTTTTGTCTGAACTCGAACCAATAACATATTTCATATTAAAAACGAGAGCAACAGGCAATTTTGTCCTGATGCTCTCGTTTTTTATAAAACAGTATCTGAGGGATTGGTGACAGTATCAGAATCATTATTATCTCCGTCACCCATAATATCGTCAATTCCGTCTTCAATATCATCCATCATATCCGAACCCGAATTTCCTGTTTCATTTTCTTCGTTACCGATGAAACCGTCCGAATCTGAAACTTCTCCGTTTTCAGTCATACTTTTTGAAGTTTCCTGCGTATTTGATGTTTGTGAAGTCTGACTTGTTGTGTCAGTCATACTGTCGTTTTTATCATTGCCGCAACCAGTGATAAAACATACTGAAATTAAGCTACGGCAAACAGACCTAAAAATTTTTTCAAACTAATCAATCCTTATAAAAATAAAATGGTACTGAATCAACAGCACCATTATTATTTACGGAATTTTTCGTAATATTTAATTTGGAATTTAATAATTTTAATCTTTGGCAATAACAAGATGAGGGTACGGAATTGTGATACCGTTTTATCAAACTCTTTCTTGACATTTTCTTGCAGGAAGAAATAAACCTCGTAGTAATCATCAGGAGTTGCCCATGCAAAAACTTTAATCTGCACTCCGCTGTCAAGATGTTCACCGACTCTTACAGTAGGTTCGGGATCTTTTAAAATCATCTCATTTGTTGCCATAAGGTTGAGAATAATCTCACGCACCTTGTCGATATCATCATCATAGCTTACCGAGAAAATACAGTCAACCCTTCTCTGCTCAACCATTGTGCAGTTTACAACATTGTTTGATGTGAGTCTTGAATTAGGAATTGTCACAAGCTTATTATCAAGTGTATGCACGGTTGTTGAGAAAATATTGATTTCCTCAACCGTTCCTTTTACTCCCTCAAAATCAAGAATATTACCCGACACAAACGGTTTGTTTATCAAAATTACAAGTCCGCTGACAACATTTTTCAGCAAATCCTGTAATGCAAGACCTGCTGTAAGGCTGCCGCACCGAGTGCCGTAATAAGCGACGCAACATTCACACCGATTGTCCCGAGTGCAGTTACTGCAACAATGAAATAGAAAATCACCTTGAGAACGGACAATACAAAGCCTTCGGCTGTACCGTCCATTCGTGATTTATTAAGGATTTTTCGGAGAATCCCTATAATCAACCTGGTAATTATATATCCGATAACAATTACAGCTACACACACAAGAGCCTTTGAAAGATATTCAAGCAACTTTTCTTCAGTGATATTCATATCTACACCTCTGCATCAACAAGAAATTCGGAAATCTTCTCTCCGTTCTCATAAACAGAAACCACTATATTGCCGTTTTCATCAAAAGAAACGCTCTTACCTGTGCGAACACCGTTTTCATAATTGCTCACATCAATAAGATTTCCGTTTCTGTCAAATCTTGCACCATAGCCGTCAGGAGTATTATTATCCCACTTACCCGCATGCATTGTACCGTCACTCAGCCTGTAACCGACACCGCCGCCGTTGCGTGAATTATCGGTCCAGTTTCCAACATAATTTATACTGCCGTTGTTATAATAGCAAACACCGAATCCGTTGCGCCTGTCATCAAGGTATTCACCGTCATATGAGGTCATACCGTCAGGAGAAACCGTTCTGCCTCTGCCTGTTCTGCAATTATTTTCATCAAGATTACCGAAGTAGGTATACCTTCCCGATTTAGTAAGAATCACCACATCACAATGGGATTCTTCTTCGTTTACAATTTCAGGATTTTCTTCATCGGATTCTTCTGTCGGCACATCATCTATTTGGCAATGTGTGCCGATATTTGCTTCAACATTTTCAAAATCAGTTTCTTCATCTTCGGAAGCTTCACCGGAGCTGTCAACAGTTACAACATTTTCGGAATCTTCTGTCTGTTCATCTGATGTTTCTGCGACAGCGTCTGTATCATCTGCAATTTCATGTTCTGAAATTTGAGAATTTTCTTCAACCTTCATCATCCGAAAGCTGTTCGTCTTTCTCGCCTGTTACAATTTTAACTTCCGCTGGTTCAAAATCTTCTTCGGCAGTATGATTTATAATTTCACCGAACAAATCCTTATTTGTCTTGTGAGCCTCAACAAGAATTTTTTCGATAATATCGTATGCCGAATAATCTTTCTTACTCACGGGTTCAGCCGTGTCGGAAACATTTGGAATATCTTCATCCGTAAGATAAGCGCAATCTTCGAGATTATAAGCATTTTCGGGAACAAAATCATTTTTGAACAAATCACCGTTAAACACAAATCCGCTGTTGCCGTAGGATTTTTTCTCCGTAAACGGCATATCTGACGGTAAAAAACTTGCATCATTACCAGAGCATACCCACATTTGAATATATCAAAACCCTTGAATTTTCGTTTGACTGCTTATCAGATGGGAAAAGAGTTTTTACGGAAACAATCCCGTTATCGTCAATATCTTCGGTGACAAGAGTTATAATTCCGCTGACTTTGCGTGGATATATTCTCGTGATAAGCTTATCGGCAATGCTTCTGTTAAAATATTCCGTGCGTAACCATGTATGATTACGGTCAAAAAATTGTCTTTTGAATACAATTCCCCTGTCATTGTAAGTTATAACAGAATAAACTCCGCCTGTTGCCCTTTTTACAGACTGATAAGGAAGATTATCCCTTGTTACCTTCCACGAAAGCGGTTCATCCTTCGTCAGCAGACAAGACATCTTGTAATCCATACCGTGAAGTTCGATTTCGGTAATTTCTTTTTGCTCTTTGCAGCCTGAATTAAAATAGTTTGCACGGACACCCGCAAGTGCATCATTCTTAAAATCAAGTTTTTCATAGTCTGAAACAAGAACGGAATATATAATTAAGCCGTCAGTCAGCTTTTGAGATTGTTCAAGCATTATGAATTATTCCTTTCAAGAAAATTCTGTGTAGCGTAACCCTAAAAGAAAATAAAGGGCGAACAATGTCCGCCCTGAAATAATCGAGTTATATTTAAATCAGATAGAAATTGTCATAGCAATCTTGTAAAGCTCTTCATCAAACACACGAGGCATATCAAGTGCTTCGTTGATATCAAGATCAACAATCTTGCCGCCCTGCATTGCAACAACTCTGTTACCGATATTCTGTTCAAGAAGTTCAACAGCCTTAAAGCCCATCTGGCTTGCAACAACTCTGTCACGAAGTGTCGGAGAACCGCCACGCTGTACATGACCGAGGACTGTAGCTCTTGCCTCGATACCAAGACGCTGTTCTACATACTTTGCAAGATCTCTTACACCGCCGACACCCTCGCAACAACAACGATAAAGTGTTTTTTGCCTGTTTTCTGAGTGTTGATGATTCTTGCGATTACATCTCTTTCGATATTGTACTGAACCTCAGGAACGAGGATAGCTGTAGCACCTGTTGCGATACCTGTCTGGAGAGCAATATCACCGCAGCGTCTGCCCATAACCTCAACTACAGAACAACGGTCGTGTGACTGTGCTGTATCACGGATACGGTCAACCATCTGAATAGCTGTGTTCATAGCTGTATCAAAACCAACCGTGTATTCGGAGCAGGCAATATCGTTATCAATTGTGCCGGGAACACCGATACAGTTAATACCTGCGTTTGTAAGGCAACGAGCACCTCTGAATGAACCGTCACCGCCGATTACAACAACACCGCTTACACCGATGCTTCTGCAAAAATCGGCAGCTCTCTGAATACCGGCAGGAGTAGCGTACTCTTCGCTTCTTGCTGTGTAAAGCATTGTACCGCCGTTACCGATGATATCAGATACACTTCTGAGGTTCATTTCCTCAACATCACCGTTGAGCAAACCATTATATCCACGGTAAACACCGTAAACCTTCATTCCTTTATTTATACCGGCACGAACTACAGCTCTGACAGCCGCATTCATACCGGGAGCATCGCCGCCGCTTGTTAATACTGCAATTGATTTCTGTGTCTGTGACATTATAATCTACCTCCATAGGTTATTAACTTCTACCATTATAATACAATTGTTTTTTGTTTACAAGTGGATTTTCGCAATTTTAAAAAAATAAAAGATTTTATTACAAAAGCATTTAATCCTTCTTACCGTTTTGTTACAAAAATATGTGAATTTGTTCATAAATACACTGTTTTCACCTCTCTGTTTCGATAAAATAACAATATTTTGTAACAAAGGCTGTAAGTTTGTTGACTTTTATATAATATTGTTTTATAATTACCCTTGGATAAGAGACAGATTTTGTGCCTGTCTTGCGACAAGTCACCTGAGTGACAATTTTTCGGGAGGATAATTTATATGACTAAGTTATATCTGGCTATTCCCTGTTATAACGAAGAAGAAGTTCTGAGGGATTCGGCGGAAAAACTGCTAAACAAATACAGCACGATGATGGCAGAGGGCAAAATTTCTGCCGACAGCCGTATTGTGTTTATTGATGACGGCTCAAAGGACAGAACATGGGAGATTATTTCAGAACTCCATACAGAAAATCCTATTTTCCAGGGCATCAAGCTTTCAAGAAACAGAGGTCACCAGAATGCACTTCTCTGCGGTCTTATGACTCTCAAAGATAAGGCTGACGCTGTGATTTCAATTGACGCAGACCTTCAGGACGATATCAACACCTTTGATGAAATGGTGGCAAAGTACGAGGACGGTTGCGATGTTGTATACGGTGTTCGTTCTAAAAGAGAAACAGACACATTCTTCAAGAGATTTACAGCAGAAGGATTCTACAAAATTCTTAATCATATGGGCGCTAAGGTTATTTTTAACCACGCTGATTTCAGACTTATGAGCAAAAGAGCGCTCAACGCTTTTTCATTATATAAGGAAACAAACATATTCCTGCGTGGTATGGTTCCGATGATCGGCTTTAAGTCTGATATTGTTACATATGAGCGTTCCGAAAGACTTGCAGGTGAAAGTAAATATCCGTTAAAGAAAATGCTTGCACTTGCGTGGGAGGGTATTACATCTCTCAGCATTCAGCCAATCAGAATGATTACATGGCTCGGTGCAATCGTGTTCGGCATCAGCCTTATTATGATTATCTACTCACTCATCAGCTTTTTCTGCGGTTGGACTGTAAGCGGTTGGTCAAGCCTTTTATGTTCAATTTGGGCAATCGGAGGACTTCAGCTCCTTGCAATCGGTGTTATAGGCGAATACATCGGAAAGATTTATATGGAAACAAAGCGCAGACCAAGATTTATTGTTGACAAAGTTCTTGATGACGATGAACAGTAATAGAATCACCAAAGTCCTGACCGGAATTTTCGGCGGAGTATTTACGGTTTGTTTTGTTTTTCTGTTTGTAAATATTATCATAATCGGCTTTGACGGAAATGTTGACAGAAGATTCGATTCATTTTCAAAGATGTTCATTCTTTTGATTTTTGCCGTTTTGACCGTCGGAATATGTGCATTGTATTTTCATTACACCTCCGATAAAAGCTGTAAGAAGATTAAAGCGAAGTCGAGATTTGAATTTAATGATAAAAATACCAAAAAGGTTATTTTTATCGGATGCGGTATTCTTCTGATTGTTGAAATTATTTTTGCGTTGCTTACCGATTTTGAACCTGTTGCCGATTTGCATAACATCAAAAGATATGCAATGTATTTTTCAACCCACGGCAATTTCAACCTCATTGAACAGGATTACGCAAACGATTATCAGTATCTTGTAAGATATCCGAATAATATGGCATTGCTTTTGATTGTGTCGCTTGTCGGAAGATTAAATTACCTTATATTCGGCCATTATGTTGATTTTGCACCTGTTGTTGTTAATATTTTGGCGATTAATATTTCAATAATGCTGACGGCATTTACAGCAAAAAGACTTTTCGGCAACAAAAAGGCTCTTTTTGTACTTGCTTTTTGTGCATTGTTTTTACCTTATCTCACCTATCTGCCGTACTATTACAGCGATTCAATGTCGATGCCGTTTCTTATCGGAGCTGTTTATCTCATTGTTTCCGCATTACAGGTTGACAACAGAAAGAGTATGTACGCAAAGCTTTGTGCTGCAGGTGCATTGATTTTCCTCGGATATAAGGTTAAGGGCAGTCTTATCATACTGTTCGCAGTCGGACTTATATTGTTATTCTTGAAGTTCAAATTTAAAAAAGCGGTTTGCCTTATTCTGGTGTTTACGGCAGGGTTCGGTGTGATTGGATTCGCATACAATACAGCCGTTGACGCTGTCAATCCGATCACGAAACAGCAGTATGAAAAATATGAATATCCTGTTACTCACTGGCTTATGATGGGGCTTAAAGGTCTTGGAAAATACGATGAGCATGATGACTATTACACTCGTTCATTTCCCTCGAAAAAAGAAAAACAGGATGCTAACATTAAGGTTATTAAAGAAAGAATAAAAGATTACAAATTTAGCGGTTTGTATGAACATATGATTGAAAAAGCTGTTTGGACATGGCAGGACGGTACATATTACATTTCGTACCATAACAGAAAGCCAAAGAATGATAATATTCTTATGGATTTTCTGCATATTGACGGAAAGTACAACAAGGCCTTCCAAAATTACAGTTCGGCTTTACAACTGTTCATTTTATTGATGATTTGTATTTCGGCATTAAAAACTCTTATCAAACCTAAAGTTGATGAGATGCTGTTAATCAAAGGAGTTGTATTTGCGGCATTCCTTTTCTTCCTGTTATGGGAAACAAGGTCAAGATACCTGTTTGATATGACGCCTCTGTTTATTCTGCTTACGGTTGACGGTATGGATACCGCAAAAGCTTTTCTTGATTCATTCAGAAAGCCTAAACAACAAACAGAAAAACAGGCATAATTTAATAAAGTTTTCAAGTGACAGCCGAAACTGTCACTTGTTTTTTGTTATAAAATCAATGTTACAACATTACAAACTTTTCATTAAAAATCAATATTTTCGTTTGCAATTTATTGTAATGATGCCTAAATTATGCTATTATTACTATATGTGCAATGATTTGCAAATTCAAGCTTGAAAGGTAAAAATTATGGATTATGAAAAGCTGAAAAAGAGGGATACCTCGCTGGACATTTTGCGAATAATCGCAGTCTTTACCGTTTTATCGGTTCATTTTTTCCTACACAACGGATTTTACAGCCAGACAATCGAAGGGACACCGATGTATGTTGCTGTTGTAATGAGAACCCTGTTTTCCGTTTGTGTTCCCTTGTTCATGTTGCTGACAGGTTATTTGATGAGTAAAAAAGAACTGAGTAAAAAGTACTATTCGGGAATTACGAAACACTTGTTGTTTTTGTAA
>ENA-OQMZ01000795-OQMZ01000795.1-human-gut-metagenome-genome-assembly--contig:-NODE-795-length-12731-cov-1.462155_pt1 | contig 12731 bp, 16 predicted proteins | sample MGYA00242621_ERZ504862 | MGnify/ENA primary metagenome ERZ504862 (study PRJEB26092, sample SAMD00036393) | human gut metagenome | host: Homo sapiens | study: EMG produced TPA metagenomics assembly of... | reverse complement strand
TTTTTATTTTTTCTATCCCAATAATAGAATACTGGAAGTCCTGTAGCTACTGCCACAAACGCACAAATTAAGCTCTGCATTGGCGCATATGTAAGCTGGCCCCAAATAAGTGTACCTGTCATAATAATTGCAATAAGAGGCATAATTGGACCACCTGGGCATTTATAAGATGGATCGTATCCATGTTCTTTGCCTTTTTTTCGAAGCACAAAGATTGTACCGAATGTAAGCATATTCTTTAATAATGCTACCATTGTAAAGTATCCTAGCAATGCTGACAAGTTTGAAGCAAAAATTAATACGATTGCAACCGCACACTGTACGATAATTGAAAAATAAGGAGTTTCGTATTTTGGATGAACTTTTGCAAAAGATTTAAAGAATAAATTATCTTTCGCCATAGCATACTCGATACGTGGCTGGAACATAATACAAGATGATAATGAACCAATTACAACAATAATGCCATAATTGCAACAATTGTACCTGCATACTGTCCAATTCCTGGAAGCTTAGATGCCAACAATGCGATTGGAGCATCAGATGTAGCCATTTCATCAATAGAAAGAATTCCAGAAGCTACAAATGTTAATCCTGCATAAAGAGCTAGTACAATAACTGCTGTAAGAATAAGACCCAAAGGCATATTCTTTTTCGGATTTTTAATTTCGCCTGACATATAACAAGCAGCTCCCATACCATCATATGACCATGTTGTTGTAGCTACACCTGCGATTAGCGCAGCAATTCCACCTGTTGCATATCCTTTCAAAGGTGCAGAAGATAATAAAATATCCCCCTGAAGATTGAATAAACCAATACCAATAACCAATGCAAATGGTAAAATTTTAAGAGCTGTAATAATTGTCTGGAATTTTCCACCGCCTTCTACCGAACGTATATGTACTCCCATGAAAATTAATACAAATACTACAGCAACCAGCTTTAATACCAAACCATGAATCGGAACAAAAAATGCAAGATAATTCACAATTGCTAAAGCCATGATTGAAATTGACGGTGGGTCAGTTGCCCAAAAGCTGATCCATCCACACAAGAATGCGAGTGGTCGAGATCCTGCTTCACGGAAGTAAACATATTGTCCACCATCCTCTGGATAGGCAGATGCTAATTCCGAATATACAAAGTTTGATGGAATCTGAAGCAATCCCCCTATAATGTATGCTAATACCAGAAACAAGCTACTACCGGCAGCATTTGCTACCTCAGATAAAGATGAAAAAATACCAGAGCCTACTGTAGTACCAACGCCAAGTGCAATAACAGCGCCAAGTCCAAGTTTACGAGCAAGTTCGTTTTTGTTTTCAGACATAAAAACTCTCCTTTCCTTTTAAACAAAGTATAATTGAAAAATCTTGTGCACGACTTTTCTTTTTTTAATTTCCTATTATCTTCGATGCTTTTATATTGTAAACAGCTATCTATCTTCGCTATCACAACTTCTTAAATAATCTATTACTTTTTATTTATTCACTTTCACATTTAAACGATTCCTGCCTCGGCCATTAGCTCACGCATGTTATCAATGGCACGTTTCGCATAAAAAACGTGGTTCGTTAATATAATTTGTAACCAATTCAAGTGTTGCAGTTTTATCATAACCTATTCGTTTCATTTCATTATAGCATTTCTTTAATTGGAATATTTCCCTCTCCTGGTATCAGATGGGTGTCTGATCCATTTTCTCCATCAATAATATGCATATGATCCATCTTATTTCCGAGTTTATCAAAAATATGCCATAATACTTTCATGCTGTACAAATGGTGGAACAATATCACACATGCGACTACATATGGATTATCCACTCTTCTAAATAGCTCCACCAAATCATTTGCTCTTGTAAAGAAATTAGATTCATACGGTGTTAAAGCTTCAACTACTAGCTTGATTTCTAGTTTTGCTGCATAATCTCCCAACTCTTGAATATTTTTTTCTAATCTGCTCCACAACTGATCATATGTAGCAAGATATCCGCCGTTTGCAGGACTTGTAAGTACAAATTCCGCACCCATCTCTTTTGCCATTTCAAGAGACAGTTTCAGATAATCAATAGCATCTCTTCTCTGAGCCTCTGAACCAATCATATAATTGTAAGGATAGGCATTATGCTCCGGTGTGTAACCAAGCACCGGCATTTCATACTTTTCAATTAATCGGCGAACTTCATTAATATCTCCCGCTTTCAGATCCGGTGCATATGCATGTGGACGCCCACCCCAAAGCTCGATATAATCGTAACCGTACTCTTTAGCATCCATAAAACAATGCTCCAACGGATTCCTCTGATATCCCGATGTAAACATTCCAACTTTTAACATTATTTCATTCCTCCTTGTTGTGTTTTGTTGGTAAAATTATATAATAATTAAGCACCATTTTCTATTCGCAAGAGGTCTAAAATTCAATTATAAAAAATGTATAAAATCCCATAACCATGTTGTTTGTTATTTCAATTCTATACCAATTATATTATTCTGCATTATTTTACTCCTTCTTTATTCCCCCTTTTATTTCTCTTATTTTTATGCATTATGCATATAGTGGTATGTTTTTGATTTATATTTATACCAATTTCATCAGATACACTTATTTTGTTACTTATTTTTTAGTTATCCATCCAATTGCCAATGCTTTGTGCACCATGATAACTTATAAGTGTTCTAATAAATAGTGTGCAATATCTATTAGAACACTTCGATGACTTTTATTCATTAAGGAACAAGCATTCAGCTTTTGATTTTTTTGTTGCTGGATATCTGACCTTTCTAAGGTTCATCTGTTATTTGATGTCGCCTCATTTTTACTCTTAATATCTTTATTTTCCTATATATAAGTTATGTCTTTACAAATATCATTAATCATTAGGAGGTTTAAATAATATGTCTGAATACGCAGATCTTATTTTATTATCAAACTGTATTTTTACAGCCACAGAGGAAATACCTTTCTCTGGATATATTGCTATCAAAAACGACCGGATACTTTCTATCGGAAAAGGATTGGCTCCTACTGAACTAATAGGAACAAACACAAAATATCTTGATTATGGGAACAAAACAATTACGCCTGGATTCTCCGATGTACATTGCTTTTTCACAGGTTATTCTGTAGGATTTGTTGGAATAGACTTATCCGCAGCTACTTCTCAAGAAGATATACTGAATTCAATTAAAGAGTATGCGAAAGGAATTCCTGCAGACAAACCTATTTTGGGACATGGTTGGAACTCCGATACAATCCAACCTAATGGAACAGATTTGTTAGATGAGGCTTTTTCCACTCGCCCTGTTCTTCTGTTTGCAAAAGGCTGCGAAACTTGTTGGATGAATCAAGCTGCTATAAATCGTTATCAGTTTACCCCGGAAACCTGTTATCCGGAGAGTTATGTTCGCTTTTTACCAGACTTACTTGGAGATAAAGACTTATAATTCCGGAATTTAAGCGCTATATTAAAATGATGAACAGTAAAGGAATCACTTCCATCAAAGAAATGGGATTCGATGATTTCTACGGATTTACTGACATTCTCGCAGAACTAGAATCCGAAAACGCTTTAACTATCCGCGTAAACTTTATGAGCCAACCTGTTGCTGAACCTTTTAATCTCTCATATGGCAAGGAAATGCGTGAAAAATTTAAAGGAGAGTTTGTTCGTTTTCTTGGATATAACCAAATGACCGACGGTTCTATAAGCGAACTTTGCGGTGATTTGAAAAAACCTTATTCCTGCGCAGATACGACCTGTGCACAAGACATTGATTGGGATCTTTTAGCAAACGATACCTTTAAAGCTGATGCCGAAGGATTTCGTTTCTCATTACATGCTCAAGGAGATGCTGCTATTTCAAAAGTATTAGATATTTATGACTCTTGCCAAAAAGATGAAAATGGAAAACTTATAAATCGTCACAGTATTACCGATCTTGAATTCAGTGATCCAACAGACTTGGAGCGTATGGGAAAATTAGGCGTAATTGCTGAAATATACCCTCAAATTCAATCTATCGCAAATCGAAAAGACAAACTTGCCATGATTGAAGAAAAGATTGGTATGGATCGCGGACAGTATTATTGGAACAGACGTAAAATGGCTGACAGCAATGTGTTATTAAGTTGCGGAACTGATCTTCCACTTCTTATTGATGATATCCCAGAATCTATTTATCATGCAGTCGGAGGATACTTCCCTGAAGGTGGAGAGCCATTTAACAAACAAAATATGCTGACTATTCCTGAGTTGCTAACTGCATGGAGTGCTGGCGGTGCTTATAATCTATATCAAGAGAAAGAGCTCGGCACACTGGAAAAAGGAAAAAAGCTGATATTGTCGTATTCGACGGAAATCTATTTGAAACAGCTATTGAAGAAATTCGTTCTCGCAAAGTAGAAGTAACTTTTCTCAACGGACGAATCGTATATAGCCATGAATAAATAAAAAAATATCTCTCTTATCTAAACAGTTTATATTCTCTTTAAGAAGGAAGGGAAATATTTATGAAAGAGTCTTATTTTATGGGGATTGATACTGGAACAAACTCTAGTAAAGGTGTATTAATCAATTCTCACGGAGAAATTATAGCAGAACATACAACTGAACATGCAATGACAAATCCTGCCCCAGGTCACTATGAACATGATGCCGACAAAGATTGGTGGGGAGATTTATGTATTATAAGCAATGCACTGATTGAAAAATCTAAAGTTTCACCATCTGACATTAAAGCAATCGGAACAAGTGCACTTGGTGCCGACTGCCTACCTGTCGACGATCAGTGTCGACCTCTACGCAAAGCTATCCTATATGGTATTGATGCACGTGCAACCGATGAGATAGAACAACTCACAGAAAATGTATGGGGAAGAACAGATCCGACAGTGGTACGGACGTCCATTATGCTCCAGTGATGTAATGCCTAAGATTCTTTGGATAAAAAATAAAGAGCCAGATATATATGCAAAAACCCACAAGTTTCTAACAGGCTCTAGTTTTATAGCAGCAAAACTTACTGGTAATTATGTAGTCGATCGTTTTTTAGGACTTGCAAGTTTTAATCCACTTTATTTTAATGATGGAACACCAAATCCTGAAACTTGCCTACCAATTTGCCGCCCTGATCAGCTAGCAGAAGTAAAGGAAGCAAATGATATCGCAGGTTATGTAACTGAAACCGCTTCAAAGGAAACGGGTCTTGCAGTTGGTACTCCAGTCATTGTAGGAACAGATGACTCCGGCGCAGAAGCAATCAGCACTGGCGTTGTTGCCCCTGGTAAATGATGATTCAATTCGGTTCTTCCATTTATATGATTCTCGGGACAAAAGAATTGGTTGATGATGAACGCTTATGGCGTGAAGAATTTATTGTACCAGGACTTTGTGATATATCTGCCGGCACTAATGCTGCAGGCTCTCTTACTAAATGGTATAGAAATACAATTTTCCCAGATGCACTCGAGCTAGAGCAAAATGGTGGTCCTGATGCTTACATCACCATGATGCAAGATTTGGATAAAATTCCTGTTGGAAGCGATGGCCTTATTACACTCCCTTATTTTGCTGGTGAAAGAACTCCAATAAATGATCCTCTTGCAAGGGGAATTCTATTTGGATTAACGCTTGCTCACACGCGTCAGCATATGTACCGAAGTGCTTTGGAATCTGTTGCATACTCAGTAAATCAGCAATTAAAGATCATGCTTGAGCACGATGTTCCTATAGACCAGATTTTTGCCGTAGGTGGTGGTGTTAAAAATGACTTATGGATGCAAATTGTTGCAGATGTTACTGGTAAAGAAATCAGTACCCCTGCCATTACTGTAGGTGCGAGTTTTGGCGATGCTCTAATGGCTGCATCGGGAATCAAATATTCAGGCTTTGAATCTTTCAACAAACTTACAGATTTCATTAAACCTGGAAAAACCTATCATCCTAATAAAGAAAACCATGAAGCATATAAAAAATATCAGAATATTTATGATTCTCTTTATCCTGCTACTGTAAACTTAATGCATTGTTTGTCAGACTAATCTTTGTAGATTAGACTTTATAAAGACTATGTGATAATTCTTTCATCAAACAAAAAGTACAGCTGTATGAGTTTTTAATAACTCTTCTGCTGTACTTTTTAAATCTATTATTTTATTCATGAAGCTGAATTGTAAATGAAGTCCTGTCACTTCTGATAAAAGAGCGGCTATACGCAATCGCTCTACCATTATTGTCCCAGTAATCACAACTCAACATAATTAATGCTACTCCATTTGGAATATCTAATAATTTTTTTTATCTTACTCGTTCCATCTATAATCTCCATTGTTTGCTGCATACTGGAAATTTCTATTCCATAAAATGCAAAAATATCTTTTATTGTAAAAACTGATGAGTTCACTACTTCTAACTTCGGCAAAACATCTTTTGGTACATATATATCTTCAATTGCCAATGGCTCACTATCCAAAGTTATTTGATGTCGTACACAAAAGATTAAATCATCTGGCTCAATATTAAAATAATTTGCATACTTATTTCCTGCTGGTCTATATATTTTTGCCTGCTCCTTTATCGAAACTCTTTTTGTTCCTGAAGACATTACATTAACAAACCCACCATGTTCATCCAGGTTTTCTTCGTATTTATCACCAACAACAAAAACACCTTTTCCCTGAACACGTCTCAAAATTCCTTCATTAACTAATGCATCTACTGCGTTGCGAACAGTCAACCTATTAATACCATAAGTTTCTGCTAATTTATTTTCAGACGGAATTGCTGTTCCTGGAAGGTACTCTCCCTCTTCTATTCGATTTCTAATAATTTCTCTCAATTGAAGATAAATTGGTGTACGATAACTTAATTTTCCGTCTTCACGCTCTTCATTTTCTTCGGTATAGTTCAATTTATTATCCATAAATCTGCCCTGCTTTTCTCATTATTCACTCTCTATTCTGCTAACAAGCTTGAATTTATCTCCTCTAATTAATTGTTTATAATACATAATTATCACTCCTTCTTCATCTTTCACAACTCCAGATGTAAAAAACAAAGGAGAATCCGGTATTATCTCCAACAACGCTGCTTCTTGTTCACTGGCATATGTAACACTAATATGCTCCTCGCCCGAAATCTGCTTTCTATGATATACATTTTTCAAAATTTCGCCCCATGCTTAAGTTTTATCAGTATAATTACTTTTCAAAATCTGGATATCGTTCACAATCAAGATATGTTGTTTCCAAAAAACATGGAACATCATCTATTTTTCTAAGAAGAATATACTCATAAACCTCTTGTCCGAGCAGAACATGAAGTTTCTTAGAAATCTGTTTAGTTGCTTCAACTTTTCTTACAGAAATAATCTTTTTTGCCAAAATAGATCCCTGCTGTCGAAGTTCTCCTACCATTGAATCTACTCCAACCATGTTTCGATTCTTCTTTCCTACAGATACATAACTCCCGCTCCGTTAACTCTATATAACACCCCACGACCAACAAGTGTATCTACCGCCTGTCTCAGTGTCGTTCTGCTTACTCCCCACATTTCACACAAATCTCTCTCTGATGGAATTCTTGTATTCGGAGCCAATCTATTTACTACAATAAAATCTTCCAATTTTTCCACAGCCTCAGTTCCCGGCGGTATACGATATTCCATATTCTTATTCTCCTTACCATTGTTTACAGACCACTTTCAAATGTAAGCTAATTCTATCATCTTTTTCTTCGTTTTCCAACCAAAATATATACCAAACTCAAACGATTATGTGTTTTTAATATTCATCAAATAATAGCAAGCTTCTTTTTCTTCTCCGGTACAAGCTCCAAAGCAATATACATCGACTAATATTATCCATAATCATGAAAAACCACACCATTTTTAAATCACGCCCAAACATACCAATATAAATCCATGTCAGGCCTATCCTTATCCCCCACATTGTTAATATTGCAAATATAAATGGCATTTTTGTATCTCCAATACCATGAAATATACCCTCATATATAATTAACGCTGCATACATAGGCTCACTAATCGCTACAATTCTCAGTAATGACACTCCAAGCACAATAACCTGCTCATCCTTCGTAAAGAAACGTATAATCACTTCTGCTCCGCAAAAAAGACCTATGGCCATTGCTGTCATAATAGAAACAGCCACAATAAGTCCTGAACGTACAACCGATTCTAATTCTAATTCGTCTTTTTTTTCCCACAGCATTTCCAGCAAGTGTACTGACTGCAGTTTGAATACCATATCCTGGCACATAAAAAGCCTGTTCAATTGTAAGTGCAATCGAATGAGCTGCTACACTTAGTGTTCCAAGTCCCGCTACTAATGCTGAAAATACAACATCACCACATCCCACAACAATTCTCTCTCCAATTAAAGGCAAGGAAACATTAAAACAATTTTTTAACAGTTTTCCTTCCGGTTTCACCTTCATTCCTTTTAGTGTCACCAATGGATTTTGCATTGCAACCCAAAAAATAGTAACTCCACCTATCCCTTGACTAATTGCAGTCGCTATAGCGGCACCTCTTACTCCCAATCCAGCTCCCGGAATACTGAGCAACATTCCAAATACTGAAATCGTAGTATGAGAGCTAATTAAAAGCTGATTTAATATAATATTCAAAAAATTCACACCAATATTTATATAAAGAGGTGTTTTCGAATCCTTGTTTGCCCTTAATACATTTCCAAATATAATCAGGCTTCCTCTCAATATCAACGGACAGTTTACTATAAAAAAATACTCACTTGCATCTCTCCATATTTCCTGACTAGCGCCCATCCACATTGGCAACACCGGACTAATTGCTAAAGCAATCACTGTTTCAATCACGCCAAAAACAAAAATAATCCAAATTGCCTGTGCTGAAGTATGATGAGCAGCTTCCAAATCTCCCTGTCCAGTATATTGGGCAATAAACGAAAGCATTCCCATGCTAACAGCAAACAAAATTCCATTTAACAACCAATTTACAGTGGTTGTCAGACCGACAGCAGCACTTGCAATCGCACCGATCTGACCAACCATTGCAGTGTCTACATAAGCTACAATGGTTTGCAGAGCCTGTTCCAGTATTGTCGGTGCTCCTAAATCCCACAATTCATGCATCTTTGAATTCTTCAAGATTATCCTATTTTTTTCTTTCAAATCAGGCATGATTGTCGCCTCCATTTCACTTGTATTAGCTTTCGAATTATATATGATGTTTTATTTTACCACTATTTTTGTTTCGTTTTTTTTACCACTTATCTATTCAAATTATATCATTGAGGCATATTTATGTCAATTATCACAATCGTATAAACACTGAAGAACAGTATCTTCATTTGCATAAAAAAACCGCCCAAATCTCTGACTTCAGTCAATAGAATATGAGCGGTATATATTTTATTTTTCTTCTTGGATAATCACGTTAATTGTACGATGTGCCGGCCCATCAAATTCACAGAAATATATTTCTTGAGCACCACCTCTTACCATTTCACCATCTATCACTGGAAAATGGCAATGATTTCCAGTAAGCATTGCTTTCAAGTGTCCTGTTGGATTTCCTGCTGTACTACCATAATCTCGAAGCATTCTTGCATGGCTATACGGATAATCTTCTGGTATTAATCGTCCCAGGAAATTCTCAATATCACTTTCCAGACATTCTAATGCTTCGTTCACAGTTACACCTGTTGTTGTGTGCTTTGTAAGAACCGTAACGGTTCCATTCTGAACTCCACTTCTTTTTACAATATCCAAAACTTTCGGAGTAATTACTGTATATTCATTATATTCTTTTGTTAATAATGTAATTGATTCAACATACATCTTCTTTACGCCTTTCTATTAGGAATTCCACCTAAGAACTCAATTGCGTTTTCCCCACAAATTAAATCCAAAGTACTTTCACGAAATCCCAGTTCTTTAATTGCATGTGCCATTCTGATTTGCTCAAATCTCGGATTATTACTTCCAAACATTACCTGATGTCTCAAACTCCGATCAATCCATGTCATCGGAACATCTCTTGTCAACATCTGTGTATAAAACTCCTTAGCATTATCAAAATACAATGCGCCAGTATCTGTATATACATTAGTATACTTCAACATCAACATAGCTGTCTCTCTACACCATGGCCATCCAAATGTGCAAGACAAATTTTTAATTTTGGTCTTGCTGCTGCCAGTTCCTCAAACATTTCTGGGCGACAATATTTTGTTAATGTATCCGGTTCCCATGACATTCCACTATGGAAAATAATTGGTTTTTCATATTTTTCACAAATATCATACAGTGGCATCATTCTTTCATCCGTTGGATAAAAATGCCCTTTACCTGGATGTAATTTCAAACCACTTAATTTTAATTCTGCAAATGCTTTCTCCAATTCTTCAGCCGCATCTTCTGCAAACGGATCAACCCCCGCAAATCCAATAAACTTATCTGGTGCCATGTTAACAAGTTGACTAATTTCCTCATTGCTTACCAGCACTTTTCCACCTTGCTGTGTACGATAATCTTCTGGAAGTAAGCATAAATAATCCAAGCCTGCACATTTCATTTGATTAAAAATATGTTCCAATGGCGCCGTTCCATTTTTATGAATATCTAATGTATTATGTCTTAGTTCTTCCAACTCTGAATCTTGATTGATTGGTTCATAAAAAGCTGGATGAACATGCATATCTATAAACATATTTCTCTTCCTTTCTGTATTTTATCAATATCTAATTTCTTTTTCCCATACTCTACTCTACCCATGGTTCAAATACCTGAACTACCGAAGCCGCTACTTCTGCACCTTTTTTTTAAACATTCATCTATACTTTTACCATTCAATATTCCATAAAGAAATCCTGCAATGAAACTATCTCCAGCTCCAACTGTATTGACTACTTCTGCCTTTTCAATACCACCTACATAGAATCTTTCACCATCCCATGCAAGACTACCATCTTCACCGAATGTGACAACAGCAATTTTCATTCCACGACTCACTTTATCTTTTAAAAACTCTTCAATCTTAGCATCCCTTCCTTCATGATAAGAATAAAATCCATAAGTAACATATGGTAAGGTTTCTTCTACTAACGGATGATCCAGTCTATCTGCATAATCAAAAGCAATTGGAATTCCTTTTGCTGCAATCATCGGTAAGGTATTCTCAGCTTTTCCCCAAAGTGCTGTATGAACGAGATCATGCTCTGCCGCAAATTCAATATCTTCTTCATCAAAAACAATATTCTCCAATACACCTTCTACATAATCACCATGCACACGGTCTTTTCCATCCATATCCATATAAGTTACTGCTGTGGCACCATCGCCAATTTTTAAATGACTAACGTCTACCCCTTCTTTTTTTAATGTCTCTAACATCCATTTTCCATTTTCATCATTACCTGTTGTACTGATAATCGAAACAGGGATTCCAAGTTTTTGAAGATTCACACCTGTATCAACAACATTCCCTGTTGGATATTTTTTTCCAATACGTTCATAAACATCAATACAATTGTCTCCTATTTCTGCAACTCTCATCTTTTCTCCTCCATATAATTCAAAATAATCGTTATTGGTTTTCTTTTTCATTTAACAAATAATGTTCACTGACCATAGTAACCTCTGGTGCATCTTCCAATTTAATCTGTTCCTCTTAATACCGGAATCTTTTTTCCTGTTACAAGAACACTCAGATAAATTTCACAAGTCTCTTCCAGATACACAGCTGAACTCAGTGTCTGCTCCAGTGTCGTTCCATAAATGATTGCTCCATGTTGTTTTAAAATTACTGCTTTACCTTTCTTCTGCGCATACTCTACCGTCGAAACTCCCATCCCCTTGTCACTGCTAATCGTAAACGGAGCTACTTTTACGCTGTCATGAAGCTCATCTACCATCGTAGTAGAAATAACCGGAACCTCCTCCGTAACCAAACTGACTGCCACTGCTTTCGGCTGATGTGTATGCAGTACTACATTTACATCCGGCATCTTTTCAAAGATATACAGGATTGCTTCCAAATCACTTGTCGGCCTTCTTTTCCCTTCTATTGTTTCCCCCTTTCCATTTACAAGCACAATATCCTCAGGAATCATCGAATCATAAGCCATCGCCGAAGGAGTTACTAAAAATGTACCATCTTTCATTCGGAGACTGACATTCCCCCTGACAGCATTACCAGGCCATAGTGCTCCATTGCTCTTGCACATTCAATTAATTCACAGCGTTCTTTCTCATATTTCATTTTTTATCACCCCCTTTTCATATTTTCTACCAAGCGCAAGCAGCCTTGCATAAGATTCTGACGGATTATTGCTTCCAAATACTGCCCTGCCTATTACAACTCCATCTGCACCCGCTACAATCACATCTTTTAAATTATCCTCATTAATTCCACCATCCACCCAGATTCTTGTATTTTTCCCTAATATCTTTCTTGCTTTTGATATTTTTTTTCAAAACACCTGTCTGAAACTTCAATCCTTCTGCATCTGCTTCACATGAACCAAAATAAGTTGCTCAATCCGGTCAACATATGGTTCTATAAATTCAATCGGAGTTTTTACATTCAATGCAAGCCCTGCTTTTTTTCCATACTGATGTACACTTCCCAAAAACAAACTTGGAAAATCCAAACTTTCCACATGTGCACAAATCATTTCCACTCCTGCTTCACATAACGGCTCAACATATTCCATCGGAT
>ENA-OQMZ01000792-OQMZ01000792.1-human-gut-metagenome-genome-assembly--contig:-NODE-792-length-12754-cov-2.172646_pt1 | contig 12754 bp, 20 predicted proteins | sample MGYA00242621_ERZ504862 | MGnify/ENA primary metagenome ERZ504862 (study PRJEB26092, sample SAMD00036393) | human gut metagenome | host: Homo sapiens | study: EMG produced TPA metagenomics assembly of... | reverse complement strand
GAGTTATAACAATATTAATGTTTATTGCATTGGCAGTTGCTCTCGTATGCAAGAAAAAATCTAAAAAAGTACCGCTTTTATTCGGCCACAACCGAGTCAGCCATGACCGAATAAAAATATGTACATATCTACTTCTCAAACCTGCAAAGCGCCTTCTGTTGTGCTCCATAAATGGAGTGATTTCCATTGACCAGATAAGCGAGGATGCATACCAGGATAAGGGGGATGGTGTTTCGGGTGCCGAAGACTTCCAGGCCGATGAGGATCGGGGCGATGAGGGTGTTGGTGGCGCTGCCGAATACTGCGGCGTAGCCAAGTGCCCCACAGATCATCGGAGGGATCCCGAGGATGTAACCTAAGACGACTCCAAGGGAAACGCCGATGGAGAACAGTGGTGTCACTTCGCCGCCCTGAAAACCGATGGCAAGTGTAAATACAGTAAACAAAAGCTTCAGAATCCAGTCATATCCGTAGATCGTTTCTCCGGCAAAGGAAGCGGAGATGAGATTGGTTCCAAGACCTGTGTAGCGTCCGCCATAGCTCACAAACAGCAGAGCTGCCAGTGGAATGGCCATGACACCGATGCGGATCAGCGGAGTTGAGATTTTTTCCCCGAATAATTTCTTTGCTTTCTGAAGAAGTACGGAAAAGCATCGTCCTGCGAGACCAAAGGCAAGTCCGAGAGCAATGAGAGAGATCATGCTTCGGAGATCGGTCACAGTCCAGGTGTCTTGGATATCCACAGCAAATTTTTCCAGTCCCAGGAAATGAGAGGTGAAGGAGGCTGTATATGCGGCGATAAGTGCCGGTAGCAGCGCATCGTACTCAAGATATCCGGCAACGATCACCTCCATGGCAAAAAATACAGCGGCCAGTGGCGTCTGGAACAGACCGCCAAAACCGGCAGCCATACCGGTGATCAGCATGACAGGCGTATTTTCCCGGATATGCAGCCTGCGTCCGGCCTCGTGGGAGAGTGTAGCACCGATCTGCACGGCAACACCTTCACGGCCGGCACTTCCTCCGAAGAGATGGGTGATCCAGGTGCCGAGCATTACCAGAGGGACAAGGGCCAGAGGAATCTGGTCCCTTTTTTCTGCCCGGTTTCGAAGACCAGGGACATGCCCTTTAAGCTTAAGATGCTGAAATGATGATACATCCACACAATAAGAAGTCCGGCCAGAGGCAGGAAGGGCAGCAGGCAGCGCCAGTGTGCGGTGCGAAAAGCAGAGATCGCCAGCAGGCCCCGGCCGAAGATAGTATCTACGATCCCGACGCAGATTCCCACGACCACTGCAAGGACAGCATATTTCAGCTGCAGGATCCGATGTTCTTTTTGGATAGTTTCTTTTGGCATAGTAACTCCTTTCAATCTCCCCGTTTTGAAAAATCCATCAAAAAAAGCTGGTAACCCCGTGCATTGCACAGAAGTCATCAGCTCATTGGCGGTTTCGATAAAGATCGGGGGAGAACTTCATTCCCTTTCTGCCTGAGAGTATAGCATCCGAGGCTGATATCGTCAATAGTCAGACGGAAATCCGGAGTATCTTATTTGTTACAGGTGTGCTATGATTAAACAAATCGGCAGGTTACGGTTGAAGCAGTAAAGCGTAATATGCTGCGACTAAGACCTGCACATATGAGAATGTAAAAATAACGGAGGAGACATCATGGAAGAACCAAGAATTGACAAAACAGTCTATACAGGAAGACCGGAGAACACCGAGGGCCGTCTGGAGAAGGAAATCGCAGTGTACGATTTTCTGGATAGTTTTGGGATTGAATATAAAAGAGCAGATCATGAAGCACTGATGACCATGGAGGCCTGCGAGGCAGTGGATCAGCTTCTGGGGGCGCAGATATGCAAAAATCTTTTTCTCTGCAACCGACAGAAAACGGATTTCTATCTGCTGCTGATGCCGGGAGAGAAGCCGTTTAAAACAAAATTTCTGTCCAAACAGATCGGAACAGCCAGACTTTCCTTTGCAGACGGAGAGCAGATGGAGGAATATCTGAACATTACCCCGGTCCTTAAGTCTGATGGGACTGATCTTTGATAAAGAAAAGAAGGTACACCTGGTGATCGATAAAGAAGTCCTGGATGAAGAATATTTCGGATGCCATCCGTGTATCAATACTTCCACTCTGTTGATGAAGACCAGTGATGTAAAAGAAAAAATCCTGCCGGCGCTGGGCCACGAATATCAGGTGGTCGAGCTGCCGACAGAATAGAAAATCAAACGTATGGGTGTAAGTCCTTTTTGTTGGACTCTGCTATGATGTAATGGGGGCGCTGCTTGACCTCCATATAGGTTTTGGCTATGTATTGTCCCATGATACCCAGGCAGAAAAGCTGCAGGCCGCCGATGAAGATGATGACACAGATGGTGGAAGCCCAGCCTGGGACCGGATCATCGAAGATCAGCTTTCGGACGATGATGGCTACCAGGACCAGAAAGGAAAAACCGGTCATGGTCGTTCCGAACCAGGAGGCGATGGTCAGCGGTACCTGAGAAAAATTGATGATGCCGCTGACGGCGTATTTAAACAGCTTCCAGAAGTTCCATTTGGTCTCACCGGCTACGCGTTCGATATTTTTGTAGGGGAGCCAGCAGGTGCGGAAACCGATCCAGCCGAAGATTCCCTTGGAGAAGCGGTTGTACTCACTCATGGAGACGATGGCATCCACCATACTGCGCTTCATCAGACGGAAGTCTCTGGCGCCGTCCACAATATCTGCATCCGAGATCTTATTGATCAGCTGATAAAATTTCCGGGCAAAAAAGCTCCGGATAGGTGGCTCTCCGTCACGGCTGACACGTCTGGTGGCAACGCTGTCATATTCTCCGGATTCCAGCTTCTCCAGCATTTCCGGGAGAAGGGACGGCGGATCCTGAAGATCAGCGTCCATTACTGCTACATAATCGCCGCCGGCATTGCAGAAGCCTGCATACATGGCAGCTTCCTTTCCGAAGTTTCTGGAAAAGAAAGATAGATCACATGAGGATCCTTTCGGAAAGCTCTTTTAAATCTCAAGGTTCTGTCTCTGGAACCGTCATTCACAAAGATCAGTTCATAATCACAGTTCATTTGCCTGAGGACAGAAGTGGCTTCCGGGTAAAAAAGCGGAAGGGATTCTTCCTCATTGAAGCATGGTATAATTAAAGAAATCATTTTTGGCCTCGTTTTCCAGATCATAAAAAATGATCATTTTGGCGGATATCTGTAGTCCGCCCTGGTTTCAGGTTGCTTTTGGATGGGTACTATCATATCATATTTGTCCGGAATCGGCTATAAAACAGGGGATTTTTTTCTTGCACCGCTGTTTTTTTGTGATAAACTGTAAAAAAAGATAAACAAGAGGTGTGATATGCTGGAAAAATTTAACAGCTTTATGGAGAAATGGATGCTTTTGTGACGCCGGCCTGTCTGCTTACGGGGGTACTGTTTCCGGATATTGCAAAGCATGGCGTGCCCTATGTGACGTATGCTTTTGCATTTATGACCTTTATCGGTGCGCTGAAATCCAGGTTCCGTGATGTGGCAGATGTGTTTAAGCGGCCGCTTCCGCTAATCCTGATGCTGCTGATCCTTCATGTGCTGGGACCGGTGGCCGCCTGCGGTCTGGGACATCTTCTGTTCCCGGGCAATATGAATTATATCACAGGAATGGTGCTGGAATTTTCCGTACCTGCAGCGGTGATCAGTCTGATGTGGGTGTCCATTTATAATGGAAACAGTCCGCTGTCACTTTCGCTGGTTGTGATCGATACAATCCTGGCTCCCTTTCTGATCCCGGCAGTATTGAAGCTCCTGGTGGGCTCCAGCGTAAAAATGGATACTGTGGGAATGATGAAGGAGCTGGTTTTCATGATCGCTCTGCCGGCAGTCCTTGCCATGTGCCTTAATGAAGTCAGCCATGGAAAGGTTATGGAGACCTGGCCGAAAAAGCTGGCACCTTTTTCAAAAATGTGCCTGATCTTTGTGGTAACCTCCAATTCCTCCAAGGTTTCTCCTTATATGAAGCATCTTAACGGAGAAACGGCTGGAGGTAGCAGCAGCGATCCTGGTCCTGGGCAGCAGGGGGATATGCCATCGGTGGATCATTGCCATTCTTACAAGACAGAACAAAGAGGCAACGGTTTCCATGATCTATGGTTCCGGAATGCGGAACATCAGCGCCGGTGCGGTGATCGCGGGAGCGTATTTTCCGGCGGAAACATTATTTCCGGTTATGATCGGAACGTTATTTCAGCAGATCCTGGCGGCTTTTTATGGAAGTATGATGCGCCGGGTCCAGACCGGACAGCAGGAAAGGGAGAAGGAGCATGGAGTTTCAGCATGAATTGATCATTCCCAATGAAGGATTTCCTTTTAAGCTTTTTCTTTTTGAAGGAAGAAACGGAAATTATGTAAGGGAAAAACACTGGCATACTTCGATCGAGATCTTTGCGGTGATGGAGGGGAGCCTTTATTTTTATATCGATGAGAACGAGTATCCTCTGAAGGCAGGGGAGTTTCTGATCATTAATTCCAATGAAGTACATTCTATTCAGGCGCCAGTACGTAATGAGACCATCGTACTGCAGATCCCGCTGAAGCAGTTTTCGGATTATTTTACCGCTCAGAGGTTCATCCGTTTTCGGAGCAGAAACGAAGAGTCTGAGGAAACAGACAGGCGGATGGTTTCTCTGATCCGGGAGATGTACCGGGTGTACGTATCCGGGGAAACGGGGTACGAATTCCGTATCAGGGCAGTGTTCTATGAAGTCCTTTATCTTATGGTTTCCGCATACAGGGAAACAGAGGTGGAGGAGAATGCGCTGAAGATCAGCCGCAGATTGGATGCTTTGTCAAAAATAACCACTTATATGCGGGAGCATTACAAGGAGGATCTCAGGCTTTCCGGACTTGCAGCCATGTTCGGATATTCCGATGCATATCTGTCAAGAATGTTCCGGAAATATGCGAAGGTCAATTTTAAGACATATTTACAGGATATCCGCATGGCATACGCCTATAAGGAGCTTTTGCATACAGATCATACCATCAGCTCTATCGCACTTGACAACGGGTTTGCAAGCAGCAGGGCTTTTTCCAGGGAATTTGTAAAGCGTTACGGGATCCTGCCGGGAAGAGTGGAGCGTCAGAATCATAAAAATGTCAAAAAAAGTGCTATGAATGAGTCAAGAAAAGCGGCGAAAAGCATACCATGATGTGGTATGCTTTTTTCAGTTCAAAACGAAGATACAGAGAAGCTGTGAAACAGTAATTTTGTAAGGAGGGTTAAATCGTGAAAATTCAGAAAGTAACAGATCCGGCTTTCCGCAGATACGGAAAGGTTCTGGAGGGATACAATTTCGGTCCGCTTCTGAAGGAGATGAAGCATACACCGGTTCCGGAGGATGTGGTATATGTTCCGTCAGCAGAGGAGCTGGAAGCTCTCGATGTGGAAAAAGAGCTGAAAAACAGAGCGTTTGGTGGATTACCTGTCCAGATCGGATATTGTAATGGCCACAATAAAAAGCTGAATGCCCTGGAATATCATGGAATTCCGAGATCAATGTAGCAGTGACAGATCTTGTACTGCTTATCGGACATCAGCAGGATATAGAAGAGGATCTTACATACGATACCTCAAAGGTGGAGGCATTTCTGGTACCGGCAGGAACTGGGATCGAGGTTTATGCCACAACGCTCCACTATGCACCGTGTCATGTGAATGAGAGTGGATTTCAGTGTGTAGTTGTTCTTCCGAGAGGAACCAACACAGAGATTGATTTTCCGATGTCAGGGGACGGAGAGGACGGTCTGATGACAGCCAGAAATAAATGGCTTATCGCTCATGAGGATGCGAAGATCGAAGGCGCATTCAACGGATTGAAGGGTGAAAATATCACACTTGACTGATTTTGGGTGAAGTGAATAGTTACAAACGAACAATAATATCACCGGTGGAAAATCTGCCGGATATAAAAAGGAGAATGAAGATTATGAACAACATGCCAGAAGTTAAGATCGGAATCGTTGCAGTCAGCAGAGATTGTTTTCCGGAAAGCCTTTCCGTAAACAGGAGAAAAGCTCTTGTAGACGCTTACACAAAGAAATACGATGCAAAGGATATCTACGAATGTCCGGTCTGTATCGTAGAGAGTGAGATCCATATGGTCCAGGCTCTGGAGGATATCAAAAAAGCAGGCTGTAACGCACTCTGTGTATATCTTGGAAACTTCGGACCGGAGATTTCTGAGACCCTTCTTGCAAAGCATTTCGAGGGACCGAAGATGTTTATCGCAGCAGCTGAGGAAACACAGGATAATCTCTGCCAGGGACGTGGAGATGCTTACTGCGGTATGCTGAATGCAAGCTACAACCTGCAGCTTCGTAATGTAAAAGCCTATATTCCGGAGTATCCGTAGGTGATGCAGAGGACTGCGCGGATATGATCCATGAATTCCTTCCTATCGCAAGAGCGATCGAGGGATTGAGCAACCTGAAGATCATCAGCTTCGGACCGCGTCCTACAAACTTCCTTGCCTGCAATGCACCGATCAAACAGCTTTACAACCTTGGCGTTGAGATCGAGGAGAACTCAGAGCTGGATCTTTTCGAGGCATTCAACAAGCATGAAGGTGATGAAAGGATCCCGGCGATCGTAAAAGAGATGGAAGAAGAGCTTGGTGCGGGAAACAAGAAACCTGAGATCCTTCCGAAGCTTGCACAGTACGAGCTGACTCTGAAGGACTGGGTAAGAGATCACAAAGGATATCGTAAATATGTAACACTGACAGGAAAATGCTGGCCTGCATTCCAGACACAGTTTGGATTTGTTCCATGTTATGTAAACAGTCGTCTGACAGCACAGGGCATTCCAGTATCCTGTGAGGTTGATATCTATGGTACATTAAGTGAATTTATCGGACAGGTAGTAAGTGATGATATCGTTACACTTCTTGATATCAATAACTCCGTTCCGAAGGATATGTACAAAGAATCTATCGAAGGAAAATTCAACTATACGCTTCAGGATACCTTTATGGGATTCCATTGTGGAAACACAGCATCCAGCAAGCTGTCCTTCTGTGAGATGAAATATCAGATGATCATGGCAAGATCCCTTCCAATCGAGGTTACAAACGGAACTCTTGAGGGAGATATCAAGCTGGAGATATCACCTTCTATCGTCTGCAGAGTACAGCGGACAACAAGCTTCGTGCATATATCGCACACGGCGAGGTTCTTCCGGTTGCAACACGTTCCTTCGGTGCTATCGGTGTATTTGCAATTCCGGAGATGGGACGTTTCTACCGTCACGTGCTGATCGAGGGAGGATTCCCGCATCACGGTGCTGTAGCATTCGGACATCACGGAAAAGCTCTCTTCGAGGTGTTCAAATACATTGGTGTACCGGTTGAAGAGATCGGTTACAATCAGCCGGCAGGCGTGAGATATCCGACAGAGAATCCTTGGAGATAATTAAAACAGGCAGGTAAGATCATCCGTACGTGCTGCCTGATACAAGCAAGTCCCCACTCGCTGCTTATTGCTTTTCGTAACCCCGCAGGGGACTTTCTTGATTTGGTTAAATACGATTCAGAAACCGCGGGCTCTCAGGCGTGCAGGCGCTGCGAACTGAGAGCTGCGGTTTCTGTATTTACAGGAGGAAAAATTACTATGTATTATATTGGCGTTGATCTTGGAACTTCCGCTGTAAAGCTTCTTCTTATGGAAGGATCCGGAAAGATCTGCAACATCGTATCAAAAGAATATCCGTTGTTCTTCCCCCATCCGGGCTGGTCTGAGCAGAATCCGGAGGACTGGTTCGCCCAGAGCATGGAAGGGATCAAAGAGCTCACAGAAGGAATTGACCGCAAAGAAGTAGCAGGAATCGGTTTTGGCGGCCAGATGCACGGTCTTGTAACTCTGGATAAAGATGACAATGTGATCCGTCCGGCGATTCTCTGGAATGACGGCCGTACCGGTGAGGAGACGGAATATCTTAATACGGTTATCGGAAAGGAAAAACTTTCTCAGTATACCGCAAACATTGCATTTGCAGGCTTCACTGCACCAAAGATCCTCTGGATGCAGAAGCATGAGCCTGAGAATTTTAAAAAAGTGGTAAAGATCATGCTTCCGAAGGATTATCTTGCCTATCGTTTGAGCGGATCCTTCTGCACAGATGTATCCGATGCTTCCGGTATGCTTCTTCTGGATGTGAAGAACCGCTGCTGGTCAAAGGAAATGCTTGAGATTTGCCATATCACAGAGGAACAGCTTCCGAAGCTGTACGAGAGCTGGCAGGTAGTCGGAAACCTGAAAGCGGAAGTTGCAAAAGAGCTTGGCTTCTCAGAGGATGTGAAGGTTGTAGCAGGTGCAGGCGACAATGCTGCGGCAGCTGTGGGAACAGGAACGGTTGGCGATGGCCAGTGCAATATTTCCCTTGGAACATCCGGTACGATCTTTATTTCCAGCAAAGATTTCGGAGTAGATGAAAACAATGCACTGCATTCCTTTGACCATGCAGATGGAAGCTATCATCTGATGGGATGCATGTTAAGCGCTGCTTCCTGCAACAAATGGTGGTCAGAGGAGATCCTTAAGACAAAGGATTTTGTGGCAGAGCAGGCACCGATCCAAAAGCTTGGCGAGAATCAGGTATTCTTCCTTCCATATCTGATGGGAGAGAGATCTCCGCATAACAACCCGGATGCAAGAGGTGTATTTTTCGGAATGTCCATGGATACCACGAGAGCAGATATGACACAGGCAGTTCTGGAGGGAGTTGCTTTCGGACTTCGAGATTCCCTTGAGGTTGCAAGAAGCCTTGGGATCCATATTGAGCGCACCAAGATCTGCGGCGGCGGAGCTAAGAGCCTCTCTGGAAAAGATCATTGCAAATGTGATGAACTTGAAGGTGGATGTGCCGGAGAATGAGGAAGGTCCGTCCATGGGCGGTGCAATGCTGGCAGCAGTAGGCTGCGGTGAATACCCGGATGTGGAAACGATCTGTAATAAGCTGGTCAGGGTAGTAGATACGTAGAACCGGAACCGGAGCTGGTTGCAAAATATGAAGAAAAATACCGGAAATTCCGCAAACTGTATCCGGCAATGAAAGAGTTGTTCAGATAACAGCCATTTTCACGGATAAATATTGTTCTGCTTCATAGGTATGGAGCACTGAACGGTTAAAGATCAGGAGCATGTCACAGCTCCTGATTTTTTCTGTACTGTCTTGGTGTACAGCCCTTGATTTTCGTAAAGACCTTTGTGTAATAATTAGAGTCCGAAAAACCGGACAGCAGTCCTGATTCCGTAATAGAACAGGAGGGATTTTCCAGATATTCCAGGCTGCGTTCAATGCGGTATTCCTGGATGTATCCGAAGAGAGTGATATTCATACATTTTTTGAAAAGCCGGCTGCATTCGCTGGGACTTAAGTGGATCAGGTCTGCAACATCATTCAGGAGGATCTTTTCAGAGTAGTGTTCTGCGATATAGGACATGATCTGACGGATGCGGCGGTAGTTTTCTTCATCCTGACCGGATGGAAGAGTTGTCCGGGAGATCGTATTTTCATACAAGCTCTTCCAGAAGTGCTGCAGTCTGGCGATGATCTCAAATTCATACATGGGTTCCCGGCTACTGTCCAGGTCGATGATGTCACGGATATCTTTTATGGCCTCGGAATGCCATTTACAGGATAGATCAAGCGGTACGGCGGACAGGGAAAAGCTTCGGAGGATCGGTTCTGTATATTTCTGGAAAAGAAGGCTTCCCGAAAATCCGTAGATCAGTTTGGGGTCAAAGGTTATGGGGATATACTGACAGTCCTGATCCTGATACATATATCCGGCATGAAGGGCATTGGCATTGCCAAAGATTGCCTGTCCCTCTTTCAGGTGAAAGGTATTCTGATTGATCTTGTAGAGCATTTCGCCCTTTTCGATATAGGTAAGCTCGATCTCCGGATGCCAGTGCCACAGAAAGGAACCGGTCTCATAGCCGGAAAGCCGCTCGTAGCTTACCAGGAATGGGAAGGAGCTGTCTCCGTGTTTTTTCAGTTCTTTTCCGGCGGGATCTGTGATGATCTGCAAGGTGTTACCTCCTTCCTTCTGTGCGCGGATTCTGAAGTGTATATCTGCTTTTCATAGTGGAATTTATTTTATCAGAAAAGGCAGAAAATGCAAAGGGATATTCCAGGATCACCACAAAATAATACGGTTTTTACACAAAATTGTTATGGACAGAAAAGACGGGACTGTTATAATAAAAGTACATGAAGCGTTACTATTCACTGGTGATATTCTGCGCATTGCGAAGTGTGTTGCTGAGAACGGAGTGAACAGTAACCATGAAGCGTGACAGAGCGGAAGATTTTTTCAGGTTCTTCCGGATCTGGGGTGTAAACTATATAACAGGAGGAAGAAAAAATGGGAACAATTAAAATTCCGGCAGCAGACGTGCTGAAAAAAATCTATGGCGAGACAGAGGAGAGCAGCGCCCGTTATACCAATCTTGCTGTGAATTTCGAGAAGAAATATCATCATGACAAGGCAGAGTTTTTTACTGCTCCGGGCCGTACGGAGATCATTGGCAACCATGTTGATCATAACGGCGGTCAGATCATTGCGGCAAGTATTGATCTGGATACCATCGGTGCTGCTTATCCAAACGGAACCAATGTGATCCATATGATCAGTGAGGGTTACAAACAGGAAGTAGTTGTTGATCTTGACAAGCTCAGCACAGAAACCTATACAAAAGGTACAGATGCTCTTGTTGCAGGTATTATGGAGTATATGCAGAAAAAAGGCTATGCTACCGGTGGATTTGACGCTTATGTTTCCACCAAGGTTATTGCCGCTGCAGGTGTAAGCTCTTCTGCTTCCTTTGAGATGCTTGTATGTGCGATCACCAATTATTTCTTTAATGAGGGTAAGCTGGAGTATGGCGAGTATGCGAGAGCAGGTCAGTATGCTGAGAATGTTTACTGGAAAAAGGCTTCCGGTCTGATGGACCAGATGGCTTGTGCTGCCGGCGGCCCGATCCTTCTGGATTTCTCTGATAAAGAGAATATCAGCTGTGAGAAGATCGCATTTTCCTTTGAGGATATGGGCTGCAGACTTGTGATCGTAAATACCGGTAAGGGCCATGCAGATCTCAGTGAGGAATATTCTTCTATTCCTATGGAGATGCGTGAGGCTGCGAAGGGCTATGGGCGTAGAGCTTCTCTGTGAGTCCAATATGGAGAATCTTCTGGCACATGTGAAGGATATTCCGAATGACCGTGCTGTTCTTCGTGCGATGCATTTTTATGAAGAGAACAGACGTGTTGCAGATGCTGTGAAGGCTGTTGAGAATAAAGACGGTGAGGGATTCCTGCGCCTTCTTGAAGAGTCTGGTAATTCTTCCTGGGAGTGGTTGCAGAACTGTTATTCTCTGCAGAATTGCAAGGAGCAGAAGATCACGTTGAGTCTGGCGCTTACCAAGCTGTTTCTGAATAAGATCGGTGCTGGTATCTGCAGAGTTCATGGGTGGTGGTTTTGCAGGAGTTATCATGTGCGTGCTTCCAATCGAGAACGCAGATGCGTATGTGGACTATATGGCTCAGTATGTTGGAAGGGAAAATGTCTATCCGATGAATATCAGGAGTACAGGGGCTGTTCATGTTGAGTGATTTTTGACGGCATAACGAACGTCATGGAGGGCGATTCGTTTCCGAATGCGGCTTTGGCGGCATCCGGAAATGAACCGCCCTTTGCGCTGTACTATGATTTTTATTTTTAATCAAAATTTTATGATTTGTTTCTGATTTAAATTTATGGGTTATGGTATAATGAGAAAAATTTTAAGAGAGTATTAAAAAAGAATTTGCAGAAGTTTTCAAGGTGATGTTTCTGGAGTTGTTTTGAGTTTTGTTTTTTTCATTATATTTCATAAGAAAGGTTTGACATATTTATGAGCAGAAGAGAGTTTCTTGAGGTTTTACGGGGGCAGCTGTCCGGACAGATGACCCAGGGGAGAGCTGCGGCTCATGTGCGGTATTATGAGGATTACATTCAGTCTCAGTCCGGAACGGCCGAAGTGAATCAGATGTTCTGGCAGAACTGGGGGATCCCAGGCTGATCGCCAAGACTTTGATCGATACAGATGACAGTGCAGCTGTTTATGATGAGTCCGGTTATTCTGAAGAGAGCTACGGTGCAGATGATTATGCGGATAATGGGACGGAGAGCAGTGCCGGAAAGGCAAGAAGCTTTAAACTGGATCTGAGCACATGGTATGGGAAGCAATCGTGATCGCCATTGCAGCGTTAATTGTGATACTTTTAACAACTGTTTTGGTGGCAGTTGCTCCATTTTTGATAATTTTTGGTATAGTTTTGTATTTAATATCCTGGTACAGGAAGAAAAAAAGTGTAATTGTTCCACAACAGCTGTGAATTAAAGACAATTTCCGTGTAATGAAATGGATTGCTTGTGAAAAAAGTATTTATAAGATTTGCATAAAAAATATGTGTTTGGTCTTGATTTATAGTGGATTTTACTGTATAATCTGGGTTAACAAGTTGAGATTGTGTCTGTTTTGTATAAAAACAGATGATGCCATTGAGAAGAGAGAACGGCAGAAGATATGCATCTAAGGATGCGTTATTTTCTGCCGATTTTTTTATCTGTTTTTTATGGAAGGTGATCAGAATGGATTGCCTTATTGAGGTGCGGTAAAATGTATAAAATAGATAAAAAAAAAA
>ENA-OQMZ01000789-OQMZ01000789.1-human-gut-metagenome-genome-assembly--contig:-NODE-789-length-12763-cov-1.591722_pt1 | contig 12763 bp, 23 predicted proteins | sample MGYA00242621_ERZ504862 | MGnify/ENA primary metagenome ERZ504862 (study PRJEB26092, sample SAMD00036393) | human gut metagenome | host: Homo sapiens | study: EMG produced TPA metagenomics assembly of... | reverse complement strand
CGGTTCACGTAGCGTGCGGAGGCGTCCGATGGCGTTGCGAGGCCAAGGCCCAGTCATCATGCCGATCTGGTCGCGGAACAGGCGTGAGGGGAGTGGGATGCCGAGCATGCTCTTCACGTTGGCGATGGCGTTGTTCACGCGCCGAGGATCGCGTTGCCGATACGCCCGATGCTGCCCATGATGCCGCTGACGATGCCCTCGACGATGTTGCGTCCGATGGACACCACACGGCCCGGTATCGAGGCGAGCGTGTTGACGATGTTGCTCAAAAACTGTCGTCCGGCGTTGAGCGCTCCCTGCCCCATCTGACCGGCGAAGTTGCGACGTTCGATATCACGCCGCACAGGTAGGCGGCGATGCGTCCGGGCAGCTGAGAGATGAACTGGATCGCGTTCCGTATGAACCCGGCTGCCGGCCTGCGCCGCGTTCGACGCCATCTGTCCTGCCCAGTTGGCCGCGCCGGTCAGCACGTTCACGAGGAACGCCCATATCCTGCCGGGCAATTGGGAGATGAACGTGGCCGTGTTGTTGAGGAACTGGCTTCCGGCCTCGCTGGCCTTGCCGGCCATCTGCGCCACCCAATTGGCCGTGTTCGTGACGGTGGCGACCAGCCAGTTCCAGATGTTGCCGGGCAGCTGGGATATAACGTGCTCGCGTTCTGCAGGAACTGTGTGCCCGCGTCGATGGCCTTCTGACCCATAAGCGCGGCCCATGCGACCACGAACGTGATCGAATAGGCCAGCCAGTAGGCAATCGTCTCAGGCAAGTGCGTGATGAAATCCGCGACGTTCTGCACGAACCGGCTTCCGGCCTGCAACGCGGATTGCGCGAAACCGGTGGCCCATTCGCCCACAGCCGTGAGCAGATTCGACAATGCGCCGCCTATACGTTCCGGCAGCTGCTGGAACCATTCAATGACGGACTGGAACGCGGTGGGAAGCGTCTGCGTGAAGAAGTTCGCGATGTTCTGGCCGAGACCGGTGACGAAATCGACCGCTTTCTGCCACGCGGAAGAGAGGAACGACGTGAACGCGGCCCATGCCTTGCGGCCCGTCTCGGTCTTGGTGCAGAACCAGACAAGACCCGCCACGAGTGCCGCTATCGCGGTGACGAACAGCATGATCGGGTTCGCGTTCATGGCCGCGTTCAACAGCCACTGGGCTGCAGTGGCCGCGGTTTCGGCCACGCTGAACGCCTTGACGAAACCGACCACGGTCTGAATGATCGAAAACAATTGGAACGCGCCGTATCCCGCCATGACGGCTATGGCAAGCGCCTGCATCCAGTCGGCGTTCTGCCGCACGAACGTACCGACCGATTGGAGGATCCCGCCGACGAAGCCCAGCACGTCGGAGAAACGCTGCGCCGAATCCTTGGCGCTGTCCGCGCCGCCGGTGAAGCCGAGCAGGCTGCCGATGACGCCGGCGAACGGACCGACAATCGAACCTACCGCGCCGGCGATGCTTTTCGCACCGTTGGCGAACGTCTGCACGCCCTCGGATTTCATGAGCGCGCCCGTGAAGTCGTTCACCCACTGCATCGCCTTGCCGATGCCGTCGCCCAACGCGGTGACAGCTCCGGTGATGTACGGTTTGACGGTGTTGACGATGTTCGCCGCACCGTCCACAATGGTGGCCTCGAGGTTGCCGAACGCGCCCTCGAACGTCTGCGTGCTCTCCGCAGCCTTGATGGCACCGTCGTTCATGCCCAGTTGCATGAGCGCGTCGTTGAACTCCTGTGAGGTGATCTCACCTTTGGCCATCGCGTCGCGGAAGTTGCCCGTGTACGCGCCGTTCTTCAGCATCGCCTCCTGGAGCTTGCCGGAAGCGCCGGGGATGGCGTCGGCCAGCTGGTTCCAGTTCTCCGTGGTGAGCTTGCCAGCGCCGGCCGTCTGGGTGAGCATCATGCGACGCTCTTGAACGTGTCGGCGTTGCCGCCCGCGACCGCGTTGAGATTGCCGGCCGCCTCGGCGAGCTTCGCGTAGTTCGGCACGCCGTTCGCCGCCAATTGGGCGGTGGTGTTGCGGATGTCGTCGATACCGTAGACGGTCTTGTTCGCATACTCCTGCGTGGACGCGGTCAGCTTCTTGATCTGGTCGGCCCCAACACCGGCGAAATCAAGGGTCTGCGCGAACTTCTGCGTCGAATCCGACGCGTCGAGGATCTGCCCGGACAGGCCGGAGAACACGCCTATGACCTTCGTGGCGACGCTGGACGCGATTCCGGAGACGATGCCGAGCTTCGCGCCGAAACCCTTCGAGAAACCGTCGCCGGCCGAATCGCCGGCCTTCTGCCCGGCGGATTTCGACGGGCCGGCGAATGCGTTCTCGATGGCCTTGCCCACGCCCTTCATGCTGGGCACGATCTGCACGTACGCCTGAGCCAGCTGGTATGCCATGACCGTGCCTCTCTATTCGGTTATTCGTTGTGGGTGAAGGGTTTCGTCTCCACGTCCGTGAAGTCGCGGCTCATGAACTCGTCGAGTTCGGCGACGGTCAGGGCCATGGGCTTGATGGTGCGCGTCCTGCGCGTTGCTTCCCCGGAGTCCTCCGGATTGGAGGGGTTCGCGACGCATGGCCGCTTCCATTGCCGGGCCGTGGCAGCGGTTCGGGTCGTGGGCCGCGTTTCTTCGGGTCGCGTTGCCCCACATCCACATGTTCATCTGGTCGATCCGCGCGGCCATCAGATACTGGTCGAGCGTCCAGGCGGCCGGAACGTCCAGCCTCTGCCACACCAGTGAGCCCGCAGGCAGGTTCACCGCCAGCGCTGCCGCTTCCAATGGATCCAGCTCATAGACGCTAAGCCCGTATACGCGCCGCATGTCCGCCGCCAACTGGTCGGGGCAGGCATGCAGCAGGTATACGAGCGTCAGGAGTTTGGGGATTCCTCGTTCAGACGCGCGAACAGTTCCTGCAGGAACTCGCTCATGGCGTCTCCGGTGATGCGTCCGGTTTCGGGGTCGCGCAGACGGTTCTTGATGCGTCCGTAGTCCTTGGCTGAGAACATGCCGCGCAGGAACGGTACCACGCTCAGCGCATTGTTCTGTGGGTCGGACTGGAGGTCGTAGAGGGATTCCATGAGCTCCCAGTCGTTGAGCTTGGCCGGGTCCAGTGTCAGGACGAGCCCTTTGACGGTGACGGTGCGTGGCTTGCCCTGCGCGGGCTTGTGATCCTGCGGACGGCTGCCGGGAACATTGTTGGCGGGGTTGCCGGAACGGTGGCGATTTCGTGACATGATGACTTCTCCAAAAGACTAGTGAAAACGACTTCCACGGTTGAACGAAGAAAAGGTTCCCGCGTCGTGGGAAGTCGTTCGAAGCGCGACGCGGGAAGAACCGTCATTCGGCGGCCGGAACCTCTTCGCCGGTTTCGGCGTTCTCGTCGCCGTTGGCCGGGTCGACGACCTTGCCGAGCAGGGCCTCGGTGACGGCGGCGCTCTCGCTGACAGCCGTGGCCCTGCCGATGTATTCGATGGCGGTGACGCCGTTGCCCATGTCGTTGGCGGACACGGTGGTGTCGTACACCTGCGCGTCGCCGGTATGCACCTGGCGGTCGCCGAACTCGGCTCGCGTGCCGTTGCCGATCACGAGGCGGTCCTTGATGTCGCCGCTCATCGCGATTTCGAACACGAGCACGAAGTCCTCGTCGGAGGGCATCTGGTGCTTGATGGTCATGCTCTTATCCGTGCCGGTGACCGCGTTCGAGTTGTAGCGCATCTTGGCGGCCTCGGCGCGCAGCACCTCCAGCAGCGCGAACTGGTAGGACTCGGCGTAGCTGGTGATGACCTTCATCACTGTCGTGCCGTTGGCGTCCTTGATCTCGGTGGTGTCGGTGTCGGTCGCGTTGGTCAAACCGTCCTCGGACAGGTAGCCGAGCAGCTTGAACGCCGCGGCCAGCGGGGTGGAGGAATCGGTGGGCAGCGCGGTGCCGGACGGTGCCCAGTAGCGTAGCCGCCGACCTTGAACTTGCCCAACGACACCATGGTGGAATCGTTGGTTGTGGAATCAGCCATGATTTAGACCTTTCGTTAGTCGTCTGATTTGACGGTGAGTTGTATGAGTATCTGGTAGCGGGGCCGCCCGTCCGGCATGGGGAAATGCGTGCGGCCGGTGATGTCGATGTCGGCGACCTCGGGCAGCTCGACGATACGTTTGAGGCGGGGGAGTATGAGTTTCGCTGCGGCCTCGGAGACCAGCCAGCGCGACTCGCCCCACACCTGCACCGCGATAAGCGGCAGGCTGCGGAACCGTTCGTCCGAGCCTCCCACCTGTTCGACGGTGACGAACGGCAGCGGGTGCGTGGCCGATGATCCGGCGGGCACGTCGAAACTGGCCGGCCATTCGGCTTGATCGTCGGGTCCGCGTTGAGCCAGTCCATGACGAGTTTTTCCGCGTTCACGGCCATCAGCCACCACCCCCCCAACGCCTTGGCCAACGTGTTGTGGGCCGCGTTGTCTACGTACGCCTGATGGTTCTCGGCCTGCACGAGGGCGATGGTGCCCACGTTCGACGGAATCGCCGGCAGCACCCCGTACTGGGGTTTGCCACCATGCGAGTTGTGGCCGAGCGCGTTCGCCCTCCGCCGCCGACCGTTCGGCCTCCGCATTGACGGCACCGATCACGTGCGGCGACTGGCGGAACGCGGTGAACGCCGGCAGATTCAGTTTCACGTTGCTTGACATGCGTCAGCCCCCCGTATCGGTCAGTTCGACGAGCAGGTTCCACCTAGTGGGCTTCATGCCGCCGTCGACGGGCAACGGGTCTCCGATCACCCGGTAGTCGTGGCCTCGCACGGTGACCAATGCGCCTTTGAGGCTCCGGTATTCCCAGATTCGGGGGAACGCGAGCATGAGCGTGACGGTGACGCCGTCCGGCCGAATGGAGTCCGTGGCGTTCGACCCCGTGCCTGGCTTGACCAGCACGTCATCCACGCTCTCGGACTCCGATTCATATATGGGACTGTTGCCGCCGTCCACCTCGCCGGTGGGCACACGCCATGTGACGTTGACGGTTTCGCCATGCATCATCATGGGTTCACGCTCCCGTCGGCAAGGTCGATGCTCCACATGCGCTGCACGCCGCAGCCCAATGACCTTTTCTCTGATTTCGTCAGATACAGGTCGCCGTCCGGATTGCTGTAGCTGTTGGCTTCGCTGAACCCGTTCGCGGTCTGCGTGTTCTGGCTGATGCCCTCCATGCCCTCGTTGAGCATGGCGCGTTTGACCATCGCGCAGCAGATACGCCGCAACGTTGTCTCCGAGGCTTGCGTCCAATGGGGCAGTCGGTGGATGATCTTGTCGCTCGCGTCGGCCAGCAGCGTCTCAGCTTGGACCGTTCGTCATCGGTGAGCTCATGCAGCGTGAGGCGAGATCATCGGCGCTGGCGAACGGGGAGCGGGCACGTTCATGCCCGGATCAGCGTCATCGGCCATGAGCGCACCTCCCCTCAGGCCGCGATCACACCGGCCGCACGCAGTTGGGCGAGCAGCGCGTTGATCTTGGCGTTCGCGGTCGTCGTATTCGCGTCGGCGGCGAGGTCCGGTACGGCCGCACCTGCTTGACGCCACCCAACGCCGCAGCGGTAGCGGGCGGCAGCGTGTAGGCGGCAGGAATCGCCCGGCTTGTTCGTCAAATCGTCGTACGAGCCGCTGAACGAGCTGGTGCCGGCACCGATGGCCTTGCGCGCCGTCGCAGCGTCAGTCGCCTTGAGCACACACTTGCCCGTATCCGTGGCACCGGCAAGCGTGTCGGCGGTCGGGGCCGTGACCGGGGCAACGAAGTCGAAGCCGCTGCCATCGGCCTTGACCTGCACGACCTTTCCGCGGCCGGCGGCGGCGGAATAGCCGCCGAGACTGGCCGGCGTGACGCTGCCAGCAGATGGGGTGGAAGAACCGCCATTGAGGTCGATGGGCTTGCCCTTATCGTCGACGAACTGGGTTTCGATGACCGCCTGGCGGGCGGTGTTCGCCACCCCTGAGGTCAGGTGGTGGAATTCGACTGCCTGGCTCATCACTTGGCCGCCTTGCTGGTGGGTGCGTCGCCCTCGACCACAGCGAAGCGGTCGGTGAACACGTACCAGGCGTAGACGATCTCCAGTCGGAGCGCGATCTGGTTGTTGCGGCGCAGGTCGCCCTGCCCGTCCGGATCGCCGTAGGTGATGGTCTCCAACGGCAGATTGCGCTGCACGCCCCAATAGATGCCGTTCTTCCAGTCGCCGACGATCGCGCCGACCTTCGGCACCGTGTAGTCATCTCCGCCCGCGGGCGCGACGAACTCCGGGGCATTGACGGTGGTGGTCACCGATGCGGGAATGCCCTTGAACGAGTTCATGTTCACGCCGTAGCCCAGCTCCGGGTAGAGCGGGCGCTTCTGCGTGTCCTTCCAGGGTGGCGAGGTCGAAGGCGTAGGAGCGGCTCATGCGATGCCGTTTACGTCCCATCCTTCCTTGTCGTTGAGGATCAGACCGATGGCGGTCTCGATGTCGGTGTCCGGACTGGCGGTGCGGGCCACGCGCTTGGTCGTCTTGTTCAGGTAGTTCGTCCAAGCCTTGATAGGCTTGCCGGTCAGCGGGTTGAGGCAGTAGAACAGGCCGAGGTCGAGCGCGCGGGAAAGCGCTTGGCACCCTCGGAGGCGAGCTTGTTGATGACGCCGAGCTGGTAGTCGGAGTCGGCCCACTGCACCTCCTGGTTGAAGCGCATGGTGACCTGCGTCTTGTGGGGTGCGGGTCTTGACCACTCCGAACGAGCCGGTGGTGCTGGACTTCTGCACGCCCTCGTCCACGAACTCCGCCTTCGGACGGTTCTCGAACGTGACGATGCTGGTCTCGCCGAAGCGCATCGCCTTCTGCTGGGAAAGCACGCCTACGGCGCTGCCGGACTGCACCTGGTCGACGATGCCGTCCGCGATCTGGTTGGGCATGGCGGCGATGCCGCCTGCACCGAAAATAGCCATGATATTGGCTCCTTACTGTGAAATGGTTGGTTGCTAGTTGGAGAACACGTTGGAGGCGAACTGCAGCAGGTCGTTCGGCGCCACGTCCGGCTGCTTGCCGGGGTTCTTGACCTCGGGGAGCTTCCTGCCGGTCTGAGCGGCCACGTATTCGCTGATGGACTTCGCGTTGGCCTGCATCTCCTCCAACGTGGAGCCGGTGATGAGGTTCGCGGGCAGTCCGGTTTCGGAGGCGACCTGCGAACGCCATGCGTTCGACTGCTTCTCCGCCTTGAGCTCTTCGAGCTCCTTCTGGAGCTTCGCGGTCTTGGCGGCGGCCTTCTCCGCGTCGCTCATCTGCGACTGCTTGAGCTGTTCCAGCTCGTCGGCGGCGGTCTTGTTGGCTTGGCACGCTTCTCCCACTCGCGTGAATGGGCGATGGCCTCCTCGTATTTGGCCTTGTAGTCGATGTCCTGCGATTCGCCGTTCGGCTCCTGTCCGGACTGTTGGTTTTCGGCCATGATTGTTCTCCTTATGGGTTGACGGGCCCTTTTCGGGCATAAAAAAACCACCCGTGCGGGTGGTTACAAAAAAATGTCGCTCTCGCTTAAATGAGAACGTCTCCGGGGAAATCCGTCCATGGGCGCGGTTTGCCGATATCGAGCCAATGCTGGATATCGGCTTTCAGCTTTTCGTCATCGTCCGGATATGTTTCGCCGAAGTGGAAATAGATATCGTGGAATCTGCGGGCGTACTCGTCGAGCAGCGCATCGACTTCGTCACTCCAGGGCTTTGCCATTCAGCGCCTCCTTGACCATCCCGTTGAACATTTTCGTGGCGTTGGGGAAATACTTCTCCATTATCTCCCATGAATGCTCATCGGTTATCTGCGCCGCCATCATCTCGGCGAACGCTTCGGCCTCCTGGTTCCCGCTGGATTGGAAATACCCTTTTCTGTGCCCGAAACGGGAAAGCAGATAGGCGTAGTCGTCTCCTTGGCTTCCAAGGCCGGCCTGGAACATGTCGTGGATGGAGTGGTCCCCTTTCTTTCCGAGGTCCGCGGCGACGTCCATATAGAGTTGCCCAAGTGCGGCCTCTCGTCTGGCCTTGAGGCTGCCTCCCTGGACTTTCGCCAGACGCTCGTTGAAGGCTTGGCGCGCATCGGTGCTGAGCATGAGGGCGAAGGACTGCCCTTCGCGTGACAGCGCGGAGAAATACATCTGGCCTTATCGTCGCCAAGTATCCAATCCAGCATGTGGGAGCATTCATGGACAAGGGTGTTGTATGGCGGGTGGTCCGGCTGGTGTTTTCCTACGGCGGCGAGATTCAGATATATGCCGCCATCCGAGGGGCTGAAATGGGCTTCGGTGTCATTGGGCAGTTTCGTGTCGAGTATCCTGTACTCGTTCGTGCCTCTGGAGAAGAGCTCGGCCGTGTCGTGATGCTTGGAATCGTTAAGCAGCTTGTTCAACGCCGAAACATGCCGCGAACCTATGGTCGCGGCAAAATCCGACTCCTTGGCGACACTGATTTTGTACGGCGCAAACGAGTCGTTGTACCGGCCGGGCTGGGATTTCATGGCCGTGAGGATTTCCTTGAGCGTGGGCTGTTCGGATTCCATGGAATCACGGGCCTCGAGATACTCCCTGTACAGCCCGTCCGGGTCGTAGCCTCGATTTTGGGGTTCTTCCTGTCCCAGCTCGGAATGATCTCGCAGTCGCAATCCTTATGATATTGGCCGAGCGCCCCGGCCTTGTCCTCGCTAGCGTAAACAAAGCCACGGGAGGCGAGCATGGCGCAGAACGCGCACGTCTTCGCACCGGACGGTACTCGTGCGTACCGGGGCTTCGACGGGTCGTGTTTGGAGGCGCGCATGATGGTCTCGCGACCACCGGCTTTACCCAGCTGTCCATGCTGGCGTGCAGCCCGCGTTTCGCGGCGTCGTAATCGGGGCCGCGGCCGTTTTTTTCGTCGTCCCAAAGGTGGCCGGCGAGACGACGCACCGTCTTCCTCATCGCACATCATCCGGGTCGTAGCGGCTGTCTACCGTGTAGTCGTCGTCTATGATCCACTTGTGGCGCACCTTCTCATACCATTCGGCGGCGGCCACGCTGTCGATGTTGCCGTATTTGCGGGCTATGGCGGGCACGAGCTCCAGCAGGGCGTCGCGCTGGTCGGCGGGATCGTCATACATGTTGATGACGGTCTCGAACACCTTGTCAAGCTCGCTCTGAGCCTGGGCCACCACCGACTGGTTCGCTTGGCTGAGTTTGTCCACTTGGTTGCGGCTGGGCGTTCGGCTGCTGCTGTCTGTCATCGACGCCTCCGTTCACCAATCGGTCGAGCACGCTGCGGCCTTGTTCGCATTGACGGCATTCATAGATCTGTGTCACATCGTTTGGGGGAATCCGGGCGTACCGCCAGCCGACCTCGGATTCGGCGAACGCCGGCTGCACGCCGGCTATCTTCGAGAACGAGTCGGCGCGGGCCGCGTCCGACACCTCGCGGGTCGGTGCCCATACCGGGGTGATGCGCGCGAGCTCGGTGGAATCCAAGTCCAGCGCCATGCCCACCGCGTCCTTCAGGGCGCGGGAGAACAGCCGGTTCTGACGGTCAGCCTCGCGGCTGAGCTTGCGTTCCGCGGCGGCCATGGCCTCGGCGGATGCGGGATTGTCCATCGTGATGCCAGATCGTTGACGGGCACGTTCGTCTCGGAGGCCACCAGCATGGCGATGGTCTTGAGCATGTCCGAATGCGGTTGCATCGAGGCCTGTTGCACCTGCTGCAGGGTGGGCACGTCGCCGTCCTCGTCCTTGCTGATCGCGTTGATGGCGCTTATCAGCTCTTCCACGTGTTTTCACTGAAGGCGTCGCGGTCGGCTCCGAGGAACCAGAGTTTCGGGGCCGCATAGAATTCGGCGTTCGCCTCCATTCGAAGCATGGTGCGCACGCCGATATCGGTCAGGGACATCAACGGGCGCGTGATGCGCGAACGGCCGAACGGTCGGTTCAATTGCGGGTCGTAGCACAGGGAGACCACCGTGGGCCTGCCGTAATTCGTATCCTGGCGTTCCGCGGACCACTTGCCATACTGTTCGAGCACACGTAGACGCGGTTCGGCAGCCACACGTTGAAACCGGTGATGACGCCATGCTCGTCGCGTCGGTGATGGTCAGCGCGTATCCGATCCGGTTGTTGACCGAATCCCATATGGCCGCCGACCAATCCGCCGAACGGGGAATGATGGTCACCCCGCCAATGGTGCGGCTGATGGTGAGGAACGCGCATGAATGCGTGTAGGCGCTCACCACCGCCTGCGAGACGACGGTGTCTAGGGCGTTCGACTCGAACACGCCGGACACGTCGGCAGCCAAGCCTCATCAGAGCCTCCGTCGACGCTGAAGCCCTCGAACGCGCTCAGGTCGGCGAGCATGCGCACGGCCTTGGCCGGCCAGCCAATCATCACGGACACGTTCGACCTGATCTTGTCGGGAATGCTGATGCCGAAATCCTTGACCCGTTCGTGCGCCGAATAGTAAAGCGAGCGGAGAATATTGCCGTTCTGCTTCTGCAACCACACCCGCAGCAGACGCTCGATGATGTCCCAATCAGCCTCATCGATGCCTTTTATAGCTCGAATGGAGGGAAGGGATTCGCTGGCGAGGAACGGTTTGCCGCCTGCGGCGGTCACGATTTCACTGCTGACCATCAGACCATCACCCTCTGCTTCCTGCCCGGTTTGCGTTTGCTGACGAACGCCCCGTGCAATGCGACCGTGCACGCCTGCAACGGGCTGATGTCGATGTCGGAGCCTTTCTTGTTCCACGCCTTCAGCCGTTGGGGCCGATGTCACGCAACGTGACGCCATGCGCGGCCATGGACAGTTGCGGCTGGTGCTCCGCGTCCAAATGCTGCAGGGTTCCGGCGTGGATCATGTCGAGCACCTTCCGGTCGCGGCACCAGTCACGTGACTGGGTGACGATCACTTTGATGTGTCGTTTCTGCAGGTCGGGCAAAAGGCTCATGGCCGGCGACTGCGCATCGATGACCACCGCAGATGTTTTATGCCAGCGTTCCGCCAGCCAGTCCACCGCCCACGCGGTACCCGACTGTTTCGCGTCACGGTATTCCTGCAGATTGATGAGCGCCGTACCGTCATCATGCGTACGGCCATGCCGATGGCCAGGGCGCTGCGGTCGGGCGGCATATCCAAACCGAACGCAAGCCGGCCATCCAAGTCCGGCTGATCGATATTGCCGGCCTCCCACTGCTGCGGGTCGATGGCCGACATGCTGTTCTCCCCGTCCCAGATGCCCAAGCCTCGCGGCGGAAGTTGTCATCGTCGCCGAGCAGCTTGCGCATGCGCAGGATGGCGGTCTCGGACGTGCGCTTCGGGAAACTCGGGTTGGCCTTCGCCCACTGTTCGCGGTCGTCGGGATCGCAGTCGGGGTCGGCGCTGAATTCCACGTAGAGCATGCCGTCCACATGCTTGAGCCCGGCACGCCTTTTGTCGGCGAACGTCTCGGACGGGTCGCCGGGCTGCGGTGGTGTGCCCATGAACACGATCAGCGGATTAGGGCTCACGTTCGTGGCCGGGATCATGTCGTTCAACGCCTTGACGGTGAGGATCTGCGCCTCGTCGAAGATCTCCACGTCCACCGCGTCGAAGCCGCGGCCGAAGCCCTGCTCGCGAGCGCCGAACATGACGCGCGAACCATTGCGGAACGCTATCTCCTGCTGGCCGTTCGCACGCCGGATATGCTCCACATGCCCGGCCATCAATTGTTTTGTGCGAAGCCGCACATCGACTGGAACGTCTCATCGGAGGTTCTGGTGCGGTGCGCGGTCCACAGCACCTTGAGGTTGGGTTGCATGGCGCACAGGAGGAACACGGCGGAGCCGATGGTGAACGTCTTGCCCACCTGACGGCATATCGATATGACAGTGCCGCCCTCGCCGCACGCATACAGGCCGTTCTCACGCTTGCCGAGCATGAGATACAGCAGTCCCTGCTGCCATAGGTCGTAGGTGATGCCCATGCGCGTGGCCGCACGCCGCAATTTCGGGAAATCGCTGGAGACGATGCCTGACGGCTGGGAAAGCACTCGGGCGAGCTCAGACAATCGACGCTCCGACATCATCCACCTCGCTTGATTCCACGGACTCGTCGCCGAACAGGTCATTGCCGCCGGACTGGGCTTCAAGCTCACGGCATACCGTGATGTACTGTCGGGATAACGCCGGCAGATCGGATGTGCGGGTGTCGGGATCGTCCAACGCCTTCTTCAGCACGTCGCGCGTGTGGCGCAGCACATCTTCCATCGGCTCGTCCATCATCCGCTCGAGCTCACGGTTCGTCGGCAAAGGCGCGGGCTTCGCTTTCACCTTCGGTTTTGGTTCAATAGGCCTGTTGCCGGCCTTCCTCTGCCGGTACGCCTTCTGCTTGCATTTCGAAGAACAGTATTCGGCACCCTCTCGCGCGTCCTTGGGCAGCGGGGAGCCGCACACCGTGCAAATCCTCGCCATAACGCCTCCTAAAAATCGTTGCCGATGCCGTAACGCGTTACCGTTACCGAAACCGTGGGGAGATGGCAGATTCTAGTGGTGGTTGCAACACCTGAGGTTTGAGCGGCCTTCCATGGTCACGTTGTCGGTTGTTGAGGTTATCACGCGGCGTCGAGCAGTTCGATGATCTTCTCGCTTGGTTTCATGAACCGAGGGTTTTGCGTGGCCGGTCGTTGAGTTCCTCGGCGACCGCGTCGAGGTAGTCCTCCGGGTAGACGGATAGGTCGGTGCCTTTGGGGAAGTACTGGCGCAGGAGCCGTTGGTGTTCTCGTTGGT
>ENA-OQMZ01000787-OQMZ01000787.1-human-gut-metagenome-genome-assembly--contig:-NODE-787-length-12793-cov-1.974657_pt1 | contig 12793 bp, 21 predicted proteins | sample MGYA00242621_ERZ504862 | MGnify/ENA primary metagenome ERZ504862 (study PRJEB26092, sample SAMD00036393) | human gut metagenome | host: Homo sapiens | study: EMG produced TPA metagenomics assembly of... | reverse complement strand
TGTATTATTTTCTATCATCTTTGTCTGTTTTCCGGCATTATTATCCCCTGCAAAAAACAATCCTTGCCAAATTGCCGTGCCTGTGTTATACTATTTTAGCAACCTTTGCTGGTGTGGCGCAATGGCAGCGCAACTGATTTGTAATCAGTGGGTTGCAGGTTCAACTCCTGTCACCAGCTCCAAGAAAAGCCGCTTAGATTCGTAGAAATCTAGGCGGCTTTTCTATATTTTAACACACTTTTTAACACACTTTTGGTATCGTGCGCATTGTCTGGCACTACTTTGAACGATGAGCAGCAGCGCTAAAAGGGGCTTGGGGTGTTCCCCAACAAGTTACCGGAACGGCGCTTTTGTACATACGAAAGCACTGCTTGCTGGTACCAAAGCGCACTGCTTGCCAGTGCAATGCACCCCGCCGGGCAGCAAAAAAGGCGCACAGGTCAAATCCCATGCGCCCAACGAAAAAACTTACTTGCTCAGCTTCACGAACGAACCAACTTCAACGGCAGCACCTGCAACGGTGTTTACACCGGCCTTCTCGGTGTTGTGGTCGTGGTCAGTCCACAGCACGATCCGCACCGGGTCAGCATAGTTCAGGTGGATGCGAGAACCATCACCGAAGTAAATCGTGTTGTCTGGAATCTGGCTGTCAATAGCCAGCGGATAGCCCAGAAGCGCTGATCCTCGATCTTCTTGGACGGATCAAAGATAGGTTTCTTGTTGGTATCGGTCAGGCCGATCACCCAATTGAAATAGGTTGCGCTGCTCATGTACCACTTTGCGCGGTTGATGTAGTCGGTGGGCAGCTTGCCAGCAGCGGCCACGAAGTCAGCCAGAGGCGGGCGCGCTGGAAACGCTGACGGCGTTTTCAGCGGTGTAGGTCAGACCGGCCACGGCATCATAACAAATGCCGTCCATCTTCTTCATCATGCTGTTCATCAGGGTAGTGCTGATGATGCTCATAAAGCTTTCAACGCCCAGCTGCATACCGATACGAGAATAACCTACGTTATAGGCGTATTCTTTGTGGCTGATAGTCAGTTTGCCGGGCACATAGCCGTTTGCTCGATCTCGGCGTTCTCCTCGTGCTCCTGCACATCCTGCAACGTTGCAATAGGAATAGTCAGATCACCAGAGTGTGCAATGCTGGTAGAAACACTGTCAAGCAGGAATGCGCCGGGGGCAGATTCGACCACATACTGATCCAGGACGGTCTGCGGAATCACATTGGACATGGTGGCAGTAGTGCCTGCTGCGCGTTTCTCCAGCAGGCCGGAATAAAATTCACGGGTTTCAGCGTTGTTCATATAGCTGTCCTTTCTCTTAAAAAATGGATGATTGGTAAATGCTGCTGAAATACGACCGCCCAGACTGTGAAGTTTTGAAGTCTGGGATTCGTTAGATTCTCCTGCTGTGCCATTAGCAACGCGCCGCCGAATTTCCTCTTGGCGCTCATGATATGCCTTTTGCATGGAACGAAGGTGTTCAACATCTTTGTGCATGGTCTGTTCAAAGGCTTGCGCTCTTTCCAGATCGTCTGGCACGCTGCGTACCTCCTGTTTCCAGTCAAGAAAACTCTTTGCAATCCGGTCGGCCTCGGCTTCAATAGCCTTTTCTTCATCACTGGCGTGTCCGATACCTCTATGCTCATAGTTGCCGAGGTCTTCAACTCTGTTGTCTTCCGCGAATGCCTGCAGATTTTCACGGATGTTCCACACCTGTTTCACGCGGTAGGCACGGCGCTCAGGCTCTGCAAAGGATTCAAAGGCGCTGCGGGCGCTCACCTCGGTCTGTTCATAGGCGGGAAAGTCCACAACAGCAACGTCAAAGATACGGTCAATCTTCAAAACGGTGCGTGTTCTGGTGGCGGTGTCCCACTGTTCGCCATCCTTGGCAACAGTAAAGGCAAAACTCATTTTATCCAGCAGGCCGCTCTGGATATCCTGCAGGATGCTGCGGGCTTCATCCGATCCGGTCAAAGCTGCCTCGATTTTAAGACCGTGATCGTCAACAGAGAGTTTTAAGCTGTTGTTTCGGGTGCGTGCAAGCACACGGCCCTGATGGTTATACTTAAGAACAACGTCAGACAGGTCAGCACCATCCAGCGCGTGACGGTCAATCTGTTCGCCATACTCTGCACCGGTTTCAGGATCTTTGTACAAAACGGTACGCTGATTGAATACCAGAGCATAACCGGAGATTTTTCCGCTCTGGTCAGCTTCCCAGCTTGCAGCGCGAAATTCTTTTGAAATTTCCATGATTTCATGCTCCTTTCATGGGTATTTTTATCCATCGACAAGCCGTCCCGGCATTGTGCAGCGCCAGCTGCGCAATGGTCGATGCGCTTAAACACAGAAGTAAAATCTGCGTTCAGCCGTAAAATTGATAAATCCTTACAATTGCGTGTGATTCCAAATAACTCTTGTTTTCTTTTCCAAAAAAATACCTGTGAAGCGTGTAGAGGAAATCCTCTGTTTTCCCCTCGGTCTGCCGACGGCCATTTCCAATATTTGGCAATGGGGGTATATTTTGGAAAATAAAAAGCACAGGGAACACACGCAAATGCGTTTTCCCTGTGCTCGAAAGCAATCCAACAGCCTGTTGCGGTACTCATACTAAGTTAATCTTACCATGTGTTTGCTAGAACGTCAACCAAAAGATCAAAACTTTCTCATTTTGACTTTTATTGTAAACGACCTTTGCCCAGCAGCTGCATAATAGCATTTACAACTAAAAGACCCCGCCGGGTTTCAGATGGTTTACATGTGATCTGTATCTTCATGAGCGTTCTCCGATGTGAGTTCGTGGGCGTATGCAGTAGCTTGCCCAGTATGCGCAAGGTGTTCACCTCGTCACCTACCAACCGCATAACAGAATAGTTTGCATTTGCTGGACTGAGTACAATGCTGTCTTTGTGATACCAGATAGTACGGATATAAATATCTTCATCAATGGCAGCGGCTACAATATCGCCGTTCGAGGCCTTATCACAGCGGGAAAAGTAAACCACATCACCATTATCTATCCCCTTGTTGATCATGCTGCGGTCTTTGATCTCCGCCCAGAAGTCAGCAGTTCGAAGTTTTTGGCGGTCATACAGCATCACCTTCCTGCATTTTTTTTGAACCACTCATGCACAAGAGCTTTATCCTCATCCTTGTTCGGTCGGGTCGGATCATCTTCAATGCGCTGAATACATTCCTCTTCGGTCGTTTCCATGTAATGGCACGTTGCGCCCAAACGGTCAGCCAGACGATCCACGCGCTCACGATTAGGCGTGCTGGTGATAACAAAGGCTCGCTTCCAAAGCGTGGTGCCCGCTTCAATTGCGCTGTAGATGGTTTCTCGAACAGCAAGCGCAATGTCGATTACATACGAATAATCAGGATGCGGCTCACGTGTGCCGGTCAAAGCGCCCACAATGGCATCAAGATCAACAACAAGATCACCGGACTGCAGATTTTGCTGCACATAGGTAGTTTTGCCGGAACCGGGTGCACCGCACACGATACACACGGAACCAGATTTATGCTTTTTGTCGGTCATAAGAGTGTCCCCCTCTCAAAGTAACCCATTTTTCCAGAACGCCACAGCGCCGATCAGCACCACACGAAAAACGGGGCAAGGCACTGAAAATGATACATAGTCATTGAAATATCCTCCATTTTTGATATAATGGGGGCGGTATTGTCTGCTAAACTTTACCGCCCATCTGCCGCCCACGCTGCGCCAACAGTGTGAGCGGCTTTCTTTGTTTTTGAGCACCGGCGGTAAAATGCAACCGGTTGCAAAACGCAACTGGTATCCCCGGCAATTTGCTGGGGGTCATTTTGAGCCGGGGTCAGACCGCTGCTTGCTGCGGCTAAATACGATCTCCGGCAAGCCGGGCAAGTTGGGGTGCACAATCTGCACCGGTGCACTTTTTGCATGGGTGCATTTTTTGCACCCGTCTGGTTTCCGTACCTGTCCGGTTTCCGTACCGGTACGATTTTCGGACGGATACCCGCCGGGGGATGCACGCGGGCAGTCGCACCTTTCGCCGGGGTCAAGGTTTGCACCGCAATAGGGGCAAGTGGTGAAATAGGTATGCTTCATAGGCGTTCTCCGTTCGTTTTTACATATAGTGTGAATTTTCGTTGAAAACGTTGATATCGTTGATATCTGGGGTAAATCATCAACGAAATTTCTAATACTGGGGTGTTCCATCAACGAAATCAACGGAATCAACGATTCTTTACAGTTAGACACATTCCAGTTGAACCGCACCTAAATCCGGCGCGGTGTTATCCGTTCGGAGCATCTTGAAACAGTGGCGCTTTCCACCGCTGCCATTGCTCACAGTCCGATATTTGATAGCGTCCCGCTCCCACAACAGCGGTTCAAGTTCTACAAGGGCCTTTGCCAGCGCCTGAGAACTGGGCGCAAGTTCGGTGTGCGTGTAATGCTGTCCCAACTCCATAAGTTTTTGCGCGTTGCCTGTCCATGTCCCATCTCCCTGCAAAAGCAGCTCCCGAAGGGTTTTGACAATGGGGTTTGCTTCATAGTCCGCAATGCGGCGTTGCTCGGCGATCTCTGCGGCTGTGCCCTGCATGATCCAGCGGCAGCGGCTTTTGTCAAAGGTCAAAATCCGTTCTTGCTGCTCAATATCGCGGCCGGTCAGAATAAAGGATGCTTCATCATCCATCCGGTTCTTTTTGTCAAGAACAATCGTGAAGTCAGAAGCGCCCAGAATACCGGTGCTGCCGTTGATGTTTTCAAAGGAATCATCTGTTTTGCGCTTACTGGTATGATGAACCAGCAGTACGCAAATGCCGCGATCATCTGCAAAGTCCTTCAACCTTCCCACAAATTCATAATCTGCATCGTATGCGTTTTCGTATGATTTTACTTTCGGTCTGATCTTCGACAGCGTGTCGATGCAAACAAGGTGAATATCTGGGTTATCATCCAGCAGTGCGACCGAGTGCATCCAATAAGCCCTCGTCCATGCGCGGAGACCGGAACAGAATGCGTGCAGCGTCTGGCACTGGCTGCCCATCCAAACTTTCAGAATACGGCCTTGCATCCGGCTGGGGCCATCTTCTAGTGCTAGGTACAGCGTGCCGTGCTGGTTAGTCTGAAAGCCCAGAAATGGGGCACCAGCAGCAACAGACAAACACAAGTCTAACACCATCCAAGACTTGCCAATCTTCGGTTTTGCAACCAGAAGCCCCATACCCATGGGAAGAACGCCCTCGACAATGTATCGTGTTGGCTGCAATGTCATTTCAGAAAGCTGCCTTGCGGTATAGGATTGCAATTTGCAAGCTTTGCGCTGCTGCGGCTTATTATCCCGGTAGGCTGCATAATCCATCCCGATCAGAGCCGCAAAAGCATCTTTTCCAATGCGGGCAAGTTCTTCCTTGTTGTCTCGTGCCCATCGTTCCATCTTCAAGGTAAGACCGTTCCAGATTTTAAGCTCTTTGGCGCGGTCTTCCACTACGTCAAAACGATCTCTTGTGTCATCTGCGCTGTTCTGGTTTGCAAACCAGTAAGTCAACCTAGAAAACAGCGCTTCCTCGGTGGTGACTGTATCCAGATAGTTCAGAAAATCCATATAGCCGCCGGGGGCTATCTTTTCCACTTCGTTCAAACTATCACCCTGCCTTCTTCGTTCTGTTCGGCTCTTCAAAGAAGTAAGCGCCGATCTCGCTTGTGGGGATGTTCAGCACGCGGGCGATTGCGGCGATCTGGGCGCTGTTGAAGGGCTGCTTTCCCCTGATCCGCAAGCTGAACGTGCTGGGCACAATGCCCGCTGCCCTTGCAAGGTCTTTCTGGTTATAATCCAGTTCAACCATACGCAAACGCAGTTTTTTGAATGGTCTGTACATGGTCAATCCTCCTTCAGTTCTTCAACGGTCACGCCCAGAGCTGCGGCAACGTGTCCGGCAGTGGTGCGCCATACAGGTTTACCCTGACGCATTTTCCAGATTGCAGAGTCACCCACTCCGGCCTTCTGCGCCAGTTCTGCACCGGTCATGTTTTGGCGTGCCATCTCTGCGATTACCTTTACACGGTCAACAACGATAGATTTTGACATTTTTGCCTCCCAATTTCAAAATGAATGATTTCATTGCATTTTCAATATACAACAATGAAATCATTTTGTCAACGTCTAAATAGAATTTTTTCATTGCTTTTTAAGCACTGGAACGGTATAATAAACTGGGGGTGATTTTATGAATACTGCCAAAAAACTGAAAATAGGCGAAGCTATTCGCAGGCAACGGAAGAAACAAGGGCTTACTCTGAACGAGTTGGGGGCGAAAAATGGGAAATTTCAGGTTCTCTTGTGGGACAATACGAACGAGGCGTAGTAAACCCTAAATATGAGACGATTATTCGTTTTGCGGATGCGTTGAATGTTGAACCTAGAGAACTTTTAGGAAGGGCTTTCACCGATGTGATCAACCCTGAAATAGAGCGTCTAGCCCGCGATGCAGACGACACAACGGAAACAAGGCTTTACTTTTCCGGTAGAATCGTTCAGATGACAATTCAAGATCAATTAAACGAGGCGTTTTCTGAACTTAACAAGGATGGTCAGATAGTAGCCGTTGAAAGAGTAAAGGAACTTGCCCAGATACCGAAATACCAGAAAGCCCCCGCCGGGGACAGCACCCAGAGCGCGGGCACTGGGGACGAAGACGACCCGGAATAAAAAGAAAAACGCCCACAGCGTGAACTGTGAGCATGAAACGGGGGCCAGTGCATGGAACTATTCGACCATGTAAGAATCAAATCCAGCGGCGTCACCGGCATTATTGTTGATATCTCCAATGGGCGCTTTACGGTTGAAGCTGACAAAGAGCGCAAGCCCGGTGATGATAGCGGGTATCCGGGGCGCTGGCCGCTGTATACCTGTAGTTCCGGTGAGTTGGAACTGATAAAATAAAAAATTGGCATTTTGACGAAAACCCGCGATGCAGCACCTCACGATCAGAGCGCCGCCGAGGACAAAATGCACAAAAGAAGGAAGGTGCAGGCAGATGGGTAAACGGACAAATACAGCTGTCTGGGAAGAAAAATACCAGCGCCGGCGCATTGCCGTGCAAAAGGACGGGGTACGCAAACAGTTTTACAGCAGCACACCCGGGCGCACTGGGCAGCGGGAAGCTAATGCAAAGGCAGATCAATGGCTTGACACTGGCACAGATCCCCGGGGCAGCAGAATAGATGAACTGTATAAAGACTGGTACGCCACACTGGAACAGACCACCGGCACCGGCAACTGTAGGAACGTAGAAAGCCGCTGGCGCACGCGGATACTGCCCGCCGTGGGAAGAAAGCGGATCACCAGCTTGACGGAACAGGACTTGCAAAACGTGGTCAACAAGGCGTTGCGGACGGCCTGAGCAAGAAAACGCTGCAATCCCTCTGTGCTGATATGCGGGCATTCTGCAAATACTGCCGGGCGCGCAAGCTTACCACCTTCAACCCCGAAGGCTGCGGGTGCCCGCCGGGGCGCGTCCAAAGGGCAAGACCGTGCTGCAGCCCTCTGCCCTGCTTACCCTGCTAAACGTTGACACAACGCTTTACAGGGGCAAGCGGGTGCATGATGATTATATCCACGCCTACCGCTTTCAGCTGCTTACCGGTTTGCGTCCGGGGGAGCTGCTGGGACTGCGCTGGACAGATATCCGGGGCGATATGGTATGATATCACCCGCGCTGTGAATGTTCTGGGAGAACAGACGCAAGGTAAGAATCAGAATGCTGTGCGGGCTTTTGCCCTGTCAGACCGTGCCCGCGCCGTGCTGGAACAGCAGCGGCAAGTAACAGGCACACAAGAAAGCGTGTTTGATCTGGTCAGTGAAGCGTACTATTACAAGCGCTGGCAAGTGTATTGTAAGTCAAACAGTATTCCCCCCATCTCTGTATATGAACTGCGGCACAGCTTTGTCAGCGTGGTGAAAACGCTGCCCGCCGGTGAAGTAAAAACGTTGGTGGGACACAGCCAGACCATGGACACATTCGGTGTTTATTCTCATGCCCTGAGCGGCGATGCAGCAGCTGCGGCAGAGGATGTAAATGCAGCCTTTGACCGGCTTTGACCTCCGAAAAATAACACACTTTTTAACACACTTTTATTTGCAGTCTTGCAAACGTGATTTACATAAATAAACCAGAATGACGGTTTTATGCCATATTTCCGCGCTAAAAATGCTATATTTTCGTGAAAATGCTTCTGCTTAGATGTTCAACTCCTGTCACCAGCTCCAAGAAAAATCCTGCGATATACCGTTAAAGCAACGGCGTGTATCGTGGGATTTTTGCTTTTCTATGCGTTGTAAATCCATCAGGATGTGCCTTGTTTGTGCCTTATTGCTCAAAAAATGCCTTGTCGGAGTGCCTTACAGAGTGCCTTGTGCCGGATGCCCGGCGGGGCGGTTTTGTACCTGTTTACCGCCTGTTTGATAGCAAAAAAGCCTGTCCGGTGTGTAGCCGGGCGGGCTCTTGTGCTATATGGGGGTTCAGTACCCTTTCAGGATGTTCAGTGCATCCAGTGTCTTTGCTGTGTCAAGCAGTTCAGCTTGCGACTTGTCGATAGCTTCAATGATGCTCCACAGAAGCGTGTAATACATGGGCAGTTCATGCCAGAGGCTTCCAAATCGTACTTACTACAATCGGCTTCCCGATTGAGTTCATCCACCTTGCCGCGGCTGTTCATCCAGCTGTCCATGATAAACAGCAGGTTCTTCAGGTCGGCCAGCCGCCCAACCACTGTGCCTACGTCCAGCGCTTCAACCTGTTCCGGTGTCAACTTCATTTTTGCTTCCTCCCTCATGCCTTGATAATGCTGCTTGCAAAAATCCAGACCAGCCGCACCTTGTCCGGTGCTGCCTTTTCAGGCGCTCAGTGATAGCGTTAATCGTATCCTCCTTCTGGTCGCCCAGATCGCCAAAGAACAGGGCGTCCACGCTGGTGTCAAGCAGAGCTGCCAGTGTCTTGGCCTCGCAAAGCCGGAACTCGGTTTCCCCGTTCAGCTTCTTATTCAGCGTGTTGGTGGATATCTGCAGCGCTCTTGCCACGTTCTCCTGCTTCAGACCGCGTTCCCGGATCATTGCTCGAATGTCATTCATTGTGACTTCCTCCTTATGTCGGTTCCCGGCGGTAAGGGGTCACTGTTTTGGTGACACCTGCCGGGGTTATGAAATTTTGGCTGTACCAATCTGGTACAGTGTAACCGTTCTATGTGTACCAACTCGGTACAGTATAAGAGGCTCTTTCATGGTCGCACTGTACCAAATTGATACAGTGTGCAAACGATTCTACGTCATTTTTATTTTTACGATACTGTACCATTTTGGTACACATATACTATATATAGCCATCTATACCCGAAAAAAGTGTGCGGCTTTAGAGCCGGGGAAAGCAGGGGTCAAGGGGAAGAAAACGAGGGCGGGGCCTACGGGCCTACTGAATAGAATTCGCCGAATGCCTTGCCCGGTGTTGTCTTCCCTTTGCGCCCGTTCTTTTGTTGGTGTGGTCAATGATAAAGAATCATCCATCATCCAACCAGCGGAAAGAGAAAGAATAGTCGCTTGCTGTCCGGGTGGATTTTCCGCTGCGTTCCTTCTGGATAAAGCCCGCTTCTTCCAGTTCCTTCATGTATCGGACAAACGATTGCCGCGGTATCCCGTACTGTTCCGCCTTTGATGCTGGAATCTGAAAGTTGATGCTCCCGGCGGCTTCCATTGCGCAGCAGATGTAGAGCTTGAAAGCGCCTGCGCTCAGACTGCGGAACTTTTCATGAAACAGCAGGGAATTGCCGATCTGAACAAACCGGGCCTCTCTGCAGTCCCTTTTTGCGCTCATCCAGCGCGGTAGAGGCTTTGCACTGCTCTTTGCCATCCACTTTCACCTTTTTCCCCGGCGGGCTTCACATACCCCCGGCGGGCTTCACATACCCCCGCCGGGCCTTCCTGATCGTGTTACTGGGCTTCCAGCGGCTTCACCTGCGATGCACCGAAGAACGATGCCCGGTAGGTCTGGCCGTCTCCCTTGCTGCTGTGAATCAGCACTGCCTGAAACAGGGCCTTTGCACCGTGCTCTACCATGTACCCGGCGGCTTTCCAGCCTGCCCAAGTGTTCACAGGCTCGGTGATCCCGGCGGCCTGCTGGGCTTCCTCGATGCGCTGGGCGTTGACCGGAGCAGCCTTTGCGCTGTTCCATGCCCGGTGCAGGGCTTCGGCAAAGCTGCTCACGCCCTTGCGGTACAGCTTCCATGCCTTGTGCATGATCTCGGAAAGATTGTACTTTTCATACTGTCCTCGCTTTACTTTGCGGGTCAGCCTTGTTATAATGGGCTTGACCCTGTTGTGGGTTTGGCGTGGTGACTGTTTGGAGATGGGCACCGCGCCATTTTCTTTTATACAGCTGATTGGGAAGTGGGTTACTGACTTAGCATGCGTTCACGGCTTACAGCGCTCCCGGTTCTTACTTCGCCCCTTGCCTTCCGGTCGTGCTTCCCTTGCTGTGTCTTTATTATATACGTTAATACATATTTTGTCCATTGACATTCTTTACAAACATTAACGTATAATTTTTGATACATTGTATATGTTGACGTATATGTTAGAATATGATATAATCATCATAAAGAGGTGAGATTATGCCAACAAGTGAAGCTCAAAAGCGCGCCAACGCGGCTATAACCGCCGTCAGGATAATATCATGCTGCGGCCCTCTAAAGAGGACGGCGCACGCATTCGCAAGGCTGCTGCCGATGCCGGGAAGAGTGTCCAGCGGTTTTGTCTTGATCTCGTATTGCCCCATTGCCCGGAAGCGGCAGACGTGCCCGCAGAGGACACCGCCGGGGAAGTAGAAAAGAGTGAGGTGTAATCATGGCAAATACCTGTCCTGTCTGCGGCGGCAAGCTGGGCCTGCTGAACCGTGAGAAAAGCGCTGACGGCCTGATCTGCGCCAGCTGCAGCAACTTTTTCTATTCTAAGCTGGGTTTCCGGGCAGCAAAGCAGTCAACAGCCGCCCCTTGCGGACTACTGGGCTACACTGGAACAGCGTCGGAAGGTGTTCAAAGAAACCGATTCCATCTATGATGGTGACGCGCTCTTTGTGTCCATTGACAAAACCAACCGGCTGTTTTGTTTTGGGCACCGCGGCGGTGATAAAAGCCCTCGCATGATCTACAGCTTTGATGAAGTCGCCGGTTATGAATCTGACGCGCCTGACGATCTGACGGTGACAGAGACAAAGGGTGGTATTGGCCGTGCCGTGATCGGTGCAACCGTTGCCGGGCCTGTGGGTGCGATCGTGGGCGCTGCCACCGCTAAAACAGAGACCCGCAAGGGTCGCAGTAAAGAGAGCGTGTCTATCCACTTTGCGCTTCCACTAGGCGAAAGCAACTTGCCGACAACGGTTTATCCAGGCGGAATGACTGCGTTTCTCAAGAGTTGCAAAGTCAGCCAGGAGAAGCCGCAGGCTGCCGCTCCGGCTGCCCCCAGCGCCGCTGATGAGCTTTTGAAGTTTAAGCAGCTACTGGATATGGGCGCTATTACGGAAGCAGAGTACAACGCCAAGAAAGCCCAACTGCTGGGTTTGTGACGCCGGGGAGGAATGAACATGGAAGAACTGTATAAGCAGCTGGCAGCACTCGCCCGCCAGCACGGAGCCCGGCGGCTTGTGCTGTTCGGTTCTCGTGCCAGAGGGGACAACCGCTATAACAGTGACGTGGATCTGGCCGTGTATGGGATGCCAGAGGGCAACCGGGCAAACTTCTGGATGGATTGCGAGGACCTGCCCACGCTGCTGAAATTTGACATCGTGCATATCACGGACGGTATGAACCCGGTGTTTATCGAAAATATCAAGAAGGACGGTGTAACCCTTTATGCTGCAGAAGATTGAGCACTATATCAGCGCGCTGGCGCAGCTGGAACAGGCTGTAGTCATCTACCAGAAAAGCCAGCAAGATGCCCTTTACCGTGACGGCCTGATCCAGCGGTTTGAGTTCACGGTGGAGCTGGCATGGAAGTCCATCAAGGAGTATCTGGAAGATCAGGGCAGCACAACGCCCATTGCCACCCCGCGCGCCGTGCTGAAAGAAGCCTTTGCCGCCGGTATCATTCAAGACGCGGACGAATGGAACAAGATCATCACGGCCCGCAACATCACTTCCCACGTCTACGATGAAAAGACCGCGGAGGATGTGGCTGCACAGATCTGCAACGATTTTCTGCCGCTGCTCAAAGCACTGGGCAAGTTCTACCGCGACTGATAGCCCGCCGGGGCCGTCAGAGCGTAGATAAGATCACGGTAAGGAAAATTACCCACAAGCAACAAGAAAAGCCCTCAGGCACGCGCTGTCGCGGTCTGGGGGCTTTGTCATGCAGCGATTTTGTTGAGGTTAACAGAATCGTGTGGCTGAAGTGCTGCGCCCGGCGGGTGCTGCACGTTCAAAGGGTTTGGGATGCTGCCCAACAAGTCCTTGCAAGGCAAGGGGCTTTGTACATACAAAGACACTGCTTGCAGCGCCTATGGTGGTACCACGGCGCACTGCTTGCTGTGGTTTGGTGCTTCTTTTTTATAGCTGCCGGAAAATCCGGAAAATTTTGCAGACACGATATGCGCGGGAGCGGGTAGTGCTTTACCACCGCTTCACAGTTTGCATGAAACACTGTACTTTCACAGCGCGGTCACTGCAAAAACTGTCCAGCGCGCCCGGCGGGGTGCAGATCAGATGATGGCAGAGATTCCGTACTTCTCGACCAGCTCGCGCACATGCTCCTCGTATT
>ENA-OQMZ01000786-OQMZ01000786.1-human-gut-metagenome-genome-assembly--contig:-NODE-786-length-12812-cov-1.310445_pt1 | contig 12812 bp, 19 predicted proteins | sample MGYA00242621_ERZ504862 | MGnify/ENA primary metagenome ERZ504862 (study PRJEB26092, sample SAMD00036393) | human gut metagenome | host: Homo sapiens | study: EMG produced TPA metagenomics assembly of... | reverse complement strand
CCTGATGTTATTTTGAAAACGAAACGCGCTAAATATAAAGCCGCTGTTAATGAGATTGAAGAATGCCATAAGTCTGGACGACCGGTACTGGTGGGTACTACTTCCATCGCTCAGTCAGAAGAATTATCGGCGATGCTGAAACGGCGCGGGATTCCGCATAATGTTTTGAATGCTAAATATCATGAAAAAGAAGCTGAAATAATTTCCGGAGCCGGTCAATATGGCGCTGTTACCATTGCTACGAATATGGCTGGCCGTGGTACGGATATTGTCTTGGGTGAAGGCGTTCCAGAATTAGGAGGTCTTCACATTATTGGTACGGAAAGGCATGAAAGCCGCCGGATTGATAATCAGCTTCGTGGACGTGCAGGTCGTCAAGGTGACCCAGGTGAATCACAATTCTATCTATCTCTTGAAGATGATTTGATGCGTCGTTTCGGTTCAGATCGTATTAAAGCTTTCCTTGATCGCATGAACCTTGATGAAGATGAAGCTGTTATCAAATCTAAGATGTTGACACGTCAAGTGGAATCAGCTCAAAAACGTGTTGAAGGTAACAACTACGATATGCGTAAACAAGTCCTTCAATATGATGATGTGATGCGTGAACAACGTGAAATCATTTATGCTGAACGTCACGATGTTATCACAGCAGACCGTGATTTTGGCACCTGAAATCAAAGCAATGATTAAACGTACAATTAATCGTGCTGTTGATGCTCACAGCCGTGCAGACCGCGAAGAAGGTATCAAGGCTATCTTGAATTTTGCTAAATCAAACTTGGTTTCGGAAGATTCTATCAAACTAGCTGACCTTGAAAATCTAGATTTTGAAGAAATCAAAGAAGAACTTTACAAACGTGCTTTGGTAGTTTACGATGCTCAAATCGCTAAACTTCACGATGAAGAAGCCGTTAAAGAATTCCAAAAAGTTTTGATTTTGATGGTTGTGGATAACAAGTGGACAGACCACATTTGATGCCCTTGATCAATTGCGTCAATCTGTTGGTTTGCGTGGATACGCTCAAAATAACCCTGTTGTTGAATACCAATCAGAAGGTTTCCGTATGTTCCAAGCAATGATTGGTGCCATTGAATTTGACGTGACACGTACAATGATGAAAGCACAAATTCACCAACAAGAACGTGAACGCTCAACTGAACGTGCGACAACTATGGCTGAAAAGAATATCTCTGCTCAACATGTTCAAGCAAAATCTGATATCGATTACTCTAACGTTAAACGTAACGATTTGTGCCCATGTGGATCAGGTAAAAAATTCAAAAATTGCCACGGTCGTAAACATTTTCAAAAAAGACAACAGAAAATTCTGACAATTCATTGAAAAACCTCTTGAAAATGGTATAATAGATGAAATCTTAACTAATTTCAGGAGAGGGAAAATATATGTCATTTAAAGCAACAAGTAAAAAGATTAATTTCGATGCTCTTAAAGAAGAATCAAAATTAACTGGTGACGTTCTAGCTAAAAAAGAAGCTCGTGATCGCGAATTAGAAGCTATCATTAAAGGTGAAGATGACCGAGTTCTTTTGGTTATCGGCCCTTGCTCATCTGATAATGAAGATGCTGTGCTTGAATACGCTCGTCGTTTGGCAAAACTTCAAGAAGAAGTTAAAGACCGTGTCTTTATGGTAATGCGTGTCTACACAGCAAAACCACGTACGAATGGTGATGGTTATAAAGGTTTGATGCACCAACCTGATACATCAGAAGCACCAAGTTTGATTAACGGTATTAAAGCCGTTCGTCACCTTCATTATCGTGTGATTTCAGAGACTGGCTTAACAACAGCAGATGAAATGCTTTATCCAGAAAATCTTCCATTGGTAGATGATTTGGTATCTTATATTGCTGTTGGTGCGCGTTCAGTTGAAGACCAACAACACCGCTTTGTTGCTTCAGGCATTAGTGTCCCAACAGGGATGAAAAACCCTACTTCAGGTAACTTGAATGTTATGTTTAACGGTATTTATGCTGCACAAAATAAACAATCATTCTTGTTTAACGGTGAAGAAGTAGAAACATCTGGTAATCCATTTGCACATGCTATCCTTCGTGGTGCACTTAACGAATATGGTAAAAATATGCCAAACTATTACTATGATAATGTCATCGATACTATCGAGCAATACGAAAAAATGGGACTTGAAAATCCATTTATCGTTATCGATACTAACCATGACAACTCAGGAAAACAATATTTAGAACAAGTTCGTATTGTCCGTCAAACATTGATTAACCGTGATTGGAACGAAAAAATCAATAAATACGTTCGTGGTTTCATGATTGAATCATACTTAGAAGACGGACGTCAAGACAAACCTGAAGTCTTTGGTAAATCAATCACAGACCCATGTCTTGGTTGGGACAATACCGAAAAACTTGTTCACGAAATTTACGATACACTAGGTAAATAAATTATGGGAATACATCAAAAAAGTGCAACGATTGATATTGCACAAGTCAAAGAACTATCAAAACTAGAAGGTGATTTTCTTGCTAAGAAAAAAGCACGTGATGCTGAATTGGCAAAAATCATCAAAGGTGAAGATGACCGTATTCTCTTGGTTATCGGTCCATGCTCGTCTGATAATGAAGATGCTGTACTTGAATACGCTCATCGTTTAGCGAAACTTCAAGAAGAAGTGAAAGATAAGATTTTCATTGTCATGCGTGTTTATACAGCAAAACCGCGTACAAATGGTGATGGTTATAAAGGGTTGATGCATCAGCCTGATACATCAAAACTTCCAGATTTGATTAATGGTGTTGCTGCGGTTCGTCATTTGCATTATCGAGTTATCACAGAAACTGGTTTGACAACTGCAGATGAGATGTTGTATCCTGATAACCTTACCTTGGTAGATGATTTGGTGTCATATCATGCTATTGGAGCTCGTTCGGTTGAAGACCAAGAACACCGCTTTGTTGCCTCTGGAATTGATGCCCCTGCAGGAATGAAAAATCCAACATCTGGTAATTTGAATGTGATGTTTAACGGTATTTATGCCGCACAAAACAAACAAAACTTCATCTACCATAATGCAGAAGTTGAAACAGATGGTAATCCATTGGCGCATGCTATTCTTCGTGGTGCACTAACTGAGCATGGCGAAAATATGCCAAACTACTATTATGATGACTTGTTGAAAGCAATTGCGCACTACGAAAAAATGGGACTTGAAAATCCATTTATCGTTGTGGACACAAATCATGATAATTCTGGTAAACAATATCTTGAACAAATCCGTATTGTCCGTCAAACATTGATTAATCGCGACTGGAGTGATAAAATTAACAAGTATGTACGTGGATTCATGATTGAATCTTACTTGGAAGATGGTCGCCAAGATACACCAGAGGTATTTGGAAAATCGATCACAGACCCATGTCTAGGATGGGATAAAACTGAAAAATTGATTCGTGAAATCCATGCAACCTTAAGTCATGATTCTTATGAGGAATTGCTATTCTAATTAATTGAATAACCTATGGGGCTGGGGATTTTTCTCAGCTCCTTAGTTTTGGAAATCATTAAGCGATTAAGCTGATAAGAGTTTTGATTTGGTTTAAAATCGTTTTTCACAAAGGAGACGTATGATTATTGGTCATGGCATTGACTTGCAAGAAATAGATGCAATCAAGCGAGCGTATGAGAAGAATAATAGATTTGCAAAGCGCGTGCTGACAGAAAAAGAATTTCAAGTTTTTTCAGGTTTTAAGGCTGAGAAAAGGCAAATGGAATTTTTGGCGGGACGTTGGGCTGCAAAAGAAGCTTTTGCTAAGGCAATGGGGACTGGAATTGGGACACTTGGTTTTCAAGATATTGAAATCTTGAATAACCAGCTAGGTACGCCTGAGATTACCCAGTCACCTTTTACTGGTAAATGCTTTATCTCACTTTCTCATACGGGGAATCTTGTGCAAGCCAGTGTTATCTTAGAAGATGATGAGTTAACAAAATTTTTTTGAAAAAATGAAAAGTAGGATTAATCGAGAAATTTTTTTACTAGCTTTGGAGGAGAAAAAATGATTTCAAGTTTACACCGACCAACAAAAGCCTTAATTGATTTAGGGGCTATTTGTGATAATATTGAGGCGGTTAAAGCTAATATTCCAGAAGGGAAAAAAGCTTTTGCGGTTGTTAAAGCTAATGCTTATGGACATGGTGCTAAAAAGGTTGCGCGAGCTGTGCACCACTTAGTTGACGGTTTTTGTGTATCAAATGTCGATGAAGCTCTCGAACTTCGTGAAGCAGGTATTGAAGAAACTATCTTAATCTTGGGTGTTATCATGCCTAATGAAGTTGCTTTAGCACGTGATTACGATATTACCTTAACTGTTGCTAGCCAAGAATGGCTTGATTTAGCAAATGAGCAAGACATCAGCCTTAAAGGGGTTAACGTTCATTTGAAAGTTGATTCTGGTATGGGACGTATTGGTGTACGTAGTCTTGAAGAAGCTGAAAGCTTAATGGCTAACTTGAAAAAAGCTGGCGCTAATGTAGAAGGTATCTTCACTCACTTTGCTACAGCTGATGAAGCTGATGATACTAAATTTAATGAGCAATTGGCATTCTTTACAAATATTGTTAACAACTTGAGTGAAAAACCAGCCCTTGTTCATGCTAGTAACTCAGCGACAAGTATCTGGCACAGCGAAACAATCTTCAATATCGTTCGTCTTGGTATCGTGATGTACGGATTGAATCCAAGTGGAACAGATATTGCTCTTCCATATCCGATTAAACCAGCTCTTGGCTTGGAATCAGCGCTTGTTCACGTAAAGACAATCCCAGCTGGTGCGACTGTTGGTTACGGTGCAACTTACACTGCTCAAAAAGAAGAATATATTGCGACTGTTCCAATTGGTTATGCTGATGGATGGACTCGTGATTTGCAAGGTTTTCAGTTCTTGTGAATGGACAATTTGTGAAATCATTGGGCGCGTGTCAATGGATCAAATCACGATTCGTTTGCCAGAAAAATTCCCAATCGGTACTAAAGTAACTTTAATTGGTCAAGAAGGTGACAAGGCTATTTCAGCTACTGATTTAGCTCAAAAACGTGGTACTATCAATTATGAAGTACTTTGTCTTCTAAGTGACCGTATCCCACGTTTCTATTCAAAATAAGATAAAAAGGATTCTAGATTATCGTGATTTTCTTACGGCGATTTAGAATCTATTTTTTGTTATAATAATAGCAAAGTGAGGTCTTATGAATTTACAATCATCAATTGAGGAATTGAAAGGCTTAGGTCCTAAGTCGGCAGAAAAATTCCATAATTAGACATTTATACGATTGAGGATTTGCTACTTTATTATCCTTTTCGTTATGAAGATTTTAAGAGCAAGAGTGTTTTAGATTTAGTTGACGGGGAAAAAGCTGTTATTGTTGGAACAGTAGTAACACCAGCAAATGTTCAGTATTATGGTTATAAGCGTAATCGACTGTCTTTTAAAATCAAGCAAGGTGAAGCCGTTATTGCGGTATCTTTCTTCAATCAGCCTTATTTGGCAGATAAAGTTGAGCTTGGCAGTGATGTGGCGATTTTCGGAAAATGGGATGCTCTAAAATCCGTAGTGACTGGTATGAAGATTTTAGCGCAGGTTGAAGATGATATGCAGCCTGTTTACCGTGTGGCGCAGGGCATTTCGCAAAATGCTTTGATTAAAGCTATAAAATCTGCTTTTGCTCTTGGCGCACAAAATTGGTTGCCTGAGAATCTACCCCAAGTTTTCTTGGGTAAGTACCGTTTACTAGGCGAGCAAGAGCAACTGAAGCCATGCATTTTCCAAAGGATTTAGCAGAATACAAGCAAGCCCTTCGTCGTATAAAGTTTGAAGAACTTTTTTATTTTCAGATGAATCTGCAAGTTTTGAAGGCAGATAATAAATCAGAAGCTAACGGTCTTATGATTGCATACGATGAGCAAAAAGTGGCTGATAAGATAGCGAGCTTGCCGTTTGATTTAACGGGTGGGCAAAAGCGCAGTCTTAGTGATATTTTATCTGATATGTGCTCTGGTGGCATATGAACCGCCTTTTGCAAGGGGATGTTGGTTCTGGTAAGACGGTAGTTGCAAGTCTTGCCATGTATGCAGCCTACACGGCTGGTTTTCAATCAGCTTTAATGGTGCCAACAGAAATTTTGGCTGAACAACATTTCGAGAGTTTAACACAGTTTTTCCCTGATTTATCCATTGCTATCTTGACGTCAGGTATGAAGGCAGCTAATAAAAAAGTCGCTCTTGCTGCCATTGCGGCTGGTTCTGTGGATATGATTGTGGGAACACATGCGCTGATTCAAGATGCAGTGAGCTACCATCGTCTAGGACTTGTTATTACAGATGAGCAGCACCGATTCGGGGTCAATCAGCGTCGTATTTTCCGCGAAAAAGGCGAAAATCCTGATGTGCTTATGATGACAGCGACGCTATTCCACGTACGCTTGCCATTACCGCTTTTGGTGAAATGGATGTTTCCATATTGATGAATTGCCTGCAGGGCGAAAACCAATTATCACACGCTGGGTTAAGCATGAGCAGTTGGATATTGTCCTTGACTGGGTCAAAACAGAATTGCAAAAAGGTGCGCAAGCTTACGTCATTTCACCTTTGATTGAGGAATCTGAATCTCTGGATTTGAAAAATGCGATTGCATTGCATGAAGATTTGTCTGAGTATTTTGCAGGATGTGCCAACGTGGCTTTGATGCACGGACGCATGAAAAATGAAGAAAAAGAAGCTATCATGCAAGACTTTAAAGCTCAAAGAGTCAGGTTCTGGTCTCAACGACAGTAATTGAAGTTGGGGTCAATGTGCCAAATGCAACTATTATGATTATCATGGATGCTGATCGTTTTGGACTTAGTCAGCTACACCAGCTGCGCGGGCGTGTTGGGCGTGGTGACAAGCAATCTTATGCGATTTTTGGTTGCTAATCCAAAGACTGAGACAGGAAAAAACGCATGAAATCATGACAGAAACCACAGATGGTTTTGTACTGGCTGAAGCTGATCTTAAAATGCGTGGCTCTGGTGAAATTTTTTGGAACACGACAATCTGGAATTCCGGAATTTCAAGTAGCAGATATTGTGGAAGATTATAATATTTTAGAAGAAGCTAGACGAGTTGCTAGCCAGATCGTTTCAAATCCAAATTGGCGCCAAGAACCACAATGGCAAATCATCACTCAAAATCTCAAAGATAAAGGTAACTTTGATTAAGGTTTATGAAAGATTTCTACAAGGAAAGCTTAAGCTTTCCTTTTTATAATGGCTTTACCAAATGAAAGATGAGGTAAGCTTATGATAATAAACGTAACTTATAAGATGACATTTGCTAAAAAAATTGAACGAGAAACCAGCTTACGGAAAGTAGGCTGATAAAAGAGGACTCTTTTTGATAAATGCTATGGCAGTAAAATCCCTAAAAGACATAAGACCATGGTGATAATTTAGCTCAGTCGAAAGTGACTGGGCTTTTTTAGTGGCATTTGTTATGGAAAAACCTTGATTTGGATAAAATTCTTAAAAATTACGCAAAAAATATCGTTTTTCGATAAAAAAGTATTGCAAAACGAAAAACTTGCAGTATACTAATTATATCGAAAAACAATAAAATGTTTTCGGAAAAGAATAATTTAATATCGCAAAACGGATTTAACAATTAAGCTCAACCACAAATCCAATAGGAAAACATTTTTTAGGAGATTTATCATGAACACAAAAACTATCGAAAACATCGTCAAAACAGTCGCTAAGGTTGCTATCAATCTTACAAATATCGTTTTAGTCTTAACAATCCTTGCGGATTTGGTTTCACATGTTTATGGTTACGATACTAAATCCGTTGGACAATACGGTGTGATTGAATGGGCAATCGGAAAAGATACTAACACTTGGCTACTAACAGCACTGACAATCTTGACAAACAGTGCCATGATTTACGGATTGACAAAACTCAAACATTTCATTGCAAACTTCACTGTAAAAGCAGTACTAGCTGACAAAATATACCACTTTTTTAAAACAAGCAAGCATCTACACATTCTTTGCATCATTTCTTCAAAATTTTTTATCAACATCAATGCACCAAGCTCAACTTATTTTTGATTTTTCAATTTGCGCTTATTTCTGCCTTGCTTTCTTACCTTGTTAAATACCTACGTGGACGTCACGTGGCCTAACCCAAGAATTATCGTCATTTTACCAATTATCAATTAACTTTAAGTAGGAGGTTTATCAATGAACACAAAAACTATTCGAAACTGCTGCTAAAACTAATTGCCAAAATTGCTGTCAAATATCACTATTGTGAGGCTTATTTTAATCATTTTTGCTGATTTTGCTTCACATTTTTACGGTTATGATAAAATGGCTCTCGGCCAATACGGTATGATTGAGTGGGCAATTAGCAAGAGCCAACATACTTGGGGTATTACATTTTTGACTTGTCTGGTAAATGGTGCCATTATTTACGGACTTACTAAATGAAAACTTTCCTTTCTGATTTGACAGTTGCTGATATTCTTTTAGACCGAGCTTATAGCTTTTTGAAAAAAGCAACTCTTTACACATTTGTGGTATCAGTTTTCCAAAACATCTTGACAAATGCTTCTAATACAAGTAATATGACAGTTGACTTTTCAGTTTGTGGCTCTTTAGCCCTTGCTGTTGTAATTAGTAAATGGCTTCGCACTCGTCGCTTAGCTTAACGGGAAAATAATTTTAAGGAGACAATCATAAAGAAAACAAACTGTAAAGCGTTGAAAGTTGCCAATGTTGTGATTAATATTGCAATCGTCTTAATCGTTTTATCTACAGTAGTTGCTATTTCTCTTTCGTTGACACAACCACATTTGAACTTGATGAATCAAGCTGGAAATGGTTTTTCATTTGATGTAAATATTCCAGAAAAGCTTTTGCATTCGCCATCATTTCTTAGTTTGTTTGCTGTTAATTCATGCCTTTGGATTGCGCTCCTTGTTTTTGTGAAAATGTTTTTCAAAAATATTATCGATAATAATATTTTACTCCAGAAAATGTAAAATTGGCACGTTATGTTGAGTATAATTTTATTGCCCTTTGCATTTTTAGATAGTTGGCTCCAAAGTTTTGTGTTCTGGTTCATGAGTTTTATCTTTTGTTAACTGGGTTTATCTAGTAGCGGCATTTATTGTTTGGGTATTTTTCAATGATTTTAAGAGAAGCTAATGTCATTGCTGAGGAAAATGAATTTACAATTTAGAGGTAGTCATATGATTCAAATTAATCTTGATGTTGAATTAGCAAAACGAAAAATGAAATCAGGTGAATTAGCTGAACGTATCGGTATTACAAATGCTAATCTCTCTATCCTAAAAACAGGTAAAGCAAAAGCGGTTCGTTTAACGACACTAGATGCGATTTGTCGTGAGTTAGGCTGTCAACCTGGTGATATTTAGAATACATTCCTGATGAAGAGTAACAAAAAGCTGAAGCAATTGCTTCAGCTTTTTAGCATTAATCAGATGATTACCCTTCAATATATTCTTTTAATTCTTGTCCTTTTAGCCCTGCATTTAAAGCGATGAGAAGTTTTAGGCGGGCTTTTTGGGCATTGAGTTCTTTGATGAACATAACCCCAGCGTTAGCGAGTTGAACGCCGCCTCCTTCGTAGGCGTAGACTGGTTCAGCAATTCCGTTAAAGCAACGTGAGACAAGAACAACAGGAACGCCTTGTTTGATGAGGTCGTAGATTTCTTCGGCAGCGCGTGGTGGCATATTCCCAGCTCCAAGCGCTTCGATGACCACACCTTGAACATTGCTTGGATTAAGGAAACTAATAATACCATCGCCACCCATACCAGTATAGGCTCTGATAATTGGAACGGTACCCGAAATATCTTGTAAATCAAAACGAACACGAGGTTCAGCTGTTCGGAAGAAGAGAATATCATGTTTCATGATGATGCCTAAGGGTCCATGGATTGGTGTTTTAAAGGTTGAAACGTTAGTAGTATGTAGTTTTTGTCACGTATTTTGCGGCGTTGAATTCATCGTTCATAACCAACTAAAACGCCTTTACCAATTGCTTTTTCGTGACTCGCAACACGAAGGGCGCTGAGGTAATTGTAAACACCGTCACTCCCTAGTTCATTTGATGAGCGCATAGCACCAGTAAGCACGATTGGAACGTTAGGAACTTCCATGGTATCAAGGAAATAAGCTGTTTCTTCAAGAGTATCTGTTCCGTGAGTGATAACCACACCGTCAAAGTTATCCGCTTCTTCTTTGATTTTTTGGTAAAGCTTTAACATGTGTCTTGGTGTGATGTGTGGACTCGGCACATTAAAAAAATCAAGTGCTGTCACTTGAATATCTTCAAGATTGACACCGACGTGATTCATCGGATTATCATTTTCTGGGCGGACATTACCGTCTTCGTCAGCATGCATTGAGATGGTTCCACCTGTGTGCAAGACAAGGATTTTTTCATGACAATAAACTTCCTTTTAAAAATGTGATATAATCTATTTTAACATAAAGAGGGAGGGCGAGAAACGGTTTGGCAATAAAAGCAGTATTTTTTGATATTGATGGGACACTTTTGAATGATCGTAAGAATGTGCAACAATCGACCTTGAAAGCTATTAATAGCTTGAAAAAACAAGGGATTTTTGTGGGAGTAGCAACAGGACGTGGGCCAGGTTTTGTGCAACCATATCTAGAAAATCTTGGTTTGGATTTTGCGATTTCTTATAATGGTCAGTACATTTTTACACGAGATCAGGTGCTTTATCATAATCAAATGGCTGTGTCGACAGTTTATCGTTTGATTCGTTATGCCAATGATCATCGCTGTGAAATCTCTCTGGGAACAGCTTCAGGTTTGGTAGGTTCTCGTATTATCAACATGGGGACAAGTCGTTTTGGTCAAGTTGTTAGCACACTTGTCCCGAAACGTTGGGCAAAAGCGGTGGAGCGCAGCTTTAAACACTTTATCCGACGTTTCAAACCACAAAATTTAAATGGGTTATTGGCGATTATGCGTCAACCGATTTATCAAGTGGTGTTTGTGGCAACTGAAGGTGAAACAGCTAATATTCAAAATGCTTTTCCTCATATTAAAGTCACACGTAGTAGCCCTTATTCAGCTGACTTGATTTCAAAAGGACAATCCAAAGTCAAAGGAATTGAGCGAGTCGGTGAGATGTTTGGCTTTAGCCTAGATGAGGTCATGGCCTTTGGTGATTCTGATAATGATATTGAAATGTTATCTGGTGTCGGCACTGGCGTTGCTATGGGAAATGCCAAAGAATCTGTAAAAGCTATCGCCACTTATACAACAGATACTAACAACAATGATGGTATTTCAAAAGCCTTAAGCTCACTACGGTTTGATTCATGTTGAAGTTGGTGAACACTTTGATAGTCAAGATGACAACTTCAATAAAGTCAAAGATTTCCACCATCAAATGGACGGAGAAACTTGCGAGACACCACGGCTTTATGGTGTCGAAGAAGCTGATCATCGCTCAGACTTCAAGGTTGAAGAGATTGTCGAGTTCTTATATGCGAACAAGTAAGGGAAATCCAGAAGCTTTCGAGCAGTCAGTGGCTAACTTGCACGAAGCTGTTGATAAAGCCGTGACTAAGATTAAAAGTAAAGAACACCCAGAAACACCTCTTGTTGGTCAGGTGGATGCTCTGACAGATTTGTTATACCTGACTTATGGTTCCTTTGTTTTAATGGGAGTTGACCCAAAACCTTTCTTTGATATTATTCATGAATCAAATATGGGAAAAATCTTCCCTGATGGTCAGGCACATTTTGACCCGACTACTCACAAGATTTTAAAACCAGATGATTGGGAAGAAAAATTTGCACCAGAACCAGCTATCAAACGTGAATTGGACCGACAAATTCATAAATCACTTAATCGTAAAAAAAGAAACCAAGCTAGTCGTTAGACCAACTTGGTTTTTTTCGTAATTATAGAATAGTTGATTAAAAATTATTATTAAAGAGAATTGATATTACTCAAGACTTAGAATGTTTTTTCGCTATCGCGAACAACTAGCAAATCGACTTTTGCATGACGCATGATGTATTCTGATGAAGAACCGATGAGAAGTCGTTCAAATGTGTTAAGACCAGTAGCCCCAACCATAATTAAATCAGCTCCTTCTTTGTCAGGAATATCACGTGCTAAGAGAGTCTTAGGATTACCAAATTCAATGACTTGTTTGACTTTAGTTAAACCTTTGTCGCGAGCTTGTTTTTCATAGTCATCTAACACTTCTTTTGCTTCTTGTTCAAGTTTTTCATAAACATAAGTGTCAAAAGTAGCAACACTTTGAAGTGCGCGTGTATCAATGACGTGTGTAAGTAGTAACTCTGCGCCGTTACGTAGTGCAACGTTTACCCCTTTTTCAAAAGCCAATTCTGATTCGTAAGAACCATCAATAGCAACTAGGATTTTTTCATAATGATGTGACATAAGCTGCCTCCTTAATTATGCTAGCAAGAGCGTAAAATCAAGCGAAAACATAGGACTGGTAAGAAATCTTGGTTTATCGAGAACTAAGGTTAGTTATCCGTCTGTTGTTAAAACGTAACAACATTTCGCATTCCAAACTTCCTGCCCATATCAATAATTTTAATAATCTAGACGGGATAAGATAAGGTAGCATTAAACGCTTACATTTACCTAAAGAAATATCCCTAAAATTATTATAACCTATTTGTCTTAAAAATGAAAGCGTTTAAGGAATTTTTCTGAATATTTTGCTATAATGGTAA
>ENA-OQMZ01000785-OQMZ01000785.1-human-gut-metagenome-genome-assembly--contig:-NODE-785-length-12866-cov-3.764110_pt1 | contig 12866 bp, 16 predicted proteins | sample MGYA00242621_ERZ504862 | MGnify/ENA primary metagenome ERZ504862 (study PRJEB26092, sample SAMD00036393) | human gut metagenome | host: Homo sapiens | study: EMG produced TPA metagenomics assembly of... | reverse complement strand
CGGGTGACGCATAATTTCTTTCGCAAATTGACAACCGCATAGCGGAACACGGCCCGCGCCCCGTCATATGATTTCTAGCGACTAAACAACAAATCAACCGACGAAAGGGGGCAACGGGGCCGTGTCTGCGAACATCGTATCAGTCGACGAGGAGTCGCTGCGCAACGACATAAAGAATCTGGTGAGGAAGACCGTCGAGGAGACGCTCAACGCACTGCTCGACGAGGAGGCGTCCGAGCTCGTCGGGGCCGAGCGCTACGAGAGGACGGCGGGCCGGGAGGCCTACCGCAGCGGCCACTACACGAGGAGGCTCGTCACGGGCGCCGGGGAAGTCGAGCTCAGCGTGCCGAAGCTCCGCGGGGCGACCTTCCAGACGGCCGTCATCGAGCGCTACCGCAGGCGCGAGACCTCGGTCGAGGAGGCCATCGTCGAGATGTACATGGCGGGCGTCTCCACCAGGAGGATCGAGGACGTCTCCGAGCTCCTGTGGGGAGCGCCGGTGTCCTCCGGCACCGTCTCCAACCTCAACGAGAGGGCCTTCGCGTCCATCGAGACATGGCGGCAGAGGCCGCTCGAGGGCGGCTACCCCTACGTCTTCGTCGACGGCATCTACCTCAAGCGCAGCTGGGGAGGGTCCTACGAGAACGTGGCCGTGCTGGTCGCCATCGGCGTCAACTCCGCCGGCGACCGGGAGGTCATCGGCTGCTCCGAGGGGTACACCGAGTCCGCGGAGTCCTGGCGCGAGTTCTTCTCCTGGCTCAAGGGACGCGGGCTCTCCGGCGTACGGCTCGTCACCGGCGACAAGTGCGCGGGGATGCTCGGTGCGCTCGAGGAGGTGTTCCCCGGGGCCCGCTACCAGCGCTGCACGGTGCATTTCTACCGCAACGTGCTGGGAAGGGTTCCCGTGACCAGGCGGAAGGCCGCGGCGCGCATGCTGAAGGCGATCCATGCGCAGGAATCGCGCGAGGCATGCGCCAGAAAGGCCGAGGAGGTGGCGGAGGAGCTGGAATCGATGAGGCTCGGGGCGGCCGCGAGGACGGTGCGCGACGGGTTCGCCGAGACGCTTGCCTACACGGAATTCCCGCCGGAGCACTGGCGCCGGATCAGGACGAACAACGGGATCGAGCGCATCAACCGCGAGATCAGGAGGAGGACGAGGGTCGTCGGGACCTTCCCGGACGGCAACTCTGCCTCATGCTGGTGACGGCGAGGCTGAAGTACATAGTGGAGCACGAGTGGGGCAAGAGGAGGTACTTGGACATGTCGAAGCTGGAGGAGATGGACGAGCTGAGGGGAAAGGCGGAGGGCTAGAAGAGGACGGGGCCGGAGACGGCTAAATCAATTTGCGAAAGAATCTTGACGGTACCATTGGGGTTCATCAGAGGAGGTTCATCTCGGCACATTCTGATATCAACGAAGACGATATCAGAAGCGTCTCGGAGAAATCGTAGAGGATGCTGGAGACTTCTCCCGTATCTATCCGTGCCAAAGATTGAAGAGATGTTCAACGCGGGATTCGGCTTCGCTGCCTGTGCATGCGCTGCCCCGCGTGGGATATCCGCCGCGCGACCGCCACGACTTCGACCCGAGGTGCTTGGCCAGGTCAAGCGCGGGCACCGCGACGGCGCTCAGGAGGGGGTCGGATATTGTTAGTATACGCGGCTTGCCGACGTTTATGCGAGCAATATCAACCCGAAGAAGTCGGAGGGCTCTCTCCGGCAAATTTACTTGTTTGAGGCGCGGGACAGTGGCGCCCCGAGCTGCTGAAGCCATGCTTGATCCTTGTCCCCCTAGGGTCTTTTCAGGGGTTGTTCCTTTTTAACGGGAGCGTTGGAGGTAGCCGCTTTCATCAAGTACTTGTTCGTGGCACGCGAATTGCTGTGCGCTAGTCACTTCATACCGTCGTTCTTTTTTCGTTATTCGTACCGCTTGATGAACCGGTCGGTCTCGTCGTACGAGAGGTAATCGGGTTCGCCCGTTCCGATTCTCCAAGCGATCTCTCGGGCTTTCGCTATCATGGCCGCTGTTGCGGCATCGGCACCTTTCGGCATCTTTGCATGTTTGATTTCTATGCAGCCGCCCGTGACCTCGGGGACGCTCCTGTACATCCAAGTTTCGCCTATGGGTACATGGACGTCGAAGAAGTTCCACTCGAACTCGGTGTCCTCAACCGTCCTTGAGGGGAAGTTCGGATGCAAATCCCAATGCTCGGAGAGAGCCTTCTTGGCACGATTGAGGACGACACCCATTGCCCAATTGCCTGTTCTTTTGTAGGCAGGACCCTCCTCTGCGTGCTTTTCGGCAGTCGCCATCGCGTTCCAGATGAGCGAGGTGATCTGTGCGGGCGAGTATTCTAGGAGCATGGTGTCGAGCAGAGTTTCAAACTCTTCGCGCTTCGGCCCCTCATACTCGTAGCACGCATCGTCAAGCTGGACATCGAGGTAGGCTAGAACGAGACCTTTTGCGGTTCGCAGCCAGTACTCGCGCTCACCCTGACCAAGCGCGACGTATTCGCGATCACCTTCGACGATGATGGGGTTTCTCTCGTGGGCAGTGTAGCCTTTCAACTTGATTACAAAGGGCACCTTGTACCAATAGAAGCTGAAGCCGTCTTCCTCTTCCTCAAACCCGCTCAACCATTTGTCGAATGCTGCGGTTGGTTGAATGTACCCCTCGCCCCTGAGCGCCTTACAGGCGTCGATGAAGCCAAACAAGAGCGGTTGGTCTGCGATGGGCCAAGGTAGGTATTGCCACCCCCCGCCTCTTACTTCGATCAGGACCTCGAATACTGTGCTCGTGAGGCTATCAGGATTGCGCTTGGCCCATTCGAACTCTTTCGGCTCAATTGAGAATGCACGACGCAGCCTGTACTTCCGCTCAAACTCTTCGAGCTCTCGCATTGCTTGCTGTCTAGTTTTACCGCAATTTGGCAGAAGACCTGATCCTTATAGTACGAGTCCGCCGAGACGTCTTGATGCCCCTGCTGATTCTAGGCGCAAAGAGCGCACCGCCGCAAAGGGGGCAGCCATCGTCCAGCTCGATCATAGGGAACAGCTCAACGATCTTCTTGTCTGTGAAGCTCTTCGGGAGGTCATAGAGCTCCCTCAGATCATTCAGTGAGAGGCCAGAGGTGTAGTAGGCGTCCATAAGCTCGTTGACGTTGTCCTCGCCCAGCTCTGCTCTAACTTCGTCAACTCTTGACATATGCTCGACTTTCTTTCGATCAACGGAGGTTTATACGTGCCATTTTATGATATAGCCATGCGTCTTACGGTGGCGCTTTGATAAGAGGAAGGTCTCGGGCAGCGTTAGATCGTCCGAGACCGGGATGTCGCCGCTAGGCTGTGGGCAGCTGCTCTGTATTTGTTGACACTAAGGCCTCAAGCATCTGATGCCAATGTAAGTTTCGATAACTCTCTTTCAGGTAGGCTATATTTCTGATCTGATGCGATCGCGTGATTCAAGATAGCATTTCGGGTACAAATAAATTGCTTTACGCATTGGCGTAAAGGTGCGTTATCGCCGTCAATAGCGCAAACGACGAAATTCCGACGTTCGCACTATTGATGCCGACGTTGCCTGCGCATAGCTGGGCAAGGGCGCTGATGATCATATCGGTTATCTCCGCATCTCCATCTAGTATGCCATAGGCAAGCATTGGAATGGGCGGCCGCATTGCGTTGGTGAACTCGCTTCACCTCATGTTAGCCTGCTCGGTTTGGGTGAGCCGCTCCTATATACCGAGCAGGTTGATTAAAGGCGGTGAGCCCGTGAACGATTTCGACCCGTCTCGTATTCCAGGGTATGCGACAAAGAAGAGCTACGCGCATTTCGATTACCGTGTTGCATTCAAGGATGTCGAGGCGAGGGTTTGTGATGCAGATTTTATTCAGCGTCACGCATTTCTTCCCTTAATTGCGAATAAGCTTTGCCATGTGAGATTCTGGGACGGCAAGAAAACCTGAAGACGAGAGATATCGCATATGCATCTCACTTGGATCACAGGATTTTTCAGTATTATGCGCTGCAATGGGGCAAGTTATATGACCGTCGTGCCTTAGAAACGGGCATCGGCGGCGTTGCTGCAGCTTATCGAAGCGGATTTCACCTCACTAATTACTCTGTTGCTGCAGATGCAATCGATGCCATTCGCAGGCAGGGGGATTCGCTAGTTATCACGGGAGACTTCACCCATTTTTTCGATAACCTCGATCATAGTTACATACGCAAGGCCGTTAGAGGGTTCTTTAACGAGGGCATGCTTCCACCGGACCATTACCAAGTCCTGAAAAACAGTATTGCATTACTGCTATTGGCCTGTTGGCGATTTGGCGAGAAGGAACGGGCTTTGCTGGATTGATCTTCAGCCAGACGACCCGTTCACGTTTGGCAATTCTGCGTCCAAAGTTCGATTCAAGGCGTTAAGGAGCCTTAACAGGCTACCGCGCATCTTGACACCTGCGGAGTTTTCGGCTTGCAAGGATTCTTCGATTGTTGTGCCCTGGAAAGAAAGGCATGATGCGAGGGGCATTCCCCAAGGACTGGCAACAAGTGGCGTGTTGGCGAATATGTATATGTTTGATATCGATGCCAGATTAACGCGTGTGTTGCAGCGTAAATGGCAGGTATATACGATATTGCGATGATTTAATCATTGTCGTCCCAGCCAAGGATCTCAAAACAGCAAGCAAAGCTCTTGCTTTGGCTCAGGGAGTTCCTGCAGTTGAACTACAAGATGAAAAAAACAAAATCCACCGTGTAAACGATGGGAAGGTCGAGCAACTTTCATTTGATGCATTGCTCGCAGGAGAAATGGAAGTTGTGCGAACCGCGCATCATGCTGGAAATCATGTTTCGTTTTTGGGATTTGATTTTGACGGTAAAGATGTCCGAATTCGCCAATCTACGGTCGGCAGGTTTTACAGCAGGTTTTATCGTGCTGCTAAATCAATCGGCAGGCTGGCTGACAATCCGGACAAGCATCCGAGTAAGAAACGCGTAAGCGCATTGTATGAGCATTACTCTCCGAAGGGGAGCAGATCGAGTGACAAGCGAGGTGCTTCGGACCCAAGCTGCTACGGAAACTATCTTTCATATGTGGCAAGAGCTCAGAAGGCATTTCCGAATGACCCCATTAGCGGCCATGTTTCCAAGATGTATAGGAAAATTAACAAGGCAACGTAGGGCTGATGCTAGCTTAGGTGCCGTAAGTGACAGTAAAGCTGTAGCTAAATCAAGGACTTCGAAGCTGTCTTTGGAGTGGGCTGCATCTGATTTCATTTTATTGGATAGATTTAAGGATGAGCCAGTCGCGTCTTCTTCGCTGTGCTCACGGTCTTCAGTCCGTCTCGGCTGCATGGTGAGGCTCGACGGTGTAGAAGCGCGTGAACGAGATCCTGACCTTCACGCGCGACATGGCCGCGGCCATCTTCCACGTGCTGGACGCGAAGGCCCCCTACGGCACCTACGGATGCACTGGCTCGGGCGCCGTGAAGAGCTGGGCCGACATCGCCCGCGCTGTCTTCGAGGCAGCAACGGCAACGACGGAAAGGTCGTTCCGGTGTCGACCGCAGACTACTACGCCCGCGCCGCCGGCCCACTCCGCGCTCGACCTGTCCAAGCTGAGTCCGTCGGCTTCCTCATGCCCGACTGGGAGGAAGAGCTGGGGGAGTACCTCAAGACGCTCTAGTCGCTCTTAAATATGCGAGAGTCAAAGCAGCCGTTCTTTAACGGCGGCTTTTCTTTTGCCTGGCATAAAGTCCAGCCGCGACAAAAGCGGCGGCGGTCGCCAAGCTTATTGCGAGCCATGCAGATACTGTCGAGGGCAGCCTCACGTGGTGCTCGTGGGGGAAGTCGAGGTAGGCAGGGGGTCGGAATTCGACAACGCGACGCTCGACGAGCCCTTTAAGGTCTTCGGCAGAACCAGGCCGCTCTCGAAGATGGCTGCCCTTTCGACAGCGCCGTCGACGAGTCTGCCAACAAGACGTTGAAAGCTGAGTTCCTGTGCCGGGAGCAGTTCGCGAGCCTGCGCGATCTCCAGTTGAAGTTGAACGACTACGTGTGGTGGCACAACAAGGAGCGGATGCACTCGACGCCGGGATACATGAGCCCGGTCGAGTTCCGGAAGGCAGGCCTTAGTCTCTGAGAAAAATGTCCTAAAAATGGTCGCCAATCCACCTTTCACCTCGCGAGACATGGTGGAGACGTCGCGCGAGATCGTTCGCGCTATCTCGCGGAGCAAATCCGCCCGGTCGAGCCCCTCCTCGATCCTCTGCCTGTCCAAAAACGTCAATTGCCTGTATGGTTGCGCCATGCCTTCCTTCCTTTTCTTTTTGCGGCTTGCAGGTGTGGCAATCGGCAACCATGGGGGAAGGAAGGCCGTTCGTGCAATCGTGCCGCATGCTCAAGCCAGAAGGCTTTCACGTACGGCATTGGACGTACGAGGGACTTCAAGACCAAGCGCAACTGTTGCAGCAAGTCTTGTTGGTTGCAGTTAGTATTGCGGCTAGAATAAAAATTTACGTTCAAGAAATGGGGTGCGGTTCACTCTTGGCTTCTGTGTGGTTTTCGGCGGGATTCGGAGTTTGTTGCATTTAATGCGACACCGGTGTATCGCGCCGACGTGGTATTTCAATGCAACGACAATGGCATAACATTTAGCAAGGAGGGCATGGTGGATTTAGCTGAGAAGCTCATGTATGTTACGGTGCAGGTGCGGTGCGAGCTTGAAGGCGGAGGTTTATCCCAGGGAACCGGTTTCATCTTTACGTATTCCAAAGGGAATCGTTCGCTTCCGGTACTTATTACCAACAAGCACGTTGTTTGCGGTGCCTCGAAGACGCGCCTTGCGATTCCTTACGTTCATACCGAGAACGGTATCGACGAGAGGCGATCGTTCTGCATCACCGTTGATGGTGGCGAAGCGGTCTGGGTCAAGCACCCGGATGACTCTATCGACTTATGCGCTCTTCCGCTCCAATGCGTTTTCGACCTTATGTTGCGGCACGATTCTGAAGCGCACCATGTTGCGCTCGACGAAAGCATCATCCCGTCGCAGGCGCAGCTTGATAAGTTGAGTCCTTTTGAAAACGTAATTATGATTGGTTATCCAATCGGGTTGATTGACGAGGTTCACAATGCCCCACTTATGCGAAAAGGCATGACCGCAACGCATCCACGATACGATTACAATGGGCAGTCGATTTTTCTGATTGACTGTGCCTGCTTTCCGGGTTCGAGTGGCTCGCCTGTTTTTCTGCTTGACAATGGGCTTATGTCGAGGATGGAGTCCTTACCTTCGGGATGCAAAGGTTCAAGTTCCTTGGTGTGATGTTCTCTGGGCCCGTGCAGCGTGCCACCGGTGAGGTTGACGTGATTGATATTCCGACGACACAGCGCTTGATTGCAACTACGGGCATTCCCACAAATCTCGGAAACGTTATCAAGGCCAGAAAGCTCACCGAGCTTGGCGATGTTTTTTGGAAGATGGCCGAATCGGAGCTTGCGGAATGAGGTGTGGCCGGGAATATCCGGCCCTTGTTATCTCCGGTTTAACCTTCATCCTCCATGGTTCTGGCGAGATTAGTGATTGTTTCGCAAAATGCTTCACCGCACGCCTTGGGAGACAATGAGCGAGTAGTTCCTTACTGCAACATCTCCCGTGTCGTGCCCATGCGCGTGCTGGTGGGTCGTACTGAACGTATTCGTGCAAGGCGCTGTTTAATTGTCTATTTCCGCGATAACGTTCTCGGGGAATGTCAAGGTTCGCAGCGTCTTCTTGTCGAGCGAACCCCATATACTAAGTATCTCTCTGCTTCGTTTAAGCCTCGGGTCATCATAGTTGTCGAGGAAGATTTCCGCGCATAAGTCTTCGATGTATGATTTTCGAATGCCATCAGTCGGCTCAGCACCTTTCTCGATGTATTTGCGCTCTCCTTGTATGGCGCGGTCTAGATACTCCATGAATTTGTCGTTCTCTTTTGCGAACTCAAATACACGATCGAAGCATTTTCCGGTTTTGACCTGCTCCCATTGTTCGGGCGCGTATTCCGCCATTGCTAGGAAGGTCGGCAAAAGCGCATTCCTTGAGAACGCGATTGGCCAGTCCCCTTGGCAGTCGGCGTCGTTCCTTATGTAGGTCGCACCTTGTTTGAGCTTGTCGATGAATCGGTTGCAATCGCGAAGGCTTCCTCTGTTTTGCTCAATAAACCGTCGGGATATTTTCGTGAAACAGTATCCGCTATGGATGTCGACTCGCTTCGCTTCGAGGTACGTAATTGGATTGATTCGGGGCAAATCGAATCGGTAGTCGCAGAAGCGTTGAAGGTATCGCTGACAGTCGTAATTCTGGCCATAGACCCCTTGGAGTGAGTAGGCAAGTTGCGTTCTGTCCGTTGAATAAACGACCACGATGTTATCTTGAAGGAAAAGAGACTTTGTTTGCTCGAGTAGCTGCATGGCGAATTCCGGCCGACACCTGTCGAGCTCGTCTATGAAGAGCACAGCCTTGTTGGCGACTTCCGGCAGAAGCGCTGACACGAGTTCCTCGGTTTTTGCCCTCAGCTCCTGCCTCTTTCTGAACGCTTCAAGGAAATCGCTCCCGCTGATTGCCTCGAGGAGCTTTCCTGCATTCAGGCCCTTTAAAGACAAAGCGCACTCTATTGCCCCTGCTGCGATATCGGAAACGTTTCTCTCCTGATTAACCTTTGTCTTGTCGGCCATAGTTGCTATGGTTGCCAATAATGGGGCAATCGGGTCGTTGAAATGGTCGTTTTCCCAGGCATTGAAGTATATTGGCAGAAAAGGATCTTCATTCATCTTGGTTATGAGATTGCTGTCGAAAATCGATGTGTCCGATGGGGCATTTGCGTCGATGTGCGGGTTTCCGAAGCGCAAGGTTTCGATGATTTGCTTGACGAAGAAGGTTTTGCCTGTTCCCCAAGGGGCGTCTATGAAAATAGAATAGGGCCCGTTCACGCTGTAAAGTAGATGGATAAATTGGGCGACAATTTCGCGGCGACCGAGTTGGTCGTTTTTTTAGCAATTCCCTGGCGAGCTCGCATGTGGGCTCTTCGTCTAATCGTTTCATATGTGCTCTCTTTTCCGTGGTGTTGCTGGAGGAGGTGCTCATTTCATTGCTAGTATTATCGCACAAGCGTTCGTTACGATTGTAAGCGGCTTTATTAATAAACGAGGCGGCGATGGCTCTTGACCTTAGTTTGCATTGGCGGGGACCGTGGAGGCTGTCTCTCGTTGCCGAGACCGTTGACGATTCCTTCCGCAATCATTACGGCGGCGGCCGAAGGTGCTACGAACTCGTTTCTCAAACAATACGGTATGCAATAGGCTCGGCTCTTGCCCTTGTGTAAGAAGTGGCATGTCAGAGGTTTCTCAAGTCCTTTGAACAATCGCGTGGCACAAGCGTTTCAGAGCTCCGGAGTATCATCTTCGGAGCCCCTTTGTTTTTCTGAGCTTGGCTCGTTCGAATGTCGTGTGTTAGGAGCTAACTTTGTCTGATGAACAACAGAGCGGTGTTTGCTCAGAGTCTAGCGATTACAAGCTTGCCAAAGCCGCCGCCCGCCCTGGCGCCATCGTGAAGCTTCCTCTTGGCACGCCGGATGCCATCTGGGTCGCGAGCGCCCCGCACCTCGAATTGCTCGCGCAGATCCAGGAATCCGTGCGCGCCCATGACCGAGCAGTTCACCAAAAACCTCGAAGGCCTCTTTAGCCATGCCGCCCAGATTAGCTCGCTACTGAGCTCCCAGCTCGGCGTCCTTGACGAGTTCCGGGAGTCCGTGTGCTCGAACCTAGTCCCCTTGATGGAGCGGCTAGCGGAGATAGGCGCTTCGCTCGACTGGGAGGCCATCCTTGAGGATTCGCGGCGTTGGGGCTCGTATGGCTGGGCAATCACGAACGACCAGTTCACCTACAACGCCCCGCCGCGCTGTCCCTCGTCGCTGGAGGAGGCCGATGCCGTCTAACTCTCATTTCTCGATGTTGATGCCCTTATTGCTGGCCTTGAGGGCAGCGTTGCCAAGAAAGTCGACTTTCGCGAGGCCGTCGAGCTCTTCCGCGAAAGGCACTATAAGCCCTGTGCAATGATGCTTTGCTCGCTCATAGACCGAGAGCTATTTCGCGCATGCTGTGGGCCAAGACGAGATGAGGGGGGCAAGCATAAACAAAGGTCTTGGTCTCGCGAGCTGAAAAAGCTGAAAGGTTCGCTTTCAGATGGAAGTGACGCTGAGCTCTCCGCCATGGCCATTTCGATAATCGACTTCGCCAACATATGCGAGGCCGTGGACTACTTCTTCAGGGCGGGAGATGACTTCAACCGCGAGCGAGAGGGCGAGCTTAACCGAAACTTCCTCCAGCACGGCATGATGTACAAGCCGGTCCGACGCAAGACTTGCATCAAACTCTTCGTACTGCTTGATGCCGTGAGCTCGTCGCTTCCTGACGCGTTGGGATATGTCTCTGACTTGGCCAAGGGTTAGACCGGCAATTTCATGAGGCTTGGACGCCTCGGCTCTCTTACCGATGAGTATCCATCAAGCTCAACGGACCAATGACGTTTGAAATAAGCGGCGCTACTATTAGGCTCCGCCTGCGCGGCGGCCATCGCCTTCGTCAGTGTCTCGGCTGTCTCGCGCTTGGAGTCAATGTTCACGTGGGTGTAGATATCCATGGTGTCGGCGGAGGTGGGTGATGCTCGGCGAGATCTTAAGTCTAGATTAAACATGGCTAAGGAGGGGGCTCGATTGATCATCAGTGGAGTCCAATGGGTGGCTGCAACTCTCATCGGGCAAATGGATAACCGTGAATATGCATCAATTATATTGATAGGTCTTCTTGCGATTTATCTTCTGGCTAAGGGTAAGTTATTAAGTGTTATTAAATCGCTTACTGTTGTTATCAAGCTTGCGCTAAATCCCAAAATACTGATTCCTGCGCTCATTCTTATGACGTACTCTGCTTTTTTGATATACATCGCGTTTGAATGCGGGTTTTGGAATACAGGCATCTTGCTGGATACGATTCTTGAGGTTGTATTTGTTGGGTTTCCCTCCATATATATTGCTTCTAAGGCAACATCGGTCACTTCAATTAAAAACGAATTGATTGTGCCCGAGGTCAGCTTTGGCGCACTAATGTCTTTCTATATCAACTTGGTCTGTTTCCCGATTCTATTTGAAGTTGCTCTTCAAACAGTCTTTTTGTTTTTTGGTATTGGCTATGCCCTGTTTTCATCCAGACGTGATGTATCCAATCTACGCTTATTTGAAAACATGAGGGCTTTTTTGGGCATCATTGTTTTTGTCGCAGCAACGGTACTGCTCTCAAATGCTTGGTCCTCTATGGACTGGGGCGATGAATTAAGCTCGCTATTTCTTTCAATCTGGTACCCAATATTCATCGTGCCCTATGTTCTCGCGCTTGCCTATTATGCCTCGCTTGAATCGATGCGCATGCGTATTAACGTTTTGGAAGAAAACCTGCCTACAAAGGAGTTTATTAATATCGCAATAGCGTTGTTTCCAAACTTCGATACATCAGACATTTCAACGGATGGAATGCCCATGAGTATCTTGAATGTTTAAAGCCGTCTGAAAAAGCTTCCTACTTGGCTGATTTTAAGCATGAGGTCGACACGGTCGCAGCCAACGCTGACGCTAAAGTTAAACGGTTTGAATCGGGTAAAGGGAGGAGCGGGTTCGATGAAGATGGGATATGGTTTGACTGGACATATCTGGAAGAGATGAAGTCCTTTCTTTGGACAATTGCAAGTTTGGAGAATCAGCGCTGGATGGAATCCGGTGCCTATTCGTCCTTGGACGAGGCGTTTAACCGCTTCCTGCCTAACGGTTGCAACGGATCGTTGTTGCTTTCCCGTGGAAAGGATGCATACGTCTGTTGGGCAATCAATCCATCAGGTTTTGTGTTTGCTACCGGTTCCAGAGATGGTGCTTTTCCTTCCATGAAATACGAGGGCGATCGCTGCCCAATTACTGAGGGTGCGGATATACTCTCCGAGTTTGTTGATGACAACGGGGATGCTGATTCGCAACTTAAAAAACTGGCACTTCAGCTTTTATATCGATAGATCGTACTTGTGATTACGCTTGAGGATGGATTATTTAACGATGCTATTCTCTGAGCTAACAAATATTTTTTTCGCAAATTGACAACCCTATGACGGAACACGATCTGCGCTCCGCCATAGGGTTTTTGCTGCTAAACAACAAATCATTGACGAGGGGGTGTTCCTATAGTTTTGTCAACGGTTTTCTCCGTTGAGCTACCTAGATTCTCTCCATGCTGGCGCCAGCCCATCGGCGCGGCAGCTCTCTTTCATTTTTGCGGGGCTAGGCCGCGTAGGGGGCCTTGTCTCGCATGACCGCGTAGATCACCTTCAGCCTCTTCCTCGCGACCGCCTTCAGCGCCTCGCCGTGGCACATCCCGCGGCCCCTGCACGCGCGGTAGTACTCGCCGAACCTGTTCGCGCTTCTCGTCAGCGAGTTGCATGAGAATATGAGCAGGTTCTTCAGCCTCCTGTTCCCCCGCCTCGATGCAGCCACCGAGCTATCGAGGTCCCGGACCTGCGGTTCCTCGGGGCGATGCCGCAGTACGAAGCCAGGTGGTCGTGGTCGGGGAACGACGATATGTCGATCGCTATCGTCAGCTCCGACGCCGTCCTCGGCCCGATGCCCGGGATCGTCAGCAGGCACGCGTAGGTGTCGTCCGACTCGAGCAGGGACGCGATCTCGCGTCGAGGCGCGACGCCTCCTCCATCGCCTCCGATATGCGCCTCGCAAGCATCCTCACCTGCGGATTCTCGCCCTCGACCATGACCTCCGGAGGCCTGGTCG
>ENA-OQMZ01000784-OQMZ01000784.1-human-gut-metagenome-genome-assembly--contig:-NODE-784-length-12870-cov-5.511967_pt1 | contig 12870 bp, 17 predicted proteins | sample MGYA00242621_ERZ504862 | MGnify/ENA primary metagenome ERZ504862 (study PRJEB26092, sample SAMD00036393) | human gut metagenome | host: Homo sapiens | study: EMG produced TPA metagenomics assembly of... | reverse complement strand
CACAAAAAAGCGGTCGGATTTATTGCACATATGGATACTGCACCTGATTTTTCCGGGGAAATGTCAAGCCACAGCTGCTGCGTCACTATGATGGAAGGCGATGTGCTGCTTAGAGGCAGTGGCGAATACCTGAGAGTAAGCGATTTTCCTGAGCTTAAAGCCCTCACCGGACGCACTCTCATTACCACAGATGGCACTACCCTGCTTGGTGCCGATGACAAGGCCGGTGTGGCTGAGATTATGACCGCCTTAGAGCAGATTATCGCAGAGGGCACTCCTCACGGCGATATCTGGGTTGGATTTACCCCCGATGAGGAGGTCGGAAAGGGTGCGGATTTGTTTGATCTGGACTATTTCGAGCAGATTTTGCCTACACCGTGATGGTGATTACGAGGGCGAGGTGGCCTATGAAAACTTTAATGCCGCAAGCGCTGAATTTACCATAAAGGGCGTCAACGTGCATCCGGGCGAGGCAAAGGACATTATGGTCAATGCTGCTTTGGTTGGCTGCGAGATTGCCGCAGCGCTGCCTGCAAACGAGACTCCTGCCACAACTGAGGGCAGAGAGGGCTTTTACCATCTGTGTGATATGAGCGGTGATGTAGCATCAGCCATCTGTCATATATTGTGCGCGACCACGACAAGGCTCTTTTTGCTAAAAGACTTGATACTCTTCGCTCTCTTGAGATAGAGATGAACAAAAAATATGGCGAGGGCACTGTTTCTTTGACTATCACCCACTCCTACGAGAATATGCTTTCAATCATAATGGACAACATGTACATTATCGACCTGGCTAAGGCTGCTATAGAGGAAAACGATCTAAAGCCGCTATCACGCCCGGTTCGCGGCGGTACAGACGGCGCACGTTTATCCTTCATGGGACTTCCTTGTCCAAACCTCGGTACCGGCGGCTACGGCTTCCACGGCCCATTTGAGCACATATCAGTGGAAGGCATGGAGACTGCGGTCAATATAATCAAATCAATTGTGAAGCATGTGCTGATGCTGGCTGACGCGTAATTTCGTGCCGGTCAATTACTGTTCACAACTAACAGTGTAACCAGTAATCCGGCTGCGCTTTAGTGTAGACAATAGCTGATTTATGTATTGACTTATCTGACAATTCTGCTATAATGATGGCAACCAATTGTTTTTCGTTTATTTTCGAACGAATAATTACAGCTTTTTTTGAAACTGACAGATGTTTCAGAAGGGAGACCATATGGTAGTACTTGCAGCACTTATCATTTTTGCAGTTGTTGGTGGAATATTTGTAAATTATCTTCGCAGAAATCAGAATGATATCGGCGGAGGAATGGGAAAGGATTACATGAAAGAGCATTGGGGAATCGATGACGACAAGTAATAAAAAATACCGGGCGACGCATTTTGTGTCCCGGTATTTTTATACAACCATCGTAACTATTCAGAACCACTGAGAACAAGAAATGCTGATGCGTTATCAGAAAAGCCTGACTTTGCTATCGTGAATTTGCAGGCTCCATGTTCACAGAGCGGCCCTTTATCTTTGCATTCTTCATGGCATTGAGCACTTCCTTGCCATACTCAGCCGGCACCTCAACAAATGTATACTTATCGTACATATCGATTGCACCGACAAGCCTGCCAGGCATGCCTGACTCGCCTGCAATGGCGCCTAAAATATCGCCCGGCTTTATCCTGTCCTTCTTTCCGACGTTGATAAACAGGCGCACCATACCATCCTCAGCTCCTGTATTGTGGAAATCATAGTCGTCATTTGATTCAGCTGTGGATATCTCTGAAGCACCCATAGCCTGGTATAGAAATGCCGCCGCTATATCCATTGCCGTGTAATCTGACTCATTTATCTGATTCTCTATAATATCAATGACACTTGTGAGATTTTCCTCATCTATAATGGTGGAAATCTGGTCCATAATCTTTTCTGCCCTGATTTTGGCAACATCATCAGATGATGGAATTGGCTGTGCATAGATTTTTGTCTTGCAGTAGCGCTGTATGTCCTTGAGCTTATATACCTCCTTGCCCTTTACAAAGGAGAATGCCTTTCCACAGCGGCCTGCTCTTCCTGTACGACCGATTCTATGTACATAATACTCGTCATCCTGAGGCAGATCATAATTGAAAACAGCCTCCACATCATCCACATCGATTCCGCGCGCTGCGACATCAGTGGCAATAAGAATATCTGTCTTTCCGTTTCTGAAGTTCTTCATGACACGATCTCTCTGCACCTGCTTCATATCGCCATGAAGTCCCTCTGCACTGTAGCCGCGTCCGCAAAGCTCATATGCCAGCTCGTCGACCATCTTCTTGGTGTTGCAGAATACAAGTGAGAGCTTTGGATTATAGTAATCCAACAGTCTTGTGAGTACATCTATCTTGTCCTTGCGCTTCACATCATAGTAATACTGGTCGATATTTGCGACTGTCAGCTCTTTTTTCACAATCTTGATATTGATAGCATCATGCTGATATTTTCTTGTAATTTCCAAAATAGGCTTTGGCATTGTTGCCGAGAAGAGTACTGTCTGATGCTCCTGTGGCAGGTATTCGAGCACTGTCTCGATGTCCTCCCTAAAGCCATGTTGAGCATCTCTCTGCCTCGTCGAGCACTATTGTCTTTACATGGTCAGGCCTGATTGTCTTTCTCCTGAGATGATCCATAAGACGCCCCGGAGTTCCGATAATAATCTGCACACCGCCCTTAAGTGCCTTAATCTGGCGGCTGATATCCTGTCCTCCGTATACCGGAAGTACCTTCACACCATGCATATATTTTGCAAGCTTCCTGATTTCATCTGCCACCTGGATGGCAAGCTCCCTTGTAGGAGAGAGGATGATAACCTGTGTCTTGTGACTTGATGCATCAACGCTCTCAAGCACCGGAATACCAAAGGCTGCTGTCTTTCCTGTTCCAGTCTGCGCCTGTCCGATTACATCCCTGCCCGAAAGCACTGCCGGGATTCCCTGAGCCTGTATTGGAGTTGCCTCCTCAAAGCCCATATCCTTGATGCCTCGCAAAATCTTAGGGTTTAGTTCTAATTCGTCAAATCTGATTGTTTCCATATATTTTTTATATTTCCTTTCAAAAAATAAAGTGTGCATATTTTTATAACATGCACACTTTAACATATTTGTGAGATAATTACAAAATATTATTTCTTCATTTCTTTACTGAATAGTTACCAAAATACTACATACTGCTAAATAACGCTGCTATCTCATCCGGTGTCAGATTACGATTTGTGTTATTCAAATCTACAACCGGAGACTTTGCAGGTTCCGGTTCACTTACAGGCTCCGGCTCAGGTGCCTGAGGTGCCTCTGTGACCGATTCCGTAATCACTTTCTCTGCCGGCTCTGATTCAGGTTCTGTCGCACCTGCGTTTGCACTTGCAAAAAGTGCTGCTATTTCATCTGCACTCAGCTGACGGTTCGGGTCGCTGTTTGTCGTATCTGCAACAGATTCTTCTGCAGCAGGGCCTGGCTCTACTACAGGTTCCGGTTCAGGTATATGTGGTGTCTCACTTACAGGTTCCGGTTCAGGTACATGTGGTGTCTCAACTACAGGCTCCGGCTCATTTACCGGAATAGGCTCAGGTATCTGTTCTGACTCATTCGCTTGTACAGATTCCGGTTCAGGTATCGCCTCCATGGCCGGTGCTGATTGTGGTGCGTCGATCGTTTGCTTAGGCATCTCAACATTTGCTGTAAACTGAATAGGATTTGCTGTGATTGCCTGACTCAGACGGATTTCCATATCCTTTATGCTGTCAGACAGAACCTGCTGCTTTTCCATAATGTCCTTGAGGTTGTCATAAATCACATTTTTCTGGCTCTCAATAATGAAATCATTGCTCTCCTTGAGCTTATTCTCAAGATGCTCAAAGTCTCCATAAGCTGTTCATTAGAGTTCATAATCGCATCAGCATTTTCCTTATTCCTGTTGATAACAACCTTTGCGATTCCCTTCTGTGCATTGATTATATCCTCAGTCGGAATCTTTGACTCCTTCTGCAGTATCTCAATCTTTCCCTCTATCTCATCAAAATACTTTCTAAGCATGAGGTAAGATGCCTTTTCCGACTTAAAAATACTGTCATACTGTTCCTCCCTCCTGTCCTCCTTTAGAGCACTCAGTGAGAAAAATCCGCTTATCACTCCCCACAGGCAAATCATAAAGATAACTGTGATTGCTGCAATGAGCATGTATTCCTTTGGATAATTAATTATCGCATAAAAATCCGCTAAAATAACAAGCGTGGAAATAAGAATTAGAAATATAACCTGTATTTTTGCCTTTTTTTGCTTTTTATCCTGCATATAATTCCCCTTCCCGGGGCCTGACGCTATCCGCGACAGCCGTACCGCGTGACGGCTGTGGATAATACAAGTCCCAGTACATTTATCTTAATGTATCTATTATAGCGTTTATTGGCTGTAATGTCGATTGTTTTTAATGATTTTCAGACATTTTCAGACATTTTCCAAGTATCCATGTTTTCCGAATAGCGTACGTATATACCGATGTTAGTATTTTTTTTCATTACTCCCCGATAATTGTAAACCTTTATTGCAGTTACGGTTGACAATTGACATCTTTTCATGTTAATGTGTTAACCGTACAAAAATTACTATGAAATTTACAAAAAGGAGATTTTATCATGAACCAGACAGAAACTATAGACTACAAGCATGGAACGACCTATGCCATAACGGTAACAGCGCTCATGACAGCTGTCACATGTATTCTTGCACCATTATCTATCCCGATTGGCCGGTACCTATTTCACTGACAAACCTGGCCATATATATTTCATTATATCTGCTCGGATGGAAACGCGGAACAATCAGCTACCTGATTTACCTGCTTATCGGACTTGTCGGAATCCCTGTATTTTCAGGCTTCACCGGTGGCCCAGCTAAGCTTGCCGGCCCTACAGGCGGATACATCATCGGTTTATTGCCATGGCAATTATTGCAGGACTTGTAATCGATCATTTCCACCAGCTTGGCTCCAGCTCATTGGTATGATTGTCGGAACTATCATATGCTATGTGCTCGGTACAGCATGGTTCTGCTTTGAGGCAAAAAGCACAGTCAGCGGTGCACTCTCAATATGTGTGCTCCCATTTATCCCGGGTGACCTGATAAAAATGATAATTGCCATGCTTATCGGACCGGCTATTAAAAAAAGACTTCGCTAAATATCAACTCCAAGCTTTCTAAGCTCCTGGTACAGGCGCGCTACCGGAAGCCCTACCACATTATTGTAATCACCATGTATTCCCTTAATGTGGATGGCAAAGCGTCCCTGTATCCCGTAGCTTCCTGCTTTATCCATCGGATCCCCGCTTGAAATATAGCGGTCAATTTCCTCTTCCGTCAGTGTATACATGCTGACATCCGTCTTCTCATAAAAGCAGTGTTCTCCGGTTCTTCCGGCTTTGTCAATAAACACAAACGTTACCCCTGTATAGACACTGTGCGTTTTTCCCGAAAGCATCGAAAGCATACGCCTGGCATCTTCTTCGTCCTTCGGCTTTCCAAGAATCTGATTCTCATAAGCCACTACCGTATCCGCTCCGATTACAAGAATATCCTGCGGTGTCACAAGCTCTGCATGCTGTTCATTGTAGGTAAGCACACCTGACGCTACCTCCTCTGCCTTTTGACGGGATAGCTCCATGACAACCGCAGATGGCTCCTCCTCTGTGATTATCTCTTCTCCCTTTGCAGGACAGACAACAAACTCTGCCCCAATCTGCTCTAATAATTCCTTTCGGCGCGGTGATGCCGACGCCAATATTATCTGACTCATATTTGTTTTAACCTTTTCCTTCACTTTGGATTTTGGGGCTGTTTCATCTGAAGAATACAATTCCCTATGACTGATTACACGTTTCCACTTGTATTATAGAGCTTTCTCTTTCACCGACGCTTTCCCTGACATAAATCTGTAAAATACAGCACAAAATACCAACGCAAAAACGACTCCAAACACATTCTGAATAACCCTGAGGCTGACTGCGCCCTTTAACCCATAGCTCTCTGCCGCTATAGCCAGAGCACCAAATGTATTAAAAACAGCCTGCCAGCCGTATTGTGCCGATAATCCCACGCCGATTCCACCTATGATTCCTATGTACGCATAGATTGATGGTGGAAGCAGAAAATATAATGCCGTGAAGCATATAACACCGGCGATATTACCGACAATCCTTTTTCTGACTCTGTACTGCATATCCTCCATAAACGGCAGGATGGCAGACATGGCTGCAATACCTGCCCACATTGCACGCGGCATATTGCAAAGCTGTGCAATACATAGAACTAACGGTACGCATAGTATCTGGCACAGCTGCCATTTCGTTCGTGATGAAGAAAGGTCAAACTCCTCAATTACAGCTTTCATATTTCTTTTATAGTCTCTGTTTTTATGATTTCTGTAAAATACCAAGCATGTGATGGCAGCTCCTGCGGCCATCCCTGCTATTCGAAGCATATAGCTTTTTCCTGACACATCATATCCATATAACAATAAATAGCCAAGAACCAGTGTGGATTGATTAAACATAAATGGATTATGGCATCCGAACAAAATCAGCACTGCAAGAGCTGCAATGTTTATAAGCAGTGCCGGAAGCGGTGAAAGCTGATTTGCCAGATGCGGACATACTGTCATAATTACAAAGAACAATGCCAAAAGCCATGTAGAATGTCGGGTATGGATTCCCAGATCAGCGTTTCGAAATACCATAACGCATAATAAGACCACTACTCCTACAATACTGTTATCCTTTCCCAATATGATGCTCGAGGCAGTGACAAAGGCAAAGCAAAAAACCATTGTGACAGCTATCTTCACCATATATACAAACGCATGGTATAGTTTTTCTTTCATTGTTTTACTATTTTTCAGCAGGCTTTTAGAGCCTGCCTGATTTAACTGCAGTTCCTGATAAAATGTCATATAAATTCTCCTATCTTTTTATCTTATTATTTTATTATTGTAACTATCATGTTCTAAATAGCTACTCATTATAATTATTTATTGGCAGTTCTACTACAAATCTGCATCCTCCGTATTCCCGGTTTTCAGCTTTGATTGTTCCACCGGCGATGTCTACAATTCTTTTCACGAGTGCCAGACCAAGGCCGTTTCCCTCGGCTTTATGGGAACCATCCACCTGATAAAACTTATCAAATATTCTGGCTTTTGCATCATCCGCGATTCCCGGTCCCTCATCTTCCAGAATAAACTGCACAGAATCATTTTCATGCCTTAGAAACATGGTGATTGTCCCATTTTCAGGACTAAACTTGATTGCATTATCCAAAAGATTCATCCAGATATGCATAAAAAGCCCTTCATTTCCAACATATCTGACCTCCTCCATCTCCACCTGAAAGCCAATTCCTTTTTCAGTCCATTTGTCTTCCAATGCAAGAAATGCCTGACGGATTTGTTCATCCAGACGATATTTGGTTTTTTTCATTGGAATATTCTGATTTTCCAGCCTTGATAACAATAAAATATTTCCAACAAGACCTGAAAGCCTTTGAGTATTAAACAGGATTTTTTCTACATACCCTCCTGCTCCTGTGACAGCTCATCTCCCTGGAGCAGCATCGTATAGCCTTCAATTGCATTGATTGGAGTCTTAAACTCATGGGAAACATTGGATACAAAATCCATTTGCAGCATCTCTGTTGCACGAAGCTCTTTTGTCATGACATTAAAGCTCTGATAGGACTCCCCAATCTCGGCTATGCGGCTGTTTGTTTCCAGATGCTGTTCAAAATCTCCCTGGGAAACTGCTTTCATTGCTTTACTGAGCCTGGTAATCGGCTCAAGGAGCCTTGCATTGATAAATAATGTGATAAGTCCTGCTATCAATGTATTAAAAATCAAAAGCCAGCCAAGGCCCGGTATTTTCCCTGGCAACTCAAAAAAATGATTCAAAAACGCAAACAACAAGGCTGATATCAGCATAGAAAATGCAAGTGCCAACCAGATTGCACCGGTCAGACACGAGCGGATACGCAATTCTTTTTTCTTTTTATGTTCCATTATTTTTTCACCACCTTGTATCCCAGACCACGCATTGTTACAATTTCGAAATCCGGATTTTCCTTAAAACGCTCCCTGATTCTTCCTATATGTACCTCTATCGTATGTGGGTCTGCCTCCGTCTCATATCCCCATACCTCATCCATTAGCTGCTGCTTCGTAAATGTCCTGCCCGGTGAAGCTGCCAGCTTATATAAAAGCAGGAATTCCTTTTTGGGCAGGACAAGCGTTTCATCACCGGTCACAACTGTCATTGCATCATAATCAAACTCGGTTGAGCCAATCACAATTTTGTGTTCGTTCAGTATCTGTGCACGACGAAGCAGTGCTCCTACCCTTAAAACCATTTCATTGACATTTACGGGTTTTACCATATAGTCGTCACTTCCCGAAAGAAAGCCCTGACGCATATCATCGAAGCTGCTTTTTGCAGTAATCATAAGCACCGGTATCTGATATCCCGCCGAACGAAGCTCCGACACAAGTTCATATCCATCCATAACCGGCATCATTATATCGGAAATGATTAAATCAATATACTCTCTGTCCAATACCTCCAGTGCCTGTACTCCATCCGACGCACTTTTGACCTGATATCCACTCTTTTCAAGCACCTTTTGGAATAACTGACTTAATTCCTTATCATCTTCTACAATTAATATCTTAAACACGATTTATGTTCTCCTTTAATCAAAACAAATCCCTTGCCCATCCAAGCAGATGCTGTACCAGAAACACCTTTCTTTTACGTTTTTCTGTTAATTCAATCGGCTTTACATGATACGGATCATAATATGTTCCGTCGTCTAATACCTGTCTGGACACGCTCTCATACTCCATCATGCCATCCTCCAGCTGTTTATTAATCTCTTTACTGCGTATTACAAGCATCAGCTCTGTATCCAGATAAGTACTTCTCATGTCCATATTGAATGAACCTATTACTGACAGATCATCGTCAATCAGAATACTTTTTCCATGATACGAATAACCGCCTTCATATTCCCAGATATCAATTTCTGTTTCTAAAATTCTGTTTCTGTTTTTGGCATAATCAGCAGCTCCAAATGGATTTCCGTTATTTGCAACAGAATTTGTCATAATAGAAAAGTCCGGAACCTTCTGTGCAATTTCCTCCCATGTATTATACATCATATCATTGCAAATAATATATGGTGTATGAATTTTTACGCGTTCCTTTGCATTTTTCATTAATTCTCCCAGCTGATACCATACCACCGGTTCCTTAGCTTGGGTGTGGATTGGGTTTGATAACAAGGTAATCTTTTCTGTTTCAAAGGTTTCATCCGCATAATCTGTATCACAAATTTTTTCCTTATTAACTTCAAAATATTGCTGATACCCTTCTTGCAGCTCTAAAACTGCTTTCTTTACAGATTGTCTGTCAGCTAATTTTTTACTGTTATGAAAATACCGACAGTCTCCTGTTGCCATATTGTTTCAAAATAATCCAATAACTGATTGACCGAATTATCTTTCTGTGTCTCATTGCAGACAACTAACACGTCCCGGTCAAAATTTTTATGCCCCGGAAAATCACCCAAAAAATAATTATATGTGTTTCTTCCGCCAAGAATATATATTTTACCATCTGCAATCAGATATTTATCATGCATTCTTCCCATTGTCTTCCATGGCTTAAGCGGATTTGCTTTATTGTACAGCTTAATCTCAACATTCTCATGCGAAGATAATCCATAAAAATATGGATTACCCTCCATATCAATCCAGCTCTCCATTCCATCTACCAATATGCGGACATGTACGCCTCTGTCTGCCGCATCATGCAGTGCTCCTAAAATCAATTTTCCGCTTTCGTCTGATTTAAATGCAAATGTAGAAAGGATTATTTCATCCTTTGCATTTTGGATTAATCTCACTCTTTCTAAAAGAGCCTGCGAATTTTTTTCAATGATTACTGCTCTTTCCGTATTCTCTCTCCCCGCCACACTCATAATATTTTGTGTTTCCTTTATAGTAGCATCAGACACCGCCGGCTGTTTTTATATGTGATGCAGATTCCGATTAACTCATAAAAAGCCACACATAAAAAAACTGCCAGTATAGCCAAAATAATTTTACATATTTTATGCCTTTTCATTGTACATCACCTGATCCCTTGTATTTTATACTCATACAATACAATGTCAATCTCAATTTTACCTCAACAGAATTGATTTTATGCAAAAAGACAGGAAAAAGCAGCTGCCTGCAATTTCCTGTCCATAAAAACTCATATAAAATTATTTTACTGCGATTTACCTATTTTTCGTCGCTTCTACCGTCTTTCCGTTTACCTGATGTGCAAAGCTCCATGACTCTTATAGATAATCCATATAATTTTTAAAGCACAATTACGGCAGCGTCAAGCCCGTCTACTTTTCCGTCAAATGCGCTATCTTTCAGCAGATTATATTTCTTGGCATACTCATTAAATTCCTTTACACTGCTGCCGCAATTGAAAAGCATTGCGATTGTCTCTTCGCCGTTTTTTCTGATCATAACAATCGTATCATCATCGTCATTTGTGATTGTCTCAATCATTTCGCCCTCTACGATGCATGCATGTGCTTTTCTAATCTGCATGAGCTTCTTATACCAATTATACATCTCCTTGTCCTGGTATTCCTCATCCCAGTACATGCCTCGTCTGCAGTCCGGATCATTTGCTCCCGGCATTGCATACTCATCACCATAGTAGACCATAGGCATTCCCGGCATTAGCAGCTGAAAGGCTGCTGCGAGATGCTGCTTTTTCTTATTATCATGGCACAGATGTAAAAATCTTGCTGTATCATGGCTGTCAATCAGGTTCCACATCAGCGGATAGCACTTTTTGTTTAAGCGCCCCTTCAGATATCCAAGATTTTGTACAAACTGGCTGACATTAATCTTTTCGTCTGCAAGCAAGTCTATCAGATTCAGGTAGAATGGATAATTCATGACAGTATCCCACTCATCTCCCTCGAGGAAGTCTCCTGCGTAGTGCCATATCTCACCAATTATCAGCATATCCTTCTTTACTGCCTTGATTGCCTTTCTGAAATTCTTCCAGAAAAAATGACTGATTTCATCTCCTACATCCAGTCTCCATCCGTCAATATCACATTCCTTAATCCAGTAGCAGGCAACATCCGTGATGTATTTTTCAACCTCAGGATTTTTCAGATTAAGCTTTGGCATTCCACCGTAATAACCGAAGCATTTGAAGTTTGGAATCTCTCCCCATTCACCCCTAGGCGGCAGTTCGTCGATAAAATACCAGTCCAGATATTTTGATTTCTCGCCCTTTTCCAGTATATCCTGAAATGCAAAAAATTCTCTTCCTGAGTGGTTGTATACCGCATCCAGCACTACCTTCATGCCACGCTCATGAGATTTTTGTACGAGCTCCTTTAAATCCTCTGTTGTTCCAAATGATGGATCAACCTGATAATAATCAATGGTATCATACTTATGGCACGAATTTGATTTAAAGATTGGTGTCAGATACACCACATCGATTCCCAAATCTTTAATATAATCCAGATGCTCTATGATACCTCTGAGATTGCCATGCAGATCATCCATAGGCGTAATCGGCGCCTTATACCACAGCTTTTTGTCCACCGGCTGTGTTGTGGCAAAACGCGATGGAAAAATCTGATACACTACCTTGTTGGCTGCCCACTGTGGCACCTCAAACATCTCTTCCTCTCTGAGATTCTGCGGGCAGTCAAACATTCTGTCCCTGTTTGTGATGCACTCCTTATCGAACTCATAATTGCCGTAATATACCTTTTCACCCTGCATGTCCGTAAATTCAAAAAAGTATCTCAGACATATCAGATGCATCTGAAGCTGTGCTTCATAATAATCGTGAAACTGTGAGGTGGCTACCTTCTTCATAGGAAGAGTCATTCGCGTATCCTTGCGCTCCATTGGTATATACTTGTCCTCATAGTGAAGGATTACCTCCTTCATATCATCCTTTTTTACCTGCACGCGTATCACAAACAAATCCTTATCTATCGCATAGCAGAATCTTTTATCCATGTCATGAAAAATTGCTGAATATTCCATAAAATGCCCCTTTACTTACGTATTTCATTATTTTGTATTTTAACGCACTCTTTTAAACAATTCTATCATTATATCCATGACATTTTTTCACTATTTCTACTTTATGTGTAACTTTAACTTAATTACATTTTATTTTTTTGACTTTATTCTCCAAAGCACTGCGTTCATTATATCACTGCACACTCAGATAGCTTGTCACACAGTAAAGTGTCTGTCCATTATATTCCACGCGTGACCAGCCAAACTCCTCATTGATTCCGGTTCTGGTGACGGTTTCCCCATTTTTTATCGTTGCAACAACTGTAGCATCCGGATTTGTGACACTTGGAAGTGCACGCAGATTAACCTCTATTTTTGCAGTGACAGTATCATTACACTCCTTGAACTTTGTCTTCAGTCCGTCTCCGCTGCCACTTCCGTCCTGCCCGGGAACTACATAGTTCATATCTGTTGTGAGGTAGTTTGAAATGGCATAATATGTCTGTCCATTATATTCGACACGTGACCATCCACTGTCACTGACGCCTGTTCTTGTTGCTGTATCACCGTTATTCAGCGTTACCTTAATTGTGCTGTCATTGCCCTGACTCGGAATATCCCTCAGATTGACGCTCTCCTTGGCAGTTACAGTCTCATTTACATCCGAAACTTCATATTTGCTTCCGGATCAGCTGTTGCATCGTCCAGCCGCATCCCCATTTTTG
>ENA-OQMZ01000783-OQMZ01000783.1-human-gut-metagenome-genome-assembly--contig:-NODE-783-length-12881-cov-3.677435_pt1 | contig 12881 bp, 21 predicted proteins | sample MGYA00242621_ERZ504862 | MGnify/ENA primary metagenome ERZ504862 (study PRJEB26092, sample SAMD00036393) | human gut metagenome | host: Homo sapiens | study: EMG produced TPA metagenomics assembly of... | reverse complement strand
AAGGAGTCGGATCGAGCCGCTAGTAGTGCTCGAGCTGGTTCGACGAGTCCGGCGAACACCATGAGACCAAGCTGGCCGACCCGCGCGAACTGCTGTGCGCAACCGCCGACAGCGAGGAACGTGCCGGCCGAGGAGAAGGCCCGCCGCGAGCTGCGCGCGAAGGCGGCACCGGCATCGTCGGATACTCCGCAGATGAGACGGCAATCGCATCGTGTTCACCATCAACGGCCGCCTGTTCCTGACCGACATCGATTGGAATGACGAGACCGGCGCACCCGAGCCGCACACCCGTGAACTGGCCGGCGAATGGCTCGATGAGGACCCGGCGATGTACACGCCGGTGCTGAACCCGCGCATCGCCCCGGATGGCGAACATGTGCTGTACACCACGGGCAGCTACCTGATGCTGGTCGATATCGGCGGCGAACTAGGTGACCGCATCACCGCCGTCTACGGCGTGAGCGTGGAGGATGAGGACGGCAATCCGGCCGAAAACACGTGGAAAATCGGTCTGGCCGAGTTCGTGGCCGGCGAGGAGATGGACCGATACGACGGCTTCTGGTGGGCCCCGGATTCGCAGCACGTGCTGTTCGAGTCCTTCGACACCGCCGACGAGCCGACCTGGCACATCAGCGATCCGGCTGACCCCGAGAAGCCGGACGCCGGCCGCCGTTACCCGCGCGCGCTGACCCGCAATGCCGACGTGTATCTGACCGTGATCACGCTGGCGTTCGATGAGAACGACCGGTACGCAGGCATCACCGGCAACGCGATGTGGATTGGGATCGCGAGGCGTACGAGTATGTGGCCGCCGTGAACTGGCGTCGCGGCCACGATCCGCTGGTGCTGGTGCAGAACCGCCGTCAGACCCGCGATCAGGTGCTTGAGGTGGCAGTCGCGGCGGATGGGGCCGCGCTGGGTGCACGCGTGTGCTTGAGGAGCACGCGAACGAGCAGTGGATCGACCTGGTTCACGGCACGCCCGCCTACACGCCGGATGGTCGTCTGGTGTGCTCGCTCAACGATATGGCCACGGACACCAACCGTCTGACAATGGACGGCCGCCCGTTCACGCCGGCTGGCTGGAACGTGCGCACGGTGCTCGCCGTGACCGACGAGGATGTGCTGGCCGTGGTGCAGCGCGCGCCCGAATCGCGCCTGAGGTGCCGGACGCTTGCCGATGCGGCCGCCACCGAGTCCGTATTCGGCGACCACGACGCCCGCAGTTTCGACGTGGTGAGTATCGATTACAACGGCACGATCACGCCGGTCACGACCGATCCCGGCCAGTGGACCGCCTCGCGCGGCGAGCGCGGCATCGTGGTCTCCGGCCGCGATATGCGTTCCGCCCGCGCCCAGATGCGGCATATTCTGGGAGAACAGAGCGCCACTATCGCGTCCACGGCGGCCGAACCCGGCTTTACACCGAACGTCACGTTTACGCGACTGGGCGAGCACCAGCTGTACACGGCGATCATCGCGCGAGCCCGGAAAGCCCGTACGCGCACGCCGAGAAGCTGCCGGTGCTGATGAAGCCGTACGGCGGGCCCGGCTTCCAGCAGGTCATCGCCTCGCAGTCCTTCTACTGGGAGGGCCAGTGGTGGGCCGACCAAGGCTTCCTGGTGGTCACGGCAGACGGCCGTGGCACCACCGGCCGCGGCCCGGCATGGGACCGCGAGATCTTCGAGGATATGAAGGACGTAACGCTGGCCGATCAGGTCGAGGCCGTCAACGCCCTGCCCGAGGCCGTCGCCGGCTCAACGCCGATGTGGAATCACGTGCGGCACAGCCGGCTGCGGGCGATCAGGCAGACGCGAGAACCACCCACCGGCGCTTCGCGCCACCTCCCGCCAGCGGAGGCGATTCCCATGCCGGACCTCGACAAGGTGTGCATGATCGGCTGGTCGTACGGCGGCTTCCTGTCCGCACTGGCCGTGCTGGACGCGCCGAACGTGTTCAAGGCGCATGCGCCGGCGCCCCGCCCACCGACTGGACGCTGTACGACACGCACTACACCGAGCGCTATCTGGGCCTCGACCCGGATGTCTACTACCGAAACGGCATCGTGCAGGACGCACCGAAACTCGAGCGCCCGCTTATGCTGATCCACGGTTTCGCCGACGACAACGTCACCATCGCCCACAGCCTGCGCCTCTCGCAAGCCCTGATGGCGGCGGGTCGCCCGCACACCTTCCTGCCGTTGACGGGCATCACCCATATGACCAATGACGAGACCGTGGCCGAAAACCTGCTCACCCTCCAGCGCGATTTCCTGCGCGACGCGCTGGCCTGACAAATCGATAACACGCGCATCCCACCCGAGGTGCTCCACCGGTAAAGCACCTCGGGTGGTGCGCCGCACCCATTTCCGCCCTGAATTTTTGGATATTTTGCACTCATCGTCACGTGAAAGACCGGTTTTTTGTCTCATATTCCCATCACCGCGTAGGATGGGTGAAGATTAGAAAGGGAGGACTATGAGCGTTCTCGACCGTTTTGAAAAAAGCGTGGAGGGTGCAGTCAACGGAGTATTCGCCAAGTTTGGCTCCAAAGACCTGCAGCCTGTCGATCTTTCCAGCGCCTTGGAGCGCGAGATTGACGCCGAGGCCATGCCCGTGGGCCGTGACCGCACGGTGGCCCCGAATGAATACCGTTTCAAGCTCAGTACTCCTGACTTCGACCGTATCGAGGCATGGGGTAGCGAGACCCTGGCCAACGAACTGGCCGATAACCTCACCGAGTACGCGAAGAGCCAGCATTACGCCTTCGTGGGCCCGGTGATCGTGATCTTCGAGGAAGACCTTGACCTGTCCAAGGGCAACTTCAACCTCACCTCCGAATCCGTGCAGGGCAATGCCGTGCCGGTCACCACCGATGCGCAGACCGAGGATAGCCCGGTGCTCGAGGTGAACGGCAACCAGTACCTGCTCACCAAAGACAAGACGGTAATCGGCCGCGGTTCCGGTTGCGATATCGTCATCGACGATCCGGGCATCTCCCGCAAGCACCTGGAAATCGACATCACGGATAACGGCGTGATCGCCCGCGACCTGGGTTCGACCAACGGCACGTACGTGGAGGGCCACCAAGTGCCCGCCGCCACGCTGCTCGACGGCAACACCATCACCATCGGCCGTACCCGCATCCTGTACTGGGCCTCCGCCCAAGCCCAGGAGTAGTCGAGCACACGCCCGAAAGTCGTCCACTTATGACCGAACTGACATTCGCCCTGCTCAAGTATGGATTCCTGATCCTGCTGTGGATATTCATCTGGCTGGCCGTACGTTGCTGCGCAAGGACATCGAGACGTTCAGTCCGCGACCTTCGCGCGCGCGTCGTCGCCGTGAGCGTGAAGTGCATAAGGCCAAGGCCGAAACGCCGCAGGCAGCTGCGCCGCGCCCGCATCGCCAGCCCAGCACTTCCGCGTCGTCCGCCGCTCGGCGCAGCTACCCTGTTGGTCATCATCGATGGTCCGCTTGCCGGCAGCTCCGTGCCGCTGGCCGAAGCCGACATCACGCTTGGCCGCGCCGCCTCGAACACCGTGGTGCTCGATGACGAATTCGTGTCTTCCCACCATGCCCGTGTCTACCGTGACACGCGCTCCGGGCAGTGGGCCATTGAAGACCTGAACTCCACCAATGGCACCGTGGTCAACCAGCAGCGCATCAACCGCCCCACCATTCTGCCCGCTCGTATTCCTGTGCGCATCGGCGCCACCACCTTCGAACTGAGGTAGCCGCATGCCAAAATCCGCCGCTTCACAACCGCTGTTCCTGTATTCCACCACGGTGTCCGATGTGGGCACCGTGCGCGCGAACAATCAGGATTCCTCCTTCGCCGGCGAGCATCTCATCGCCATGTGCGACGGCATGGGCGGTCACGCCGGCGGCGATACGGCATCCTCCATCGCCATCCGGTCGCTGGCCCACATCGAGCAGGATGACACCGGTGGCAACGTCGAGACGATCTCCCGCATGATGGGAACCTCCGTTATGGCCGCGCATGACGCCATCGTCGGCAAGGCCAAGCGCGAACGCAAGCTTGCCGGCATGGGCACCACCGTTACCGCAGTGGCATTGGTGGCCGGCTACTGGGTCATCGCCCATATCGGCGATTCGCGCGCCTACCTGCTGCGCGACGGACACCTGAGCCGCATCACGTGCGACCACAGCTACGTGCAGCACCTCATCAACACCGGTCGTATCACCCCGTCCGAAGCCAAGAACCACCCGCAGCGCAACGTCGTGATGCGCGTGCTTGGCGACTTTGACATTGACCCGCGCCCGGATATTTCGATTCGCCGAGCCCACCCCGCCGACCGTTGGCTGCTGTGCTCGGACGGTCTGTGCGGTGTGCTGGAAGATTCCACCATCGAAGAGACGATGACCACGCTGTCCGATCAGGGCGAATGCGCGCAGCGTCTGGTGCAGATGGCACTGCGGGCGGGCAGCACCGATAATGTCACGGCCGTTATTGCGGATGCCACGTTGGCGTTGGATGCCGATGCGTTCGACCTGCCGCACCAAACGCCGTTGGTCGGCGGTGCTGCCAGCCGTAATCTTGAGCCGATTGCGACATCGTCAACGAGCCGGTGGCTACCGCGCCCGCACTGCGTGAGGATGATTCCCCCGCCCAGCGCGCCGCAGCATTGATTCAGCCCGCCAGCGCGCACGAGGCGGAGACCACGCAAACCACGGCCAAACCGTCGTCCACACGCGTGGTGCAGCCGTCCACCGTCCGCGAGGAGACCGGTGAACGAGCCAATCCCGATACCGGTGAGATTCCGGTGGTGCAAAAGCCGGATGGGCGCCTGTCCGCCGACCCCAACGACCCGGATGTGGCCAAAGCCATCCGCGATGAGCAGGTCGAGCAGAAGAAGGCCACGCGTACCAAGAAGCGCCGCAATAAGCTTGCGGTGATTATTACCTGCATTCTTGCCGTGCTGGCATTGGCCGGCGCCGGCTGGGGCGCGTACACGTGGAGCCAGACGCACTACTACGTGGGAGATAGCAACGGCACCGTAGCCATTTATCGTGGCGTGCCGACCAATCTCTTTGGACTTGAGCTTTCGCACGAAGTGCAGACCACCAATATCGCCACCGCGGACCTGCCTCAGACATGGCGTGACCAGCTGAGCCAAGGCATCACAGTCGGTTCGTTGGACGAAGCGCAGTCGCATGTGGGTATTATCCGCACCGAAATGCGCAAACTGGCCAAGCAGCAGGAAGCCGACGCCGCCAAGAAGGCCGAGGCGTCCAATTCCCCGGACAGTTCCAAAGACAGTTCCCAGAGCGATTCCAAGGACAGCACCGAGGATTCGTCCAGCCAGTCCGGCTCCTCGTCAGACAAGTCCGGTTCGTCAAGCTCATCCGATTCCTCGGATAAATCCGGTATCGGAGCGGCCGACAACGCGGCCACGGGAGATTCTCAATGATCGTTACCCGTCTACGTCAGATTTCTTTGTTGCTGATTGCCATGGCAATCAGTGCGTTGGCGTTCATCCAGATGTTCCAGCGCACCGCCGGCGAATTCCCTATGCAATACGCCGGCATGCTGCATTGGCCGTAGTGCTGTTTCTGGTGCTGTGGGGGCTGATTGTGCGCTTCCAGCCGTACGCCAGCCAGTCGATTCTGCTTGCGTGCTACTGCTGACCGCCACCGGCGTGACCATGATCGCTCGCATTGACCAGAGCGAAGGTTGGGCGGTTGCCCAACGTCAGCTGATCTGGCTGTGCATCGCCATCGTGCTTTCCGCGCTGCTCATCATCTTCCTGAAGGACTACCGCGTGCTGCGGCGCTTCTCCTACGTGTCGATGGTGGTGGGCTTGGTGCTGCTGCTCGCCCCGATGCTGCCGTTTGTCGGCCAGGAAGTGAACGGCGCGCGCATTTGGATCAGGATTCCGGGACTGGGCCAGTTCCAGCCGGGCGAGTTCGCCAAGCTGTTCCTTGCGTTCTTCTTCGCCGCCTACCTGTTCGACCATCGCGACCAGCTGGCCGTGGGCGGTAAGAAGATGCTCGGTCTGCAGCTGCCGCGTATCAAGGATCTCGGCCCGATCATCGTGGTGTGGATCGCCTCGATGGGCGTGCTCATCATGCAGCATGATCTGGCACCTCGCTTATGTTCTTCGCCATGTTCGTGGCCATGCTGTACACGGCCACCGGCCGTAAAAGCTGGATCATCATCGGTCTGATCGCGTTCGCCGCGGGTGCGTGCTGGCCGCAGGCATGTTCAGCCACGTGGGTCAGCGAGTCGATGCCTGGCTGCACCCGTTCAGCAACGAGCAATACAACAAGACCCCCGGCGGCTCCTGGCAGCTGGTCACCGGCATTTTCGGCCTGGCATCAGGCGGCATGCTCGGCACCGGTCTCGGCCAAGGCCATCCTTCGCTCGTTACGTTTGCGAACTCCGATTTCATCTACGCCTCTCTAGGCGAGGAACTCGGGTTGATGGGCGTCCTGGCCATTCTGATGCTCTACCTGCTCATCATTGCCTCCGGCTTCATCACCGCCATGAAAATCAAGGATGGCTTCGGCAAGCTGCTCGCTTCCGGACTGGTGTTCACCATGGCCTTCCAAGTGTTCACCGTGGTCGGCGGCATCACGCTGGTGATTCCTCTGACCGGTCTGACCCTGCCCTATATGGCGGCCGGCGGCTCCAGTCTGATCGCCAACTATATTCTCGCGACCCTGCTCATCATCATCTCGAATTCGGCCAATGCGCCCGAGCCGGAGCTGACCTCGGATACGTTCCAGTACGAGGCTTTGGCCGTGCTGCGCAACAAGGAACTTGAGGCCCGGGCCCGCGCCACTGAGCCGATCGTTCAGCCTCGCAGCGCGTCGGCTACGGCGTCGCAGTCCGAGTCGGAATCGTTTGACGACCCCATCGTGGATACCACCACTCCGTCGTATGCCGAAGCCGATGAACCGTACACGCCTACCGGCACGATTCCCCCGCTTCCTCCCGTTAACGGAGGCACTCGCGTATGAACAAATATCTTCGTCAGCTTTTCACCGCCGTGGTAGCGCTGTTCGTGATTCTCGGCCTGTCGTCCACCATCATCATGGCGGTACGGGCCAACGCGCTGAACAACGATCCGCGCAACGCCCGTTCGCTGTACCACCAGCTCGGTGCCTACCGCGGTGCCATTCTGGCTCGGACGGCACGGTCATGGCCAAATCCGAACCGGTCAACGACGCGTTCAAATACCTGCGCACCTATTCCAACGGTCCTCTGTATGCTCCGGTCACCGGCTTCTTCTCCATCAACCAGACCGCCGATCGCGGCCTGGAAGCCTCCCGCAGCATGCTGCTCAACGGTGAGGCCGATTCATTGATCTGGCAGCGGGCCAAGGCCATGCTCACCGGCACTACGAATCAGGGCGCGTCCATCGAAACCTCCATCGACCCCAAGCTGCAGCAGGTTGCCTACGATCAGCTCGGTACGCGCGATGGTGCGGCGGTGGCCATCGAAGTCAACACCGGCCGTATCCTCGCCATGGTGAGCACGCCCAGTTATGATCCGAACAAACTGGCGACCCATGACACCAAGCCGCGTCTCAGCCTACAGCGAACTTCTGCGGGCCAAAATAGCCCACTAAATAGCCCACTAATCAACCGCGCCACCTCGCAGCTGTACCCACCAGGGTCCACGTTCAAGACCATCGTCGCCTCGGCTGCGCTGGAAACCGGCGATTATCAGACGGACACGAAGATTCCTGCGGGCGCCAGCTATACCTTGCCGGGAACCGCCACACAGTTGCCGAACGACGAGGCACAGGCCGATGGCGTCAACGGGCAGATCTCCCTGCAAGAGCCGTCGCATGGTCGTCCAATACCGCGTTCGCCCAGCTTGGCGTGAAACTCGGCGCGAGCAAGGTTTCGGACATGGCCACCAAGCTCGGGTTTGGCAGCACCATCACCATTGACGGCACCGAATCCACGGGCACCCCGATGACGGCCACCGCGTCCACATTCCCCTCTGATCCGACCGACGACAAGCTTGCGCTGGCGTCCATCGGCCAAGGCGACACCACGGCCACGCCGTTGCAGATGGCGATGGTCGCGCAGGCAATCGCCAACAACGGCAAACTGATGCAGCCCACGCTGGTCGATCGTGTGCGCGCCGCCGATCTCACCGTGCTTCGCAGACCAAGCCGCAGACCATGGCCAATGCGTTCAGCAAGGATTCCGCAGACAAGCTCACCACGATGATGGAAAGCGTGGTGACCGAGGCCAATCCGCAGCTGGCCATCGACGGCATCAAGGTGGCGGCCAAAACCGGTACCGCACAAATCGGTACCGACAACTCTGCCATCGACGGCTGGGGGATCGGTTTCGCGCCGGCGGACGATCCGCAAATCGCCGTCGCGGTGTTGGTGCATAACACAGATGTACACGGTTCGCTCGCCGCTGGCCCGATCATGCGCGCGATGATGCAGGAGGCTTTGCAGCAGTGAAACTTATCGAAGGACAGCTTATTCACCGCCGATATCGTCTTGATTCGCGTCTTGCGCAAGGCGGTATGGGCGAGGTCTGGAAAGGCTACGATATTCAGCTCGGCCGTGAAGTGGCCATCAAGGCGCTGCGCTCGGACATGACCAACGCCGAGGCCAAGCTACGCCGTCTGCGTGCCGAAGCCCATAATTCCGCCAATCTGGCGCATCCGAATATCGCTGCGTTGTTCGAATACTACGAGCATGACGGCATCGGCTTTCTGATTATGGAATACGTCCCCTCGAAATCGTTGGCGGACCTGTTCCACAGCAAGGCGCGATGGATCCCATCGAACTGCTGCCCATCCTGATTCAGACCGCGCGAGGCCTGTTCGTGGCCCACTCGCACGGGCGTGATTCATCGTGACGTCAAGCCGGCCAACATCATGGTTTCCGACACCGGCGAAGTGAAGATCACCGATTTCGGTGTGAGCTACTCCACGGGTCAGGGCCAGATCACCCAGGACGGCATGGTGGTGGGTACCGCACAATACATCTCCCCCGAGCAGGCGCAGGGCCAGCAGGCCACGCCGCAATCGGACATCTATTCACTGGGCGTAGTGGCGTACGAGGCCTTGCCGGGCATCGTCCGTTCACCGGCACCACTCCGGTCGATATCGCCGCAGCGCACGTGAACAATCCCGTGCCTCGCTGCCGGACTCGGTGGACGTCCAGTTACGCGAATTTGTCATGTCAATGCTGGCAAGGACCGTTGGATCGCCCGAAAGACGCGCTGGTGGTGTCCCGTACGCTGGCACGCATCGAACGCCGTCTGCTGGATCAGCAGACCGAAATGGCCGACACCGCCATGGCCACGTCCGGCAATCGACTGCCGCGCCGAGTGACCAGCACGCCACGCATTGTTTTGGAGGCCCCGGCCTCAAGATTGGGAGGGAATAAGCAATGAGCACCAGTATGCCCACCGCATTGGCCGGCGGACGCTACCAGCTTGGCCAGCTCATCGGTCGTGGCGGCATGGCCGAGGTCCACGTGCTCTTGACACCCGTCTGGGCCGTACCGTGGCCGTGAAAATCATGCGCGCCGATCTGGCCAACGACGACATCTTCCTGGCCCGTTTCCGCCGCGAAGCACACGCCGTGGCCAGATGAACAACCCGAACATCGTGAACATCTACGATTCGGGAGAAGAACTGGTTTCTTCCGAAAGCGGCGATGCCGAGCGTCTGCCATACATCGTCATGGAATACGTCAAGGGCCAGACCCTGCGCGACATCATCAAGGTCAACGGCGCACTCAGCCAGCGCGACTGCGAACAGGTGATGTTGGGCGTGCTTAACGCGCTCGACTATTCGCATCGCATGGGCATTATCCACCGCGATATCAAGCCCGGCAACATCATGATTTCCGAGCAGGGCGTGGTCAAGGTCATGGACTTCGGCATCGCCCGCGCTCTGGACGATTCCGCAGCCACCATGACCCAGTCGCAGGGCGTGGTGGGCACCGCACAGTACCTTTCTCCCGAGCAGGCGCGCGGCGAGACCGTCGACATGCGTTCCGACCTGTATTCCGCCGGCTGCGTGCTCTACGAGATGCTCACCGGCCGCCCGCCGTTTACCGGCGATTCCGCCGTGGCCATCGCCTACCAGCATGTTTCCGAAGTCGCCACGCCGCCATCCGCCGTGGTGCCGGGGCTGCCGAAGATGTGGGATTCGATCTGCGCCAAGGCCATGGCCAAGGACCGCCAGAATCGCTATGCCACGGCCTCCGAATTCAAGACCGACATCCTGACCTACATGAACGGCGGCGTGCCGGTGGCGGCCGCGTTCAACCCGTTGACGGACCTGTCGAATATGAAGGCCCGCAAGGAAGCCGAACGTGATTTGCCCACCACGCCGGTGGAACCGCATCAGCAACCCACCCAAGCATTCAACGGTGACCGGTCAGTTCGAGCAGATTCCACCGGCCAATGGTGCCAACTCAGCGGCGTTGCAGTCCCGTGCGCAGCAGCGTGCGGCGGCGGCCAAGGCCAAGAAGCGCAAGAAGATCATCATCGGTTCGGTGATCGCAGCGATTGTTGCAGTGCTTGTCATTGTGGGCATCGTGTTCGCCATGAACGGCTCCGGCAACAAGTCCTCGGAAGACACCGTCACCATCCCTGAGGTGTGCAACGCTTCCACATCCAAGGACAGCATCGAGCTCAAACTCAAGGCATCGGGTTTGAAGATGACCGAAAAGCAAGACACCGACTCCACCGAGCCGGAAGGCACCTGCACCAAGATGAGCCCGGACGCCGGCTCCAAGGTGGCCAAGGATCTGCCGTGAAGGTGTGGTTCTCCGCAGGCCCGCAGTCCACTCAGGTTCCGGATGTCAAGGAACGCAGCCAGGAAGAGGCGCGCAGCATTCTGGAAAGCGCCGGGTTCAAGGTGAACGCCGCCGTCAAAACCGAAGACAGCGCCGACATCGCCAAGGATATGGTGACGAAAACCGATCCTGCCGCCGGTCAGTCGGTTCCCAAGGGCACCACCATCACCATATATGTTTCTTCCGGCATGACCACCGTACCGAGCAATTTGGTCGGTCAGTCGAAGGACAGCGTGCTACAGCAGTATGAGGCAAGTTCAGCTTCACTGTGGAGCAGGAGAGCTCCGATACGGTGGAGGCCGGTCTGATTACCCGTGTAAGCCTGATTCGGGCTCTTCCATCGCACAGGGCGGGTTCATCACCATTTGGGTGTCCACGGGCAAGGAGAAGGTCGCTGTGCCGAATATCACCGCTGGCACTGACTACGTCACCGCCGAACTCATGCTCAAGGCCGTGGGCTCAAGGCTCAGGCCAATGGTCCAACCGGTAGCACCGCTGTGGTAGTCAGCATCAATCCTGGCGCTGGCAGCCAGTAGATGCGGGATCGACCGTCACCATTACCACGAAGGCCGGCAGCACTGGCGGCGGTACCGGTACCGGAGACGGTGGCAACGGTACTGGCAACGGGGGCGGAACCGGTGAGTGAACCGGTGAGTAGCAAGTAAGCGCCGGGCGTGTATGTGTTGCGCATATGCAACGCAAATAGCGCAACACATACACGCAACACAAAGGGGAAGGGCTTCTGCGCCCCTCCCCTTTGCTGTATAAAGAGCTATCCCAGCGCAACAATCCCGGGAAGCGTCGCAAAACCAGTACGCAAGCCTCGTTCTAGCGACACATTCCGGGGAGAGTATCGCCGCGCGGAAAAGCTACTTCGTAACTTTGGGCTGGAGGCCGGCGGACTTGGCCACGGCGTTGTCTTGGCCGCAGACCTTAAGCCAGTTGGCCAGCAGACGGTAGCGTCCTGGGTCATCACGGATTCGGGATGGAATTGCACGGCGTACATCGGCTTGCCCTTGACACGCACGCCCTGAATAATGTGGTCGCCTTGCGTCCACGCGGTAACCACCAGCGTATCCGGCACCGAATCGGGCTCGACGGCCAACGAATGGTAGCGGGTGGCGGTCATGGGGTTGGCCACGCCCTCGAAAATCTCGTCATCGATATGTTCCACCAAGCTGGTCTTGCCATGCATGATGGTGGGCGCATGGTCACAGTGCAGCCGTACACCTCAGCGAGCGCCTGCAAGCCCAGGCACACACCAAACATCGGCACGCCGCTGGCCGCGCACAGGCGAATCATATCCTCACTGGCACCGGATTCGGCCGGAGCACCAGGGCCGGGAGAAATCAGCACGCCATCGTAACCGTCCAGTACACCCGGCGCGGCTGGGTCGATAGCGTCGTTACGCACCACATCAACAGTGGCGCCAAGGGTTTGCAGATAGCCTACGATCGTGTAGACGAAGGAATCGTAGTTATCCACCACCAAAATATGCGCGGAATCGGTCATAGGGCTCTCCTTGAGGGACGTGTACTGCAAGCCATAGTACTAGGATGCCGTCAGCTCGCTGCCACGAAGTTCGACATCTGCTGTAGGAATGGGATATTGGCGGCGGCCCAAGGGAATCCCCACTGGAACAGCGCCGCGGCGGCTGCGAACAGCAGCAGAGCCAGCAGCAACCATCGAATCGGTGCCACGCCGGGCTGCAGACGCAACAGTCCGCCATAGATGCTGGCATCCGGACGGCGACGCTCACCCGCGCGAATCTCGCGCAGCACCGGCCAGCGCCATGCCACCGCAGCGGCAATGAACAGAACCAGCCACACTACCAGCGCGCCGAATACCACCTTGTCCAGCGAGCCAATGCGGGAAGCGATCGAGGGGGTTTCGTGGTGGAGAACATCACTGCACCGGACGAATCAGTAGTAGCCAGCTCTTTGGGCACACCATCGGACACTTTGGCCCAGTACGCCAACTCACCATAGCTGATCCATCGATGGGTGGGGTGGAGTATTTCGGCTCACAGGTGTCAGTGTGATCATGCGTTTGGTGGGATTGGCAGTGGAG
>ENA-OQMZ01000780-OQMZ01000780.1-human-gut-metagenome-genome-assembly--contig:-NODE-780-length-12898-cov-2.596899_pt1 | contig 12898 bp, 18 predicted proteins | sample MGYA00242621_ERZ504862 | MGnify/ENA primary metagenome ERZ504862 (study PRJEB26092, sample SAMD00036393) | human gut metagenome | host: Homo sapiens | study: EMG produced TPA metagenomics assembly of... | reverse complement strand
CCACGTAGCGTTCGTCGGCCACCGGCCACGGCTCGGCGGACAGGGATTCGGCGTGACCGAGCTTGCTCCACATCTCCTCGCAGATGTGCGGGGCAATCGGCGCGAGCATCAGGATCAGCGGCTCCACGGCGGCACGCGGCACAGCCTTCAGACCGGTCAGTGGTTGTTGAGCACGATGAGCTTGGCGATGGCGGTGTTCGGGCGCATGCCTTCCATTTCCGCGGTCACTTCGGCAATCGTGTTGTTGAGCAGCTTCAGGGTCTTTTCGTCCGGCGTGTCCTCGGTCACATGGGCCTGGCCGGTGGTCTCATCAACCACATTGCGCCACAGACGCTGCAGGAAGCGCATGCCACCGACCACGTTGCGGGTGTTCCACGGGCGAGACTCGTCCAGCGGGCCCATGCTCATTTCGTACAGGCGGAAGGTGTCGGCACCGTAGTTCTCGTACATGTAGTCCGGGGTCACGATGTTCTTGAGGGACTTGCCCATCTTGCCGAACTCGCGGTTGGCATGTTCGCCGTTCCAGGTGAAGGTCGGCTCGCCGGAGGCGTCGGCCGGGCCTTCCACGACCTCGTCGGCCGGCACGTACTGGCCGCGGTCGTCGGTGTAGGCGTAGGCCTGGATCATGCCCTGGTTGAACAGCTTGTGGAACGGTTCGGCCGAGTCCACGTAGCCGAGGTCGAAGAGCACCTTGTGCCAGAAGCGGGAGTAGAGCAGGTGGAGCACAGCGTGTTCGACGCCGCCGATGTACAGGTCCACACCGCCTTCATCACCCGAGTACTTGTTGTGGTTCGGGCCCATCCAGTAGTCGAACTCGTCCTTCTCCACCATGTGCTTGGTGTCGGTCGGGTCGATGTAACGCATGTAGTACCAGCAGGAGCCGGCCCAGTTCGGCATGGTGTTGGTGTCGCGGTAGTAGGTCTTCTTGCCGTCGCCCAAGTCGAGCTCGACCTTGACCCAGTCCTCGTTGCGGCTCAACGGTGCTCCGGGTTGGACTCTGCGTCCATCGGATCGAAGGTGCGCGCTCATAGTCGGGCACGTCGGGCAGGTTGATCGGCAATGCGGAATCCGGCAGCAGGTGCGGGGTGCCGTCTTCGCCGTAGACGATCGGGAAGGCTCGCCCCAGTAGCGCTGGCGGGAGAACAGCCAGTCGCGCAGACGGTAGCTTACGGTGCCCTTGCCCACGCCGGCGGATTCGAGCCAGGCGTTGACCTTGGCGATGGCGTCGTCCACGCGCAGGCCGTTAAGGCTCAGCGCGTCGCCCTTGGCTTCGGTGGCCTCGACGGAGGAGTTGATCACGATGCGTCATGGGAGACGAACGGCGCCTTGCCTCGTAGTTGGCCAAGTCGTCGCCGGAATCCGGCAGAGGCGTGACGGTGTAGATGACAGGCAGACCGAACTTCACGGCAAAGTCGTAATCGCGCTGGTCGCCACCAGGCACGGCCATAATGGCACCGGTGCCGTAGTCCATCAGCACGTAGTCGGCAGTAAACAGCGGGAGCTTCGCGCCGGTGATCGGGTTGGTGGCGTACAGGCCGGTGAACAGACCGGTCTTCTCACCGGCCTCGTTCACGCGGTCCTTGGCGGTCTTGGCTTCGGCGGCCAGACGGTAGGCCTTCACCGCCTCGACCGGGTTGGCATAGCCGCCCTTCCAGTCTTCGGGTACATCGGCCGGCCATTCGGCGGGCACGTTCTCCAGCAGGTGATGTTCCGGGGAAACCACGGCGAACGTGGTGCCGAACAGCGTGTCGGGACGGGTGGTGTAGATTTCCATGTCCTTGTCACCGTCGGCAGTGGCCACGGTGAAGTGCACGGAGGCACCATGGGATTCACCGATCCAGTTGCGCTGCATGAGCTTGACCTTCTCAGGCCAGTTGATGCCGTCAAGATCGGCGATGAGGCGGTGGCCGTACTTGGTGATGCGCATGGACCACTGGCGTAGCTCACGCTGGAAGACCGGGAAGTTGCCACGCTCGGACTTACCTTCGGCGGTGACCTCTTCGTTGGCCAGCACGGTGCCCAGACCCGGGCACCAGTTGACCGGGGACTTGGAGATGTAGGCCAGGCGGAAGTCGTTCAAGATATCCTGCTGCTCGGCGTCAGTGAGGTCGGACCACTGCTTGCCATCGGACTCGTGGCCCGGAATGGCCTTTTCGCCGGATTCGAACTTGGCCACGAGCTCGGCGATCGGGCGTGCGGAGCCCTTGGAGCCGGACGGGTTGGTGGCGTCCTCGTCGTACCAGGAATCGTAGATGCGCGAGAAGATCCATTGGGTCCAGCGCACGTAGCCGGGGTCGATGGTGGCGAACGTACGACGGTTGTCGAAGCTCAGGCCCATACGGTGCAGCTGGCGGCTCATGTTGGCGATGTTCGCTCAGTGGTCACGCGCGGGTGCTGGCCGGTCTGGACTGCGTACTGTTCGGCAGGCAGGCCGAAGGCGTCGTAACCCATGGCGTGCAGGACGTTCTCGCCCTTCATGCGGTGGTAGCGGCTCACCACGTCGGAGGCCAGGTAGCCCAGCGGGTGGCCGACGTGCAGGCCCTTGCCGGACGGGTAGGGAACATGTCCATGGCGAAGTAGGCGGTGCGGCCTTCGGCGTTACGGCCCTTGCCGTCCTTCAAATCGCCGTTGACGTTGGCGGCCCAGAAGGTGCCTTGCTCGTCCCAAATCTTCTGCCACTTGTTTTCGATGTCCTGCGCCAGTGCGGCGTTGTAGCGGAAGTTGGGCTCTTCGGTTTGCGTGCTCTTCTCGTTGTCACTCATAAATCAGCAAGGTAGCCTCGCAACTGGACACGTCGTCAATCGTTATTCAGCATCCGAGACGATGGCTTTGGGGTCGCCGTTCAGCGAAACCGTGAGCTTTGTTTGGCTTGTGAACGTATCCTTGGCGGCCGTCCAGCTGCCATCCTCAACCATGTCTTCCAATGCTTCCGCGATTTTCTGTGCCAATTGCTGGTGCCTTGACTCACGGCGATGCCATAACCGACCTCGCCCTTGTCCGCAATCACGTCCATATACTGGGGCCCGTTGGCCGCTTGAAGACCGGAAAGCACCGCCATATCGGAGGCTATGGCATCCGCCGACCCTACTTGCACGGCCGTGACGCACTGCGCATAACTGCTGCGCTCCTGAATCCGGGCCTGCGGGTGGTTGCCGCGGAAGATGCCGACTGTCTCGTCACCTTTCACTGCGCACACCGTGCCGTCGCCTACGTCACCCACCGAACCTGCGTCATTGGTGAATCGGCCACGCTCATCCGACCTGACCAGCAAACCGACGCTGGTCGTGAGGTATGGTCCGGCAAAATCAACGATCGCACTGGACCCATCGGTGATAGGCCAAGAGGCGACGACCATGTCGACCTGTCCATTGTCCAGCATGGAGCGCCGGTTTTCGGGGCGAACCTGTTTGAAGACGATCTGCTTGTTCGCATAGCCGAGTTTGGCGGCCACGTATTTGGCGATGGTGATGTCGAAGCCCTGGTATGTGCCGTCATGCCATGCTCCCACCGATGGCTCGTCGGCTGCGACCCCAATGGCGATGGTGGGCCCCTCCGGCGCTCCGGAGACGGTGGTGACTTGAATTTGGCCGCAACCGGCCAGACCGGATAATGGCAATATCACGCCAAAGGCCGCGGCGAATCCTGCCATCAGTCGGGAGCGAAATCCGCGCCGCATCGGACGGCGAGCGCGGAGCATGCTACGGCTGGCGAACGATGACCAGTGGTGCATAACCGTCAAACGCCTTACTTGAACATGCGCGAACGTGTGAGGAACCAGGCAACCGCACCGGAAAGCACCATGGAAATCACGATAATGAGCATGAAACCCCACGGCTTGTCAGTGAACGGCATACCCATCATGCCGCCATCGAAGTTCATGCCGTACATCGAGAAGATCAGGGTCGGGATGGACAGTGTGATGGAGATGATGGTGAAGATGCGCATCACGTTGTTCAGGTTATTGGACACGATCGAGGCGAAAGCGTCGGTCATGTTCGCAAGAACGCCGCTGTAAATGTTGGCCATCTCGATAGCCTGCTTGTTTTCGGTGATGACGTCGTCGAGCAGGTCCTCGTCGTCCGGGTATTGCTTGATGCGTTGCAGGGTGGTGAGCTTCTCCATCACGATTTCGTTCGATTTCAGCGATGTGGTGAAATACACCAAAGTCTTGCTCAGCTCCATGAGCATCACGATCTCGCGGTTCTGCATGGAGTGGCGCAGCTTCAGTTCGAGCTTGTCGCTTTCGCGGTCGATGATGCGCAGGTAACGCAGGTACATCGTGGCGTTGCGGTACAGGATCTGCAGGATGAAGCGCGAACGCATGAAGGTGTTGAAGCCTCGGATCGTGCCTTCCATGAATGGGTGGAGCACGGGCGTGTCCTGCATGCAGACGGTGATGATGAGGTTTTCGGTGACGATGATCGACAGCGGGATGGTCTCGTACCAGTCGCGTCCGCCACGCTCTTCCACGGTGGGAATGTCGACGATGATCATCGTGTAATCGTCTTCGACGTCTACACGTGAACGTTCCTCGTCATCCAAAGGGGCACGCAGGTCGGCCAGGTCGATGCCGGTTTGCGAGGCGACGGTGGCGAGCTCCACATCAGTGGGTTCGCTCAAACATAACCAGGAGCCGTTTTCCGGTTTCTCGATCTGCTCCACTTGGCCATTGATTGAGCTGAAGATTCTCAGCATGTCGTCTCACCCGCCTTCCGCGCTTTCTTACTGTTCTATCGCTGTACGGTTCCAAACCGAGATTAGTCTAGACCCACCGTTCGAATTTGCGAGCGGGGTTTCGCATAGCGACCATCACCAGACGATTGGCTGCCAACTTGGCATGTGCGGTCCTCGCAGATCGGTCGGCCCGTTCTCCCAGTCGGCGCTGTCGGCGATGGCGGGAGCCTTGTTGTATTCCTCCAACTCCCACAGGGGCTGTTCGATGGGGGTGCCGTTGACGCTGTGGCGCACTTTGAGCCGGCACCAACAGGCGTTGCGCATGCCGCCGAGTGCGTTCATGCCGTCCGGGTCAAGTTCGAGCAGGTTGGAGATGGTGGCGGTAATCCATGAGCATGGGTGACGAGCATCAGCGTGGTGGGCGTGCTGTCTGAATAGGCGGAGTCGATGACCAGTGCGCGCACGGCATCGGCACCTCGCTGCCCCACGGCGGCACGGCTTTCCACACCATGCTTGGTTTCGCCCCCAGTGTGCTGTTTCCAAGAGGCGTAGTCGTCGGCTGCCACGGCTTTGATTTCGGCGCGGGTCATGCCTTCCCACTCGCCGAAGCTGCGTTCACGCAGTCGTTGGTCACAGGTGACTGGCAATCCCAAAATATCGGCGAAGGCGTGTGCGGTCTGTTGGGCACGGAACAGGTCGGAGGTCATCACCACCATGCGCCGGCCGGCGGCGGGAGCCTCCTCGAACTGGCGCGTATCAGTGCGTTCGGCGGCGTCAGGACCGGGCTGGGCGATGGCTTCGGGATGCTCGGCAAGTCGGTTCACCTTGGCCCAGTAATACCGTGAAGCGAGCGCGAATCCGGTCTGGTCAACCTGCCATTGGCCTACGATGTCGAGCGGCACATCGATCTGGCCTTGCAAGCGATGTTCGAGATTGTATTGCGTACGGCCATGACGCAGCATCATCACTTCATCGATCATCGGTTTTCGCCACCTCGTTCTCTTGCGGTTTGCCATACTCATCTCAGCACAACCCCTAGAATGGCGGCATGGAGATTTCTGAGTCGACTTGGGCGTTCATCGCCAAACACCGCCGTGAAGATGTGCGTGATGTGGCCTTGCACGCCAAGCATGATGGCGACGTGGATGTGCCGTTCGCGCTGGAGCAAATTGCCGGCTGGCAGCGCGCTTCACTCAAGCTACCTGACTGGGCGTCCCATGATGGGCTGATTTTCCCGCCGCAAGTCCCAATGGAACAATGTTCCAGCCAATTCACCGCACAGTACAAGGCTCGGCTGGCACAGCGATTGTTGGCCGAAGAAGCAGTCGACGACGACTCCCCGACATCCCTAGTCGATCTGACCGGCGGTTTCGGCGTCGACTTTTCTTACATGTCCCGAGTGTTCAATCGTGCATATATGTGGAACAACAATCCATTTTATGTGATATCGCTCGCCATAATTTCCCGATACTCGGCCTTGACCACGCCGAAGTCATCAATGATGATTCAACAGCAGTGCTTGACACGCTTGGCCGAGTCTCCATGATCTTCCTCGATCCGGCCCGCCGTGACGATCATGCTCGCGTACCTACGCGATTGCCGATTGCATGCCGGATGTGCTGACCCTGAAGGATATGCTGCTGTCCAAGCACCGACGGTCATGGTCAAGCTCTCCCCCATGCTCGACTGGCATAAGACCGTCGCCGATTTCGCCGGCGCGGTACATGAGGTGCATATCGTCTCCACCGGGAATGAGTGCAAGGAATTGTTGCTGGTGTTGGGGCGCGGCCGTTACGCCTCACCGCTCGTGGTATGTGCTAATGACGAGCAGGTGCTGTCGTACAAGGCCGGCGATAACAGCGACAATCACACCACTATCAGCGATTCTGCCTTGGCTGCACGCAATACTTGCAATACCGAAGATTCCCTGTCTGAGGAAAGCGCGAACGACTTCGATTCCTCGCATTGGAAGTACCTTTACGAGCCAACGCCTCAATCATGAAGGCCGGATGCTTTGATGTTCTCGAACAGCGCTTCGCCGTGCATCACATCAGCCCGAATAGCCACCTGTTCGTGGCGGCCGAACCTATTGCCGATTTTCCAGCAGGTCATTCGCCATCGAATCCATCGCCACCATGAACAAGAAAGAACTGAAACAGCTATTGGCCGGCCTCACGCACGCCAACATCGCCGTACGCAATTTCCCCCTAACCGTGGCCCAGCTGCGCAAAAAACTCAAACTCAAGGACGGTGGTAGCACCTACCTCTTCGCCACCACCGACGCCCAAGGCCGTCACCTAGTACTGCGCACTAAAAAGCGAAAAAGTGGCTCCCTCTGACGAGGAAGCCACCAATACGTCAGCTAATCAGTCCTTGGCGATGGTCTTGCCGGCGGTCGGACCGGAGGCAAGTCCTGGATCTCGGTGACTTCGAGAACCGGAATCACGGCCGGCTTCTTGGTGCCCTTTTCCTCGGCGACCTTGACCTGCTCGTTGTAGATGTCGTCGTCAACGTGCAGCACCACGTTGCCGCGGAAGCGGTAGCCCTGCTTCTTCTCGAGGTTGGCGAAAGCGATGACCAGCGGGGAACCGTTCTTGAGGTTCTCATAGTGCTGGCCGGCGGTGCGCTCGTGGTAGGCGATGTGCGTGTCGTCCAGCACGAACAGGGACATCTTCGGGCCGAGGTCCAGTTCGCCGTCCTTGGAGACGGTGGTGATCCAGCCAAGGTTGTTCTTGATGAATTCCTTGATTTCCGGAGTAATGACTGCCATGTCGAATCCTTTCATGATTGCTACGGATAACGTATCCTTACTCTTTCCAGAGTACCGGTTTCGAACGCGACTAGCCCGGATGTTCGCTGTGAGTAACCTCACCTTCGCACAGCTTTCATCCGGTTTTTGCCTGCTTGGCGATGCCATGCCCCGGTCGCGCACCAGCCACACACCTGTCACACACCCGACACCCATCGACCGGTCGATTTTGGCCGGTAGTTCCCGTAATCTGTGAGCCGAGAGAGCCACAAGTTTTCCTAACTGTCCTGAGGTGCACCATGGGTTTGGTCGAACGTTTCAGCAAGCTGCGCAGCCGCTGGTCCCGCAACTTTCCCCCGAATCTCGCCCGACTCATGTTGCTGGGCTGCGCTGCATTATGGGGTGGCAGCTATCTGCTCGCCAAATTCGCCATGGAGCGATTCCGCCCCAATGGCTGATGGGTCTGCGCATGATCGGCGCCTGCCTGTGCATGCTGGCCTTGTTCCATAAGCACATCGTGCCGTATCTGACGCCGAAAATCATTGTGCCGGCGCTCGTGGTGGGCCTGACCTACTGGGGCACGATGGTCACCCAGACCATCGGCCTGCAGACCATTGAACCGGGCCGCAGCGCGTTCCTGACGGCCGCCTACTGCGTACTCACCCCGTTCGCCACGTGGATTATTTCAAAAAACCGCCCGAGGCCATCAATCTGGTCGCCGGCGTGATCTGTCTGATCGGCGTCGGCTTCGTCTCGCTGAAGCCGGGCGGTTCGCTGTCGCTGAGTGCCGGCGACTGGCTGACCATCGCCACCGCGGTCATCTTCTCGTTCAATCTGACCTGCCTTGGTGTCTACACCAAACGCTTCGACCTATCGCCGTCACTTTTGTGCAGTTCGGCGTTGCCGGCGTATTGTTCATCATCGGCGCGTTGTTCACCGAACCCATGCCGAACGCCAGCTGGCTGGCACCCTCAGTAGTGGCCAGCGTGCTCTATCTGTTCCTCGGCGCCACGATGAGTGCCAGATCATGCAGAACATCGGTCTGGCTCACGTGCCTGCCTCGCAGGCGTCAATCATCATGTGTACGGAAAGTCTGTTCGCTGTCACGTTCTCCGCGCTGTTCTGGGGCGAGACAATCATGTGGAGTTCACTGGTGGGCTTTGCGCTGATCTTCGTCGCCGTGCTGATGTCGGTAATCAAGCCGACCAAACAGTCGCTGCACCGGAACTGACGATTCAGTTTCGGCCATGGATGGTCATGGGTTCTCCATTGCCCTGAACCGTTACGGTGAAGGCCGAGGCTCTTGAAGGCGTGCAATCGGAAATCGGACTTGGCATCGCCAAACTGCATTTCGAGTTGGGTGCCGGCAACGGCAGCTTCGCTTGGGCTGCATGACGTTCTGCTGAACGTCGTTTTCGCTCCAAGCGAACCAATTTCGGTTGTTCTTTGCGCTACTTTGCGCCACTTTGCGCTGATTCCCACTGCTCATCGGCACCATATTTTTGAGTCATTCCACATTCCGCTGGCTAGGTTTTGAAGGTCTCGTGTAGGCATCCTCTCGGTATCACCGAGCCTTAAGCAACCTTCCAGCCCGACACTTTACGGTCGTGTCTTGTGAAGAAGTTTTTCGAAGGTCTTTCCCTCTCATCCATCGTGGCGGGCACCCTTGCCGCCGTCACCTCATTCTTACTGGCATCGAAAATCGGTATCGCCGGCTCGGTAATCGGCGCGGCAGCCAGCTACATCGTCTCCGCGGTGGCCACCAAAATCTATCAAAACATACTCACCGCCTCCGGTGAGAAACTACAGTCGGCCTCGTCTTCCGGCAATGACGATGACACTACGGATAATAAGTCCGATAAGGCAGCCGAATCCGAGTCCGATACGACGATGACCGGCATGGTCAATACCGTTTCCACCGCGCGCAAGCCGCGCGAAGTCGTGTCCAATCGAGCGAACGGACGAACCTATTCGGTCAATGAACTGCGCAAGGCCCGCTCCCATAATTCGAAGCGCACCGCCATTATCGTCACGCTGGTATCCGGCCTGCTCGCCGTGGCAGTAACCGCCGGCATCGTCATGCTGGTCACGCAGGGCCGTGGCACGGACATATCATCACTCCGTCCACCACGCCCACGCAAACCGACACCAAAACGCAGACCGACACGTCCAATCAGAATAACGGACTGCCGCAGCCGGCATTACCGACGGTTCGAATGATTCCAACACCAAGGACTCCACATCCGGCTCGTCCAACGACGGCACCGATTCAAGCACGTCCGGCTCAACCGGCACCGACTCCTCAACCGATTCCAACACCAATGGATCCACCGATGGTTCGACCGGCACCGATTCCTCCACTAATTCGGGCACGACTGGCGGTTCCACCGGTTCCGGCACCACCGGAGGCACCACCGGCACCGGCAACGGTTCAACCGGATCGGGTTCAGGATCAGCCAATGGCTCCGGTTCCTCTTCCAGCTCCACGGGCGGATCATCCAGTTCAAACTCCGGTAATAGCGGTTCGAGCGGCTCCTCAACCGGTAGCAGCAGCGGAACCGGCATCAAATTCATTGGCTGACAATCGCCGACTCGATAGCAGCGATGGCGGCAATGCCAGTCAATGACGTGGGGCAATGAGAACATGGAACGTATGACTACCATCATTATGAATACCTCCGAAGGCGACATGCGCATGATGCTTCTCCTCTGGGATGCGACATCACTGAAAATCGTTGAAATTCCAATCAAAACCACTCTGAATAATCCCGATTTTCCCGAAAAATAGAATCCCCGAGGCCGCAGGATGGCACCTTATCCAAAATCACCGGCATAGGCAATTACTCTTTCTTCTAATGGTTTTCCAAGAAGTAGAGAAAGACAAAACAACCGATGTCCAACGGAGACAGGAAAAGACGAAAATGGGGATGCGTCGTCGCCCGCAAGGACGCGGACGGAAGGATCGTCTCCTGGCAGGCCCGATACCAGAGTCCCGTCAATCCCAGGCAAAGAATCTACCGCCGATTCGGATTGGAATTCCAGACCGAGGCGTACCGTTGGCTCGACGAGGAGCACGCGCTCGTCATCGACCATAAAAAGGGAATCCGCAGGTGGACGCATCCGTCGGCGAGGACGATGCACGGCAGGTCCTGTTCTCCTCATACGCGACACGTTTCGTCGCCAACCTGCGGAAGAAGGACGGGTCGGAGCTGAGCGGCAGAAGCAAGCGGATCCAGAAGGCGGCGTTGGACAAACTGCTCCCCTGGTTCGGCGAGACGCCATGTGCGACGTCACGGAGGAATTCGTCAACGAATGGTATGCGAAGGCATGCGACGAGGTGCGTCCCTCCGCGCTTGAGCACGCGGTCTGGCTGCTCAAGCGCGTGATGAGGGCCGCGACCGAGCGGCAGCCGGACGGGGGTCCGCCGCTATTGTCCTCGAATCCATGCAACCTCGTCACGAGGAAGAGACCGTCCAAAAAGACGCGAGCAGCGCCGATGACCAGGCAGGAGATCGACACGCTGGTCGAAGCTTCCCGGAATACTACCGACTGTCGATCCATCTCGCGCTGCTGGTGGGCGGGCTGCGCATCGGAGAGGTCTGCGGACTGCAACTCAGGGACATCGACCTCGACCACAGGCTGCTGTACGTGCGGCATTCCGTGACGCAGGGTCCGGACGATCTGGGCGAATACCGGCTCGACGAGACGAAGACCCCGGAAAGCCACCGAGTCGTACCCATCCCCGCACCGGTCTGCCGCCTCATCAGGGAACATATCGACAGGTTCTGCCCCGACAGATCCCGACACGATGCTCTTCCACGCGGTCAGGCACCCGGAACGGGTCCTGAACCCGACGACGATCCAACGGCAGTTCCGCACCGCGAGGAAAAGAATCAACCGCGAGGACGTGACGTTCCACTCCCTGCGCGCGACGCACGCGACGATGTTCATGATCCAGGGCGGCAGCTGCGCGAGACCATGGACGAACTCGGCCACGTGGACGTCGACGTGGCCGTCCGATGCTACCAACGCGTGGTGCCGAGACACAGGCGCGACGTCGCCGAGAGGCTGGCACTCGAATACCTCCCCGCCGGGGATCCGGCCGGCATCAAGGCGCAGATAGCCCAGAAGGAAGAGGAAATCGACCAGCTGCGACAGACCGTCGCCGGACTCCGGAGAAGACTGGAAGAGCTCGAAGACGACGGAAGGGAACGAAACCAGGCCGGATAGGCATACCCACAAAACCGAAAAACCGAAATATTGAAAAACCAAAACCGGTAAAGACCGGCATCAAACGGAACAGACCCACGCATCTAAGCGTTGCGGCATCTGCCGTCGCAACACTTAGATACGTGAGGCGTTATCCGAAAATCATCTCGACCTGTGCCTGAGTTTCGGCTTTTCCTGCCCTGGAGGAACGATGGCACGCTGATAGGAGTAATGCTCGCACACATGTTGTCTCTGTGGCGGGAGACATGTCGTATGCCTTGTTCGCCGGTTGCGCATACTCACCAAGATGGGCCAGATCATTCGACATGGTCAACGGTTCGGACAACGGCTTGACGATTCTCCTGAACATATCCTCAAGGGGACGCAGGTCGTTTCGTTGCATCCCCGCGATCGAGGCTTGATCGTTCGTCCTTTTGTCGATGAGTCCCCAATCAAAATGCCAGCCGGCCTCGCGCGCGATGATCTCCCAGAAATGCGTTGCGTCCGCCCGTTGCCCTCACGGAACGGGTGAAGGATGTTGAAGTTGTTGTAGCTGACGCTCAGACGCTTCACGAATTCTTCATGACCGAGGTCTTTGAGAAGATCGTCACCGCGAAGCACCCCCTCGGAGTAGTGCACCCCTATGCTAAACAGCTCCAACGGTTGGAAGGGAAGCCCCTCGCCCTTGCCCATGTCGATGGTTCGTATCTCCCCCGCCCAGTCGTACACGTCCTGGAAGAGGAACCGGTGTATGCGGCGAAGCTGTTCCAGCGTCCCCTCCGCAGGTGGGAGATTCTCTCTCAGAATGGCGGCGCGGGCGGAGCAGAGATCGTTCTCCGCAGCCGCCAGCGCATCCTCGTCCGTGGCGCCCACAAGGTTCCGCAGCACGTTCGTTCCCGGAATCAGGTAGGGATCGAAGACACGCGCCATCGTCACTCCAATCCGTAACGGCGACGGGTGCGGGAAAGAAGCTCGGCGCTGCCGATGCTCCCCCGCGCATATTCTCCGGCATCGCGCATGAAGGCCCTCGTCACGTCGCCGCCTTCCAACCGCACGGACTGCACCGACAGCCCGACGTTCTCCGTGCGGCGGCGCATCTCGGATTCAGATATCGTTCCGAACATTGCACCTCCTTTTCTCTTTAGATTCTAGCAAAACCGACGGCCCTTAGACGGAGCCCCGTTGTCTAAATGAAAGTGCAACACCCGTTAGATTGGAAATTGCCTAGAAAACCAGTCCGAAGGGATGTCGCACCTATGGGAGAAG
>ENA-OQMZ01000779-OQMZ01000779.1-human-gut-metagenome-genome-assembly--contig:-NODE-779-length-12899-cov-3.126135_pt1 | contig 12899 bp, 19 predicted proteins | sample MGYA00242621_ERZ504862 | MGnify/ENA primary metagenome ERZ504862 (study PRJEB26092, sample SAMD00036393) | human gut metagenome | host: Homo sapiens | study: EMG produced TPA metagenomics assembly of... | reverse complement strand
CGGCGCACCTCCGGGACAATCAGCGGAACCGCCGCCCGTCCGGCGGCCAGAGCTGGAACGCCCAGCGCCGCCCGCAGAACGCCAGAGCCGTAACGGCCAGCGGATGCGGCCGGTGCAGAGGCAGAACGCCCGGCGTGACCCCGTCCGGCGGGAGGGCAGGAAAAAGCGGAAGCTGACCCGGGCCGCCATCCGGCGGCGCAGGCTCATGCGGCGGCTCACGGCCCTTGTCATGCTGCTCTGCGTCATCGGCGCGGGGGTCTACCTCACCGTGACGATGCTGTTCAAGATCAGCTCCATTCAGGTGCAGACAGCGGACGGTGTGGTGCAGGAGGCCGGCGGCTATACCAGCGAACAGATCCTGCAGGCGCTGGATGTCCATCTGGAAGAGAATATCTTCAGCTTTGACCCCGGCAGCAAAGCCGCCGCGCTGGAAAAGGTGTTCCCCATGCTGGAGGATATCCGGGTGGAGCGGGATTACCCCGGCACCGTGGTGGTGCGGGTAACAGAAGCCCGGCCTGCCTGGGCCATGCAGACCTCCTCCGGCTGGCTGACCCTCTCGGGCGGCCTGAAGATCCTGGAGGAGGATTCTGCCCAGCCTGCCGGTCTGCCCACCCTGTACGGCGGCGAACCGGTCTCTGCCGAGCCCGGCGAACAGCTGACCTTTGCGGCAGAGCCAAGGCCGACAGCACCCCGGACAGCGCCGCCGACAGCAGCGCCTCCGGCACTGTTGAGGAGGAGGCAGACCAGCGGCTGGAAAGCCTGAACACCCTGCTGGCTGCGCTGGATGCCGCAGGCATGAGCGCCGACGTGACCCGCATCGAGTTTGCGGATGTGGACGAGATGGCCTTCCTCTATCAGGACCGCATCAGCGTCTGGCTGGGCACCCTGAACGAGCTGGAATATAAGCTCAAGCTGGCAAAGCACGTCCTGCTGAATGAGGACGGCAAGGGCTGTGCCGCGACGGACACCGGAAAGCTGGACTTCACCCATATCAGCATGTCCAGCACCCGCAAGTTCACCTTTGCGCAGGGTGAGCCGGAGCTGCCCTCCGGCTACATCGTGCCAGAACCGGTGGAGGAAACACCCGCCGGAGAGGGTGTGACCGGTGAAACGGCAGAAAGCACGGCCACAGACGGCACCGCCCCGGCAGAGGCGAAGCCGCCGCAGATGCTGCGGCTGAAACACCAACGGATGCCGCCGCAGCCCCGGCAGGACCCGAAGCCGGACAAACTGTACCAGCCGACCCCCGCCGAGGGAACGACCCCGGTGGCGGGCGATGCAGACCCAACCCAAACGACCCAATAAGGAGCGTGTAATGTTATGAAGCTGGAACAATTACTGGAAGGCGTGCCCTTTACCCTGGTGCAGGGCGGCTGGATACCGAAGTGCAGGACATCATCTACGACAGCCGGAAGGCGGCCCCGGGCCTTGCCTTTGTCTGCATCGTGGGCACCCAGCGTGACAGCCACGAGTTTGCCGCGGACTGCGCCGCCAAGGGCGTGAGCGTGCTGGTCATCCAGCATGACATCGACCTTTCTGCCATGCCCGGTGTGACCGTGGTCAAGGTGGAGAGCAGCCGCTATGCCATGGCGCTGATGAGCGGCAACCTCTTTGGCAACCCCTCCCGCCAGATGACCATGATCGGCGTGACCGGTACCAAGGGCAAGACCACCACCACCCACATGATCAAGAGCGTGCTGGAAGCTGCCGGGAAAAAGGTCGGCATGATCGGCACCAACGGCATCTATTTCATGGGCCGTCATCAGGAGACCGCCAACACCACCCCTGAGAGCTACGAGCTGCAAAAGACCTTCCGTCAGTTTCTGGATGCAGGCTGCGATGTGGCCTTGATGGAGGTGTCCAGCCAGGGCCTGATGATGGACCGTGTGGCGGGGGTGCACTATGATATCGGTGTGTTCACCAACCTTTCCCCCGACACATCGGCCCCGGTGAGCACAAGACCTTTGAGGAGTACCGCAGTTGGAAGGGGCAGCTCTTCCGGCGGTGTGATGTGGGCGTGGTGAACATCGATGATGAAAACACCGAAGCCTGCTGGAAGGCCACACCTGCAAGCTGGTGACCTATGGCCGCAGTGAAAAGGCCGACTACCGCGCCGAGGGTTGTGAGCTGCTGCGCACCCACGATTTTCTGGGCGTGGCGTTCCACGTCTCCGGCAGAGACAACATGGATGTCAGGGTGAACATGCCCGGCGAGTTCAGCGTCTACAACGCGCTGGCTGCCCTGGCCGTGGGCAAGGTGCTGGGCCTGCCCGATGCCGCCATCCATGAGGGTCTGGGCAAGTGCGTGGTCAAGGGCCGCGTGGAGCTGGTGCCCATCAGCAAAAAGTTTACCATCCTGCTGGACTACGCCCACAACGAGGTCTCCACTGAGAGCCTGCTCACCACCCTGCGGGCGTATCACCCTCACCGGCTGGTGGTGGTGTTCGGCTGCGGCGGCAACCGCTCCAAGCTGCGCCGCTACGGCATGGGCGAGACCTGTGCAAAAATGGCAGATTTCTCCATCCTGACCGAGGACAACAACCGCTTTGAGAAGATCGAGGACATCCTCGCCGATATCCGGGTGGGCATGAACAAGGGCAACCCCGATGCCAAGTTTGTGGAGATCCCCGACCGTCTGGACGCGCTCCACTACGCCGTGGATTCACGCCCAGGAGGGTGATCTGATCGCCGTCATCGGCAAGGGCCACGAGACCTACCGCGACCGTGAGGGCGTGAAAACCCCCTTCCTGGAACGGGAGCTGCTGGAGGAATACGCCCAGCAGATCGGGTTGGAATAAATGAGAAAAACGCGCTGTGTCGTTGGACACAGCGCGTTTTTTGTTGCTGCTTTGGCACGCAGGCCTTCGGCTCAGCAGGATCGATTGGTAGGCGGCTGGCACTCGCACGGCTACGGCAGCGCTTACGCGCCCCACACCAGCCAGAGATACACATAGCCCGTCAGGACGGCTGCCAGTGTGAACGGGATGCCGATGCGCAGAAAATCACGGGTGCGCACCTGCTCACCCTGCTTGCGCAGGATGCCGATGGCTGCAATGTTGGCCGAAGCGCCAATGGGGGTCAGGTTGCCGCCCAGAGTTGCACCCGTGAGCAGGCCGAAATAAAACAGCTCGGGCGGGAAGCCTGCACCGCCGTTCATCAGCCCGGCAATGCCCTGCACTACCGGCAGCATGGTGGCCACATAGGGGATGTTGTCGATGAAGCAGAAGCCACCGAGACGAATACCAGCAGGGTATAGAGCCGGAAGGGATCATACTGGAGAGGGTGTAGAACAGCTGGGCGGCGGCATCGATGACCCCGGCCTTGCGGATGCCCTCGATCAGGATGAACAGCCCGAACAACAGCAGCAGGGTGTCACAGTCCAGCTCCCGGGCCGCCAGCCGGAACGCGCGAACGAGCGGCGGCGCAGGCAGGCGCGCAGGATGCCGAACAGGCAGACCCCTGCACAGATCAGCCCGCTGCGCAGGCCATAGAGTGCCAGCGGCAGCCCGCCCGCCGGCTGGGGCAGGAAGGAGGCCGCGATGAGCAGGCCCACCGTCAGCAGCATCAGGGCGGAGGGAACCGTGTCGGTGACCTCGGTCTCCACCGTGGCCGAGATGGGCTGGGTCTCGTGCCGGAAGGTGAACAGCAGCACGCCCAGAGAGGCCAGCGCCCCCAGCTCCACCCCGAAGAAGATGCCGGGCCTGCCCTCCATCCAGAAGAAATTGAAGAAGTTCATCCCCGCAAAGCCGCCCAGCAGGATGCTGGTGGTGTCGCCTACAAGGGTGGCAGCTCCCTGCAGGTTGGAGGAGACCGCAATGGAGATGAGGACGGGCACGGGGGAGATCTTGAGCTTGCGGGCAATGGCAAGGCCCACAGGGGCCACCATGAGCACTGTGGCAACATTGTCCACAAAGGCGCTGATGACTCCGGCAAAAAGGGCCAGCATACACACGGTCCATTTCACATTGGGTACCCGCACGATGAGCAGCTCGGCCAGCCGGGCGGGCATCCTGCTCTCAATAAAGAGGGAGACCGTGCCCATGGTGCCCGCCATCATCAGCAGGACATTGAAGTCCACAGCCCGGGCGGCATCCATCAGGGTGAAGTCCCACAGGCCCGCCGCGCCCAGAACCAGAAACAGAGCGGCCCCGCCCAGCGCGGCAAAAGGCCGGTACTGCGGCAGGACCAGCATCAGAAGATAGGTCAGCAGAAAATGATCCATGATGTCAGGAACCCGTCGTAGTGTCATCGGCAGTCCTCAGCTTTCGGGCCTGGCATCGGTGTCCTCGTCGATCATCCGGTATCCCACGCCCAGCTCGTTCAGAATATAGGTGTTGCGGCCAGGCACGCTGCCCAGTTTTTTGCGGATGTTTGCCATGTTGACCTGCAGCTTTTTGGTGCTGCCGCAGTCGGTATCGCCCCAGATGGCCCGCACGATGGCGGCATAGGTCATCACCCGGCCTGCATGTTCCGAGAGGAAGGCCACGATGTTGTATTCGGTCTGGGTCAGCTTGATCTCGGCACCGTCCACAAAGACCTTGCGGCGCTCGTAGTTGATCTCAAGCCCCTGTGCCCGGAACACGCCGCCGGGCATTCCGCCCAGCACGCCGAAGCGGTTGGTGCGCAGGGCGGCGCGCACCCGGGCCAGCAGCTCGCCGGTGCCAAAGGGTTTGGTGATGTAATCGTTGGCTCCCAGATCCAGCGCCTCGATCTTGTCCTGCTCGGTGGTGCGGGCCGAGAGCACGACGATGGGGGTCAGGAACTTCTGCCGCACAAAACGGATGAGCTCCAGTCCGTCCCGGTCGGGCAGGCCCAGATCCAGGATGATAAGGTCCGGATTGTGGGAGGTGAACAGGGTCTGGCCCATGGCGCAGGTGTTGGCAACAAGGGCCTGATAGCCGTTGGTCTCCAGCAGCGTCTCAATAAAGCTGCAGATGTTGGCCTCATCTTCCACGACCAGAACCTTGAATTTGTTATTGCTCATCTTCGTTTTCCTCCGTCTCAATCGATTCGGTCTCCAGCCAGAAGCGGATGGTGGTGCCCTCGCCCACCTTGCTCTCGGCCTGGATCTCGCCGCCGTGTGCCTTGACGATGGCGGCACAGACCGAAAGGCCAATGCCCATGCCGTGCTTGCCGCTGTCGGCTGCGGCATCGGCGGGCAGCACACCGGTGAACAGGGTACGCAGGCGCTCCTTCGGAATGCCGCAGCCGTTGTCCGATACCTCAAACACCGCCCGGCTGCCCAGCGTGAACACCCGCAGGGTCAGCTGGGTCATCCCCTCGGCGTGGACGGCGGCATTTTCCAAAAGGTTCGTCAGCACCTGCGAGATCAGCATCGAGTCCATGGGAATCACGATGAAGCTGTCGGGCAGGTAGGTGGTAACGGGCACCTTGGGGTAGCGCTTCTGGAACCGCACCAGCACGGTGTCGATCAGCTCGTCCAGCACGGTGGGGGTCTTTTGCACAGCCACCTGCCGCCGTCAAAGCGGGTGACGGACAGCAGGTTCTCCACCATCCGGTTCAGCCACTGGGCATCGGAACAGCTTCGCCAAGAAGTTTTAATTTTTGCTCTTTTTCCAGGCTGTCATAATTTTCAATGACCGTGGAACAGGCCCCGTAAATGGAAGTAAGGGGCGTGCGCAGATCGTGGGAGACGGCCCGCAGCAGGGTGGCCCGCATCTTTTCGGTCTCGCTTTCCATCCGCAGCTGTTCCTGCTTTTTGATGCGGGTGGTCAGGGTGCTGGTCATAATGGACACCACCAGCATCGCCATGCCTGAGAACAGGTTTTCCGGCAGGGTGAAGTTGAAGGCAAAGTAAGGGGAGCGGAACGCAAAATTCACGGCCAGCACGCCGATCAGGGAAGCCACCACGCCCAACACATAACCATCCGTATAGATCGAGATCAAAAAAACTGCCAGAACAAACACCATCGATGCAACGCCATCGATCCGGCCGGTGATCTGCTGTGTGCCGGTCACAATGAGAAAGGCGGCACACAGCACAGCGGCCAGGACCAGCGCGTCGTGCCAGCGGGTCTTCTGCTTCATGGGGATCCCTCCATATCTATTCTACTCCAGATGAAAAGTATACCATACTTTTCCTAAAGATGCAGTAAAGGCTGAAAAAAGAGCTGTTGTTCCGGGGATGGGCTGCACAGAATGCCCAAACCCATAGATTCTTTTCCGATTTTATGCTATTATAAAGAGTAAGAGCAAGGAGAGAGCGCTCTCAGGGATAAGAGAAAACGTAACATTGCAATAGAAGGAGAAGAGGATCATGGGAAAATATTTTGGCACCGACGGCTTCCGTGGCGAGGCCGGTGTGAACCTGACCGCCGACCACGCCTATAAGGTTGGTCGTTTTCTGGGCTGGTATTATAATGCACTGCGGGAGCGCAGCGGCAACAACGAGCCTGCCCGCATCGTCATTGGCAAGGATACCCGCCGCTCCAGCTATATGTTCGAGTACAGCCTGGTGGCGGGCCTGACCGCTTCCGGCGCGGATGCCTACCTGCTCCACGTCACCACCACCCCCAGCGTGGCCTACATTGCCCGCGTAGATGATTTTGACTGCGGCATTATGATCTCCGCCAGCCATAACCCGTTCTACGACAACGGCATCAAGCTGATCGATTGCTACGGCGAAAAGATGCCCGAGGAGACCCTGCTGCTGGTGGAGGATTACATCGACGGCAAGCTCCATGTCTTTGATCAGGATTGGCCGGAGCTGCCCTTTGCCCACCGGGAGCATATCGGCTGCACCGTGGACTATGTGGCGGGCCGCAACCGCTACATGGGCTACCTCATCAGTCTGGGCATCTACTCCTTCAAGGGCATCAAGGTGGGTCTGGACTGCGCCAACGGTGCCAGCTGGAACATTGCCAAGAGCGTGTTCGATGCGCTGGGCGCAGACACCTATGTCATCAATAACCAGCCCAACGGCCTGAACATCAACCTGAACGCAGGCTCCACCCACATCGAGGGTCTGCAGAAGTTCGTGGTGGAAAAGGGTCTGGACGTTGGCTTTGCCTATGACGGCGATGCAGACCGCTGCCTCTGCGTGGATGAAAAGGGCAATGTGATCACCGGTGACCACATCCTGTACATCTACGGCTGCTACATGAAGGAGCGCGGCAAACTGCTGACCAATACCGTCGTTACCACGGTCATGTCCAACTTTGGTCTGTACAAGGCCTTTGATGAGCAGGGCATCGGCTACGCCAAGACTGCCGTGGGTGACAAGTATGTCTACGAGTATATGGCCAGGAACGGCTGCCGCATCGGCGGTGAGCAGAGCGGCCACATCATCTTCTCCAAGTACGCCAGCACCGGTGACGGATCCTGACCAGCCTGAAGATGATGGAGGTCATGCTGGCCAAGAAGAAGCCTCTGAGTGCGCTGGCCGCCCCGCTGAAGATCTACCCGCAGGTGCTGGAGAATGTCCGTGTGACCGATAAGAAGGCCGCGCAGGACGATGCCGCCGTGCAGGCGCTGTCAAGGCGGTGGCCGAGGCACTGGGCGATACCGGCCGCATCCTTGTCCGGGAGTCCGGCACCGAGCCGGTGGTCCGTGTGATGGTGGAGGCCCCTGACCACGACACCTGCCAGAAGTATGTTTCTCAGGTGGTGGATGTCATCAAGGCACAGGGCTACAGCGTCTGACGCTGAGCCGGAAAGAGAGCGCAGGATGAAGAAGTTCAAACGGATGCTGGCGGGGCTGGCCTGTGTGCTGGCGGTCTGCCTGTGTACCCCCACCGCTTTTGCGGCAAATGTCATCGTCTATTTTGATGCCAACGGCGGTATCTGTACCTCTGCTGCGGAGCGCACCAATGCCGACGGCCAGCTGACGAGCCTGCCCACCGCCACCATGGAGGGCTATACCTTCGATGGCTGGTACACCTCTGGCACAGATGATGTCACCGGTTTTCCCATTGATGTGCAGGTCAAAGCCAACGATACGGCGTTTGGTGCGGATACCACCGTCTATGCCATTGGTCTGCCAACGGCGGCAGCGCGGAAGTGGTGGAGGAGAAAGAGGTAGACCCGGACACCCTTCTTACAACGATGGGGCTGGCGGCCGGAAGCGTTGTTCTGGTGCTGCTGGCAAGCCTGGCACTTTGAGAGGAGCGGACATGCAGCAGAACTTGAGATTTCCGGCGCAGTGCACCGTCATTCCCGCTGAGGAGCTGGAGCAGGTCTCCGGCGGCGCTCCTGCCTGGGTGGGGGAGCTGAAGGATCAGATCCGCCCCCTCTGGCATCAGGTCAAGCCGCTGCTGAGCTATGGCGTGGAGCTTGGAAAAGCCTTTGTGCAGATCGTCGGAGCGGCGTATACCATTTATGTCTATGGAAAGATCATCAAGAATTCCATGGAAGGCATCAAGGATACCATGAACTGGTTCATAAACCTGAACTGAGAAAGTAAGACAATAAATAGAGAGCTCTCTTGCATCGCAGCAAAATGATGCAGGGGGAGCTCTCTGTTTATGTTTTGGGAAATTCCGGATTTTCTATTCGACCAAGAAGATAATCGGTAGAGGTATGGTATAGATCAGCAAGTTGAATTAATGTAACGGTTGGAATGTCTCTTAGTCCTTGTTCATAGCGGTTATACTGAGATTGTGGCATTTTTAGAATGGCGGCAAGTTGACGTTGAGTTAAGTCGTGATCTTCGCGCATGTCACGGATTCGGCGGTAGTAGGCCATAAAAATCCTCCTGATATCTGAATGGATATCTTGACAATACCGCAAGGAGATGCTATGCTGGGTGTATGATATCCAATTGGATATCAAAAATACAGGAATTGCTTGAGGAGGATGCAAAATGAAAGAGATTACACGTCGAAACTTCTTGAGAATGGCCACAATTGCAGTGCTCATAAGTGGAATGGGAATGTTGTCGAGTTGCGGAAAAAGTAAAGAAGAGCTGATGAGTGGGGATTGGTATCTCCAAGGAGATGATCGACTGTCCCTTTCGCTTTATGATGATGGTACTTGTCAGATTCAAGGAGACTACGGACAGGGAAAATGGAGCATTGTAGATGAAGATACCTTGAAACTTACAGATTTCTATGGAGAAACAAGAACCTATCCTATTACAGCTGTCGATGATAATTCGCTTGAACTTGAGTTGCCCAATGGTGAAACTGTCACATATTATCATACGGCTGAAGAAGCGTTAAAACATTAAAGCTTCCGGGAGAGGACAATATGAAAAACTTAAAGAATATTGTGCTTTTTACAATAATATCCTTGTTACTGTTCTGCGGGTGCAGTCAGGAAAATAAAAGCGCTTCGGATACAGTGAATCCGCAAGATGGAAAAAGTGTGTCTGAACAACAAGAAACTATAGTGGATTCTGAAAAAGCAGCGGAAAACGTTACGGATAAGATGAGTTTGTTAGAAGCTGTGGGAGAGGGGCATGTTTACTTGACATTCCCCAATTTTGATGAACTTTCAGTAGGCGAAATCAGAGATGGTCAATCAAACAAAAGCGTTCTTTTTGATGCACAGGGAATGGTTCATCACCTGTTTGAAGACGGAAGCAGGGTTGTGTCTGGATACTATAATGGTATGTGCTTACTTAGTAATGGGATGATGGCAACAGAAGACGGAACGCAGCTGCTGGTATCATGGCTTCCAGAGAATGAAAAAATTATCCGGTTTGCAAAGGATGAAGAGGGCGTTCTTCTATGGTCGATAAAGAGAGAAGATGGAATCGATGGGACAAAAGTTACGTTTACCGCAAGAAAAATGGATGGCTCAATCTGTTTTCAATGCGATACGACACAGCCAGAGTTCTCTGAGCTTAATCCGAATGATCTTTATGAGACACTTGTGAATGCTGGATATGATATGAATGCAGAAGGAATCTCTACTCCGTTCATTTATTGCGGAGGAACGCTTTATCGTGTCCGAGGATGGAATGGATATGTCTTTATAAACATTGCAAATGGAAAACTCCATTATATTTCTGAATTTAATGCATGTCAGATTAGAATGGAAAATGGTGTGATGTTTCAGACAGCACCGAGCATTCGAGTTTTGGACGATGACTTTAATGAACTGCCGGAGTGGAAGAGTATTAAATCACAGCGAAGTGGAACGCCAGTATTGGCAGAGGGGCTGATTTACCTTGATGCAAGAAGAGATACAGGTGAGTTTGAGAAATATCCATCAGGATTTTATGATATTCACTTGAACTGTATCATCGATTTGAGCCAGTATAACATTCAGCCGGTTACAACTGATGAACCACGATTTATGAATGGGTATGCTGCATTGCAAATGCTGAATCCTGATGGGGTTCCTTTTTGGGGAATCATAAGAAAAGATGGGACGTGGAGTGTTGAACCGCAAAAGGGGACAATAAAGAGCATATATCCAACGAAAGATGGATTACTGGTAACAGTGAGTCAAGAAAATGACTATTATACGACAATCAATCAGGTGGGACAGAATCTTAGTGACGTAGAAACGTTTGTATTTGATGGAGTAAACGGATATTGGAATTCGGCCTATGAGATTTATAATGAATCGCTCTATGCAACAATAAATGGAGAAATTGTAAGAATAGATAAAAATGGTTCGGCTGAATTTTTATGCTGATAAGTAAAGAAGGGCAAGAATAATGCAACAGCCCCCACGGTATGCAGCTTTTTGCTGTATCTGGTGGGGGCTGTTGCTGTTATTCTATGATAGAAGGGATAAAGAATCAGTTGTCGTCGCTGTCGAGCTTCAGCACGGCGGTAAAGGCTTCACTGGCAGGGAGACGCTGCCCAGCTGGCGCATCTTCTTTTTGCCTTCCTTCTGCTTTTCCAGCAGTTTCTTCTTGCGGGAGATATCGCCGCCGTAGCACTTGGCCAGCACGTCCTTGCGCATGGCCTTGACGGTCTCGCGGGCAATGATCTTGCCGCCGATGGCGGCCTGCACCGGGATCTCGAACAGGGTGCGGGGAATGTTGTCCCGCAGCTTTTCGCAGATGCGGCGGCCCTTGGCGTAGGCGTTGTCCCGGAACACGATCATGGAGAGCGCGTCCACAGGGTCACCATTCAGCAGGAAGTCCAGCTTGACCAGATCGCTCTCGCGGTACTCCTTGAACTCGTAGTCGTAGCTGGCGTAACCGCGGCTGCGGCTCTTGATGGCATCGAAGAAGTCGTAGACGATCTCGCCAGAGGCAGGGCGTAGTGCAGGTCCACGCGGACATCATCCAGATACTTCATGTCGATGAGCACGCCGCGCTTCTGCTGGCACAGATCCATCAGCACCCACGTAATCGTTGGGGGTGTAGAGGTGGACATCCACAAAGGGCTCCTCCTGCTTGACGATGTTGGAGGGGTCCGGGTAGCTGGACGGGTTGTCGATCATCTCCACAGTGCCATCCGTCATGGTCAGGCGGTAGCGGACGCTGGGGGTCGTGGTGATGATGTCCAGGTCGAACTCCCGCTCGAGACGCTCGGTGATGATCTCCATGTGGAGCAGGCCCAGGAAGCCGCAGCGGAAGCCAAAGCCCAGCGCGGCACTGGTTTCAAGCTCAAAGGTCAGGGATGCGTCGTTCAGCTGCAGCTTTTCCAGCGCGTCCTTCAGGTCGGGGTACTTGGCACCGTCGGCGGGGTAGATGCCGCAGAACACCATGGGCTTGACCTGACGGTAGCCGGGCAGGGCCTCGGAGGTGGGGCGGTCTGCCAGTGTGACGGTATCGCCCACGCGGGTGTCCTGCACGGTCTTGATGCTGGCGGTTAGGTAGCCGACCTCGCCGGCCTGCAGCTGGCTGCAGGGGGTCAGGCTGGTGGCACCCATGTGGCCCACCTCCACCAGCGTGAACTCGGCCCCGGTGGCCATCATCTTGATGGTGTCGCCGGGCTTGACGGTGCCCTCGAACACGCGGATGTAGACGATGACGCCTTGTAGCTGTCGTAGATGCTGTCGAAGATCAGCGCCTTTAAGGGGGCATCCGGGTCGCCGGTGGGGGCGGGGATATCACTGACCACACGCTCCAGCACCTGATCGACGTTCAGGCCGGTCTTGGCGGAGACGCGGGGCGCGTCCATGCAGGGCAGGCCGATCACGTCCTCCACCTCCTGCGCCACCTCGTCCGGGTGGGCGCTGGGCAGGTCGATCTTGTTCAGGATGGGCACCAGCTCCAGATCGTGCTCCAGTGCCATATAGGTGTTTGCCAGCGTCTGCGCCTCCACGCCCTGCGTGGCGTCCACCACCAGAATGGCGCCCTCGCAGGCGGCCAGACTGCGGCTGACTTCGTAGGCAAAGTCCACATGACCCGGGGTGTCGATCAGGTTGAACTCGTAGGTCTTGCCGTCCTTTGCAGTATAGTTCATGGTCACGCACGCGCCTTGATGGTAATGCCGCGCTCGCGCTCGATATCCATGTTGTCCAGGATCTGATCCTCATGGTGCGCTCGTCCACGCTCTTGGTCAGCTCCAGAATGCGGTCGGACAGGGTGGATTTGCCGTGGTCGATATGTGCAATGATGCAGAAGTTGCGGATGTTGTCTCTTGCCATGTAGTTCCTCCGGGCAGCTTTATGCTTCTAAGATCCAGTCCTCCACGGCCACGATCTGTCCGTGGTCGCGGTAGACGCGGGGCACGCGGCGGGAAACGCCGCACAGCACTTCATAGGGGATGGTGTCGGTCTTGCGGGCAATGGTCTCTGCGGTGTCGCTTACGGTTCCGCCCCACAGGATGGCTTCATCGTCCTCGCGCACTTCCGGTACATCGGTCACGTCCACCATCATCTGATCCATGCACACCCGGCCCAGTACCGGGCAGGCCTTGCCGTGGATCTCCACCATGCCTTTGCCGCAGCTCAAAAAGCCGGGGGGTAGCCGTCGGCATAGCCGGTGCAAAGGGTGGCCACCTTGGTGGGCTTTTCGGCGGTAAAGCGGCGG
>ENA-OQMZ01000778-OQMZ01000778.1-human-gut-metagenome-genome-assembly--contig:-NODE-778-length-12946-cov-3.840627_pt1 | contig 12946 bp, 16 predicted proteins | sample MGYA00242621_ERZ504862 | MGnify/ENA primary metagenome ERZ504862 (study PRJEB26092, sample SAMD00036393) | human gut metagenome | host: Homo sapiens | study: EMG produced TPA metagenomics assembly of... | reverse complement strand
TGCGTTTGGCAATTGCACGCTTATGCTTTATCATTATTGAAACATTCTTGCAGAAATATCCGCAGTGAATGCCAAAATTCTTAACTCCGCCTGCAAAGCCCCTTGAGAGCGTTACCGATGTTTTTGCCTACATTGGAAGAACCTCTTCCGTTGACCGTTTATCATTCGGTTCACCCTCGGTTTCTTTATTATTCTCTTTTTCAAGAGCGTTCTGCTTTACGGTTTCTGCTTTTCTTTCAACCTCGCCGATAACATCAAAGTCCTCGGCATCTCTGAGGTCTGAGCTTTTGATAACCCCCATTGACTTTTTGGGAGCTTCGTCAAAAAAGTCATAACCGCTGTCAAACTTGTTTTTCTTAGCCTTTGCCCTTACAAGCTCCTCGTCATCAACCTCTTCCCCGGTTTCCTCCTCGGGATCGTCACTGCCGAAAATGATGTTTGCGTACTCGTCAACCTTTTTTTCAAGCGGATGCTTTTGTTCGGGAACCTCCTCGGTTTCTTCAACATCGGCATCGTCCTCACGGTCGATATCGTCAGGCTCGCTTGTTTCAAAAAGATCGTGTTCGGGTTCGGGGATAACGAGTGTAGGACCCGACGAAGAGCTTATGTCCTCGTATTTTTCAGGTGTTTCTGCGTTATCTTTTTCGTTTTCGTCAATTTTTTCGGGTTCAGTCTCTGAGGTATCTGCTGCGGTAGGCTCCTTTTTTTTTTCGTCCTCCGTGCTGTTTTCCTCGTAACCGTAGTTGTTTTTATATGCCTCACGCTCAAGCTCACTCTTGTAAGCCTTTGCGGAGTTGATTATCTCGTCAATTTTCTTTTTCCTTGGCATCATCCGTATCATAACCAAAGTTTGAATACTCACTTGTAATTTCTTCCGGTTCTTCCATATTTTCGATTATCGGCTCGGGAGCATATCTTCTGCCCGGCAAAGCCGGTTCTTCTTCAACCTCTTCCGCATATCTCTGCTTTTTCTTTGAGTGTTTATCGGGCTTTTCGGGAGAATCGTCAAAATTGTCAATGTCGTAGTCCGTACCCTTTTCACCGAGTTTATACTTGACTGCAAGCTCCTCAAGAATAGCGTTATTCTTCTTAGCCTTTTTATGCTTTCTGATTCTCACGGCAAAAATTATGATGAGTACAATCAAAATAAGGATAACAACACCGCCGCCGATGATTATGTACGGAATAAATCCCTTTGAAAACGGCAGGTCGCTGAATTTTACCGAAGATACAATTTTGGAAAAAGTATCGTAGTCAACGGTTGTAACATCACCCTCTGTTCTCTGCATTGTGATATTAATGTTCATACCGTCATAAACCGTGTTGGCAATAAAGGTTTTCACATCGCCCTTACTGCTCTGAGCAGTTGCGTCAAACACAAGCCACACAACTTTTTCTTTTTGGTCGGGAGTACAGCTCCGATACTCGTCGGAATTAAGAAAATTGTTGCGTATATTTGAAAGCTCGCTTGAAGAAAGCTGAGCATAGTTGCCGACATTCTCGCTGCTCTCATTTTTTGTCATTGTCACGGTCAGAATAACCGATGACATATTATCCATACCCTGAAGATAGATATTTCCGTTCTGAAAGGTTTTCATTGTTGTGTCATAATCAAGACCGAAAACGGAAAAAATATTTATCTGTGCTTTTACTGTCCCTTGTAACAGCGCTCATACCGTCAGGCATTGAAAGCGTCATATCGTCAATCTGCGGAATCTCGTAATCTTTTGTTGCGCCCGAACAGGCAAAAATACCGCAAAATACCATTACGGCACAAATTGCAAGCGTTACAGCTCTTTTAAAAACAGTTTTCATCATGTCCGTATATTCCCCCGAAACTAAATTAGATTCATCAATACTGCTTTTTAGAATGTATATCTAATTAATTATACATAATCTGTCAAAAAAATACAAGGTTTTTACCGCTTAAATTTGAAAACAAGAGTGCCTTATTCGTGAATACAGTATGATATTAAAGAACATATTACGCATGAGCGTGCATAAAATTGAAAATGGAAAATGGAAAATTATGATCGAGAAAACAATTCGCAAGAATGCAAAACATTGTCGCCCGACTGTTTTTGTATATTTTTGTTATATACGGAAGTTGTTGCAAAACTGTATGTGCGGATATTATCCGCCTGCAGATAACCACGCAAAGATTTGTACAAATTAAAATTATATAAATAAACATTCACTTTCATATAAATAAAGCAAAAATTGCATCAATGCCGTATTGGGCATCAATGCAATTTCTTTATCTGACTATCTTCTCAAATTGACTGCGGTGGCACACCGCCAACCGAAATTTTCCATTTTCAATTTTCAATTTTCAATTAAAAACAAGACTGCCGTTTATTCTACAGTAACCGACTTAGCAAGGTTCTTTGGCTTATCGGGATCAATACCTCTGTTGATTGATGTGTAATAAGCAAGAATCTGGAGCGGAACGACCGCTGTAATCGGCATAAGAAGCTCGTCTGTATGCGGAATTTCGATAACATAATCCGCAACACCGTCCTTGAGTTCTCTTGCACAGGCGTCTGTACAAACAAGAATAACCTTTGCACCTCTTGACTTAACCTCAACAACATTGCTGATTGTCTTGGGGATAATGTCTGTCTGAGTTGCAACGGCGATAACGGGAACATCCTCGTCGATAAGCGAAATTGTGCCGTGCTTCAACTCGCCTGCGGCGTAGCTTTCTGAGTGAATGTACGAAACCTCTTTGAGCTTGAGCGAACCCTCCATTGAAAGGCATAGTCAAGACCTCTGCCTATGTAAAGCAAGCTGTCGGTTGCAACAAGCTTTGTGGCAACGAACTTGCAGGTATCCTCGCAGTTGTCAATTACATACTGAACTGCTCGGGCATTTTTGTGAGAGCCGAAACAAGTCGCTTGCACTCGGCTGTGCTGATTGTTTCCTTTGCAAGAGCAAGCTCAAAGGCAAAGAGATACATAACGGAAAGCTGTGTGATGTATGCCTTTGTTGACGGAACGGAAATTTCGGGACCTGCGAGTGTGTAGATGAGCATATCCGCCTCACGGGCAATTGAACTGCCCTTTGCGTTTACAATTGCAAGAGTTTTTGCACCCTTCTGCTTTGCAAGACGCATTGCGGCAAGGCTGTCGGCTGTTTCGCCCGACTGTGAAATGATGATTACAAGGTCGCCCTCGCCTACAATCGGATTTCTGTAACGGAACTCGGACGCAATGTCAACATTTACGGGAACTCTTGCGATATCCTCAATAACATACTTGCCGACCATACCTGCGTGCATGGCAGTACCGCAGGCAACGATTGTGATATTTTTGAAATTCTTGATTGTTTCCGTTGTGATGCCGCACTCCTCAAGGAACGGAAGTCCCTCTTTGATTCTCGGCATAATCGTTGTTCTGATAGCCTCGGGCTGTTCGTTGATTTCCTTAATCATAAAGTGCGGATAACCGCCCTTTTCGGCAGCCTCCATATCCCAGTCGGCTGTCTGAAGTTCCTTTTCAATCGGATCAAGTGTTCGTCAACGAACGAAACACCGTCAGGTGAAAGTGTTACAATTTCATCATGGTCAAGAAGATAATAATCTTGTGTACTGAAGAATTGCGGGAACATCGGACGCAATAAAGCACTCACCCTCTGCAACACCTACGATAAGAGGACTTTCACGGCGAACCGCAAAAACTCTGTCGGGGAAATCCTTGAACATAATTCCGAGTGCAAACGAACCCTTAAGCTCAGCCATTACGCTGTCGATTGTTTCAAGAGGATTTCCGTTGTATTTATAGTCGAGGAGCTGAGCAACAACCTCTGTATCTGTGTCGCTTAAAAAAGTTCTTCCCTTTGAGATGAGGAAGTCTTTAAGATCCATATAGTTTTCAATAATACCGTTGTGAACGATTGTAACCCTTGTACCGCTGTGTGGATGTGAGTTACATCCGAAGGCTCGCCGTGGGTTGCCCAACGGGTGTGACCTATGCGACATGACCTTTCGGAGTGCCGACCTCTGCAAGCTTATCCTTTAAGTCCTGAAGCTTACCCTTGGTCTTTACGGTCTTGATTTCTCCGTTATCAAAAACCGCAATACCTGCCGAGTCATAGCCTCTGTATTCAAGCTTTGTGAGAGCATTAACAAGCACCTCACTGCAATCCTTAGGTCCTACATAACCTACAATACCGCACATAAATTTTCTCCTTTTCGGTTAATCATTGACCTTGTGGCAAAAAGTAGGTACAAGTTCTGCCAAAAGTTCAACTGTCTTTTCACTGTCATTGTTTTCTGCGGTCTTTTTGAGAACCTCAAGCTTTGACAGCATATCTGTTTCGTCTATTTTAATTTGATTTCCTATGAAAAATTTTCTTGTTCTGTGTTGACTTAAGACCTTCTTCGTCCATAAGAAGCTCCTCAAAAAGCTTTTCACCCGGGCGAAGTCCCGTGAAAATAATCGGAACATCTTTGTACGGAACCTTACCGTACATTCTGATAAGGTTCTCGGCAAGGGTTGTAATCTTGACGGGAGCACCCATATCAAGAACAAAAATCTCACCGCCCTTTGCCATTGCACCTGCCTCAAGAACAAGCGAAACAGCCTCGGGAATAGTCATAAAATATCTGATAATATCGGGATGTGTTACGGTAACGGGCGCACCGTTTTCAATCTGACGGCGAAACAGCGGAATAACCGAGCCGTTTGAGCCGAGAACATTACCGAATCTTGTTGTTACAAATTCGGTAGCTGTGCTGTGCTGCGCCTTGTACTGAATAATCATCTCGCACGCACGCTTTGTTGCGCCCATAACATTTGTCGGATTAACAGCCTTGTCGGTTGAAATCATAACAAACTTCTTTGCCTTGTACTTTTCTGCAAGGGTTGCAACATTGAATGTGCCGAAGATGTTGTTCTTTACAGCCTCCTCGGGAACGGTTTCCATAAGCGGAACATGCTTGTGAGCGGCAGCGTGAAACACGAGTTCGGGGCGATATGTCTTGAAGATAAGCTCCATTTTGTCGTAATCACGAACCGATGAAATAAGCGTTACAAGGTTAAGCTTTGTACCGTATTCAAGCACAAGCTCCTGCTGAATGTCATATGCGTTGTTTTCGTAGATATCAACAATGATGATTTGTTTTGGATCATTCTTTGCAATCTGTCTTACAAGCTCACTGCCGATTGAACCGCCGCCGCCTGTAACAAGACAAACCTTTCCGTTGATAAGGTCATGAATCTCCTTTCGGTCAAACTCAATGGGTTTTCTGCCGAGAAGATCCTCAATCTTGATTTCCTTTGCCTGTGAAATAAGCTGTGTATGCCCGTCATCAAACAAAAGCTCACCGAGATAAGGGATAATCTTGATTTTGCACTCTGTTGCGGAACAGTAGTCAAGAATCTTCCTCTTCTCATCTTCCTCACATGACGGAACTGCAACAATAATATTGTCTATGCGGTATTCATCACATATTTTAACAATTTCGGGACAGGTTCCGACAACGGGGATTCCTTCGATTTTCTGATTCAGCTTTTTCAAATCATCATCGACAAAGCATACCGGAATGATGCTTTTTGAAGGATTATTAACATCACCCTGCTCTTTCGCATTGTGAATTTCACGAACAATCATTCTGCCGGCATTGCCTGCGCCCACAATAAGGGTGCGCTCTCCGCCCTCTGCCCTTCCTGCCTCGGTAAGGTCAAGAAAAGTCCTTCTGAAAACAAAACGGAATGCAAGAATTCCGACAAGGGCTATTGCGAAATGTACTATACAAAAAATCTTTCTCTGCGGAATCTGCAAAAACAACGAGATTACAAAGCCGAGCGTAAACCCAGAAAAGACGGCAGTTCCGCACACAATATAGTCCTTTGCGTTAAAGTATCGCCACAATTTTGAATATGTTCCGCTTATATAAAGCGTAAACAGACACATGACAAGATCAATAACAATATAGCTCAACAAGCCTTTGCTTGAAGCAGCACCTATGTAGCCAACAAGCAAGAGAATATAATTTGCAAGAATACCGCTGACAACGATAATAAACACATCTGCGAGAGCCAGAAACATCTTACGCAAATTAATCTTCTTCATAACCCATACCTCTTCTGTTTAACTTTGTGTAAATTTCCCGAGTAACATATAAATACAATTATGATTTATTATACAACAGTGCAAAAGGAATGTCAAACAAAGCAATTCCTAAATCAACTTAAAATCCGACAATCAAAGCACAAGGAACAGTAATAATCAGACTTGTTCGACACACATTTGTTGACAACCGCACAAAACGAGCCTAAAATAATACCATACTTAATATGGGCGGTAAATTGAATGAAAATTTTTCGATAATCCTCGGAGCAATAATACTTGTGCTGTTTGTGACTCTCGTAATATGGGGCGTTTACTGTGACAACACAATTGCAATCACAAATTACTGTGTAAACAATACTAAGAACGACGCAAAGCTGAAATTTGTTGTCATCACGGATTTGCACAACAAGGAATACGGAGAAAAGGACGCAGACCTTGCAGAGCTTGTAAAGGAACAAAATCCCGATTTTATTGCAGTTTGCGGAGATATGGTCAACCGTGGCGATCCCGACACAACGAAGATGAAAGATGTGCTTGAAAAGCTTTCAAAAATTGCACCAACATACTGCTGTCTCGGCAACCATGAGCGTGACAATGCCGCCAAATTCGGAACGGATTTTAAAAGCGAAACAAATTCAACAGGCGCTGTATTGCTTGATAATGAATACATAAAATTCACCAAAAACGGCAAAAGTGTGCTTATCGGCGGAATGAGCGACTACCCTTATTATGAGTTCTACACTCCCGATGACGATGTTCCGTCAAGAACGCTGTGGGAAGAATTTGCCGAAAAAGCAAAGAACAATTTCACAATTCTTCTGCACCACCAGCCCGAATACATTGCCGAGGACGCAAAGAAAACCGACATAGACTTAATCGTCTGCGGTCACACCCACGGAGGACAGATTCAATTGCCGTTCATCGGCGGAGTAATCGCTCCGAATCAGGGACTTTTTCCGAAATATGACAAAGGCGAATTTGACCTTGACGGCACAAAAATGATTGTCTGCGCAGGTCTGAGCAACACCGTATTCATCCCCAGAATCAATAATCAAGTTGAAATAGGTGTTGTGACGGTTGTATAACATCGGCTCTCCCCTACAAGTATACATTCATTTACTTTCATATAAAGCAAAAATTGCATCAATGCCGTATTCGGGCATCTGATGCAATTCCTTTATCCGAGTATCTTCTCGAATAGATTGCGGTGGCACACCGCCGACCGCAATTTTCAATTTTCAATTTAAAAAGCTTTCGCATCGATACGACTGTCTTCACGAACCAAGAACGGTGGCTCGCCGTCAGTTCTTCTCGCTGTAATTCCTAAGTTCCGCAGGAGTTCTGCCGTATTCGGACTTGCAGAACAGGATAAACGAATTTACATTCGGAAAACCGTTTTCAATCGCCGCCTGTCTGACGGTGATTTTTTTGTTTCTCAAATCATCAATAGCGTGTTCAAGGCGAACACGGCGAAGATACTTTGAAAATGTTTCATCTGTTTTATCCTTAAAATATTTTGAAAAATGAGCAGGCGTCATGCAACATAATTGGCAATTTCATTGAGCGTAATTTCGTGTTTGTAATTATCGTGCATATATCTGATAGCACTTTTGGCGCAGTCAAAATCATCAGCCTGAGAACCGTGAACATATTGTATATCGTTGTCAATGCAATCACGGATGAGATAGTACGCAACGCTGTACATCACCGCTCTTACCTTCATGCTGATAAGCTTGCTCTCGTACTCCTCATATCCGTGGAATATGTCCATTGCTTTTCTGATAAACTCAAGAGCTTCGCCCTCGGGTTGTTTGAAACTCGGCACAATATGCGGATCGTCAACATACGGTGCAATTGCCTTTGGAATGATATTGAGCATAACAGCCTGAGTATCCTCACCGATGTCTCATAGGAATGAACCTCCTGACTGTTAAGAACATAGACATCGCCCGCATTGAGAATAATTTCACAGTCAAGCTTGTTAAGCCTTACCTTACCTTTTTTATATAGGAAATTTCATATGAACCATGCCACCTGAGTCCCGATTCAAAGGCAACTTTTCTGTCCGGATATCTTGTAACCCTGCCGCTGTAATACGGCTCGGGCGGTAACAACACCTTCTTGTACTTCATGGTTTCAACCTCAACTCAATTAAAATCAATCAATTGTTAATAACATAGTCAGCGCAAAAATAAATATATTTAAGATCCGCAATTACCGCAGAATGGTCTGTTTTTACTACAACTGTTCTGCGTTCTTTTTTGCTGATTTCCTCAACACAGCGTGCAACATTGCACTTTGAAGCTCGTAGCCGTACTTTTCAAAAAATTCTTCCGCAGTCATAACGAGAGAGCCGTAACCCTCAAACATATGCAAAAGAGAATAGTCAATCAGCTTGTATTCATCTTCAATAAGGCTGATTCCGATATCGCAGTTTGTGACTGAACCGATGTAATACGGTGCGTCATTGAGGAACAAGCCTGTCTTGAACGAACCGATTGAAACGGTAAGATCCGAGTTTACCGCCGTACTGCACACACCCGTGTCACCGTTGATTCCGCTGTTGATGTCTGCACTTATAACATAGGCATTTGTCATATTAATCTGCTCAACCGCTTCAAGCATTTCACCCTTTAATTCACCCGAAAAGCCTGTTCCGAGCAGGCAGTCAACTACAATGTCAAATCCCGTGAAAGCCGCCGCCTGTGACATTGGCATCTCCTCGGCACCGAGCGACATTGCGGTTTTATAATAGTAAAGGCCGTCCTTTGAAAAGCCGTCGCTTGCTCTGAAAATTGTCGGTGTAAAGCCGTTTTTGCATAAAATACAGGCGAGCGCATAACCGTCGCCGCCGTTGTTGCCCTTACCGCAAACTATGGCAACCCTGCCCACAAACTTTGCCGAATTAAAAATCCCCTGTGCGGCTCTGTACATAAGCTCCGCCGAAGGAGTATGCTCCGCAATCGTCCTTGCGTCGCTTTTTCTCATATTTTCAACCGAAACGACCTGAACAAATTCCATCTTATATTCCTCCGCTTTCTGAAATTTCCATAGCCTTATCCGCCGTTTGCGGCATTGTAAGCCGTCATAACAGCACTTTCATCCATATTACAACCGAGCAAAAACAACGGTGTTTCCTTAAAGAACTCATCAAGCAACTCAAGCAGCTTTTCCATTCTGCTCCGCTCAACATCAATAACCGTTGCCTCAAGCAACTGTTTCATAACCTGTGACGGCAACACCCTGACTGCCGTGTTCTCTTCTGCTCTCTGAAGAATATACACAGCCTTAACGGGTGCTTTTGTATTTGTTCCTATGTCAGCTTTCCCCATCCACGGAGTTCCGTAAGCATAAAATTTTCCGTCACATTTTCGTATAACCGGCTTGTCATCGTTAATCATCGTCACCCTGTTGCCAAAATGCCTTCGCCACAGAGCCGTGTGGGTAGACTTGCCCGTTCCGCTGACTGCCGAAAAAACATAGCCCTCGCCGTCAAGCTCAAGACATGACGAATGAAAAAAGAATCCGTCAAATCCGTCAAGCACGGCGTTGCAGAATTTTGAGAGTATCAGAACATCCTCCGCACCTTGTCCGCTGAGGTTGTCGGAAAGCCTGAGACGCTCACGGATTTCGTCATCCGAAACCGATATCGCAATATCGGTCTTTCCCGATTCATTCGACTTAACGGCATAGCTTTCAAGCCGTTTCCTGCATATTTTAAATTTTGGATTAACTTCAACATTCAAATCAGCTATTCTGTATATCGGCATATCTGCTCCGCTAAATACTATAATGAAATATTGTAACACAAATTAATGTTTTTTGCTACGGCGAAATGAATAAATATTATTTTACCTTTTAGTGCAAGTTGTTCATTCGCACAGCTTTAAAGGCAAATATTGCACAATATAAGCGTGTTATTTTGTAACAATGCACATACAGCTTATTTTTTATTCATTTTAAAGCTGTAAAAAAAGCATTATTTTATGACTTTTTCAATTTTGTTTACTTTACTTGTCCGACTGCTTTTTTGCATACTCTTCAAGGTATGCTCTTTCATAAATTCAAATATCCTGTGCGTAACCGTTCCTATAAGAATCGGAATGAATATTCCTGCGGCAAGGTAGATTATGCAGTAAAAATTTAAGCCGTTCGGACGATAAATGTACCAGATTGTTGACTTGAGTTTTAAAATATCGAAATCTTTGAACAGCGGTGTAATTACGCTCAATCCCCAGAACGCCCATTTTACAATCATAAAGGCAAAAATGTGGTGAATCATAATGCTGTAGGTATTGTCAGAAATCATTCTGACAAGCTTTTTGTTCTTGATAATCGGAGTAATCAGCTTTGCAACCCTCAGCCAGAACGCAATGCCCGTGATTGCGGTTACATAAGGAATGACGCAGCCGTTGTCAAACTTCACGCACTTTGATGGAGTGTATTCAAGATTTTCACAGAATGTGAGGAGAAGAAGCTGAACTCCGAGAACGATTGTAAAATATGCAACGCTGTTGAGATTATCGTGTTTTTCAAGCTTTTCGTGATAAAATCTGCCAAACTCAAAACACGGCAGAAAAAACATTGACCTGAACAATAACAGCAACGCACCCTTTGGGGCAGGATTCCAAATGCAGTATTGCACACCGAAAATTCCGATTGCAAGATACACGGCAAGAATGACATACTCGTTGCCCCTGTGAACCTTTTTGAGCAGTTTGCGAAACAGTATATTAAAAACATAAACACAGAACAGCGGATATACAAACCACGAACCGAGGTTGTAGGCAAAACTTTCGCCGTCAATAAACGGCATAACAAAAAGGTTGTACAGATCAAATTTGCCCTGAGCAATCGTATAGCCGACCTGAGTAAGTGCGAATGCAATTATTCCGTAAACAATGTTCCATAGATACGCAGGAATCAACAAGCGTTTTGTCCGTCCCCATATATATTTGAAAATATGTTCCTCGTGTTTTTCCTTGTAAAAATAACCCGAAATGAAAACAAACAAGGCGAGATTGTACGAATACTTCGGAAACCAATCGTACATCAGCGACACACCGCCGTTGTAGCAATGCCCCGAAACTATGATAATAATGCCGATTGCCGACAAAATTTTAAAAGTAAAATTAATGTTTCCGTCATCGCTGAGCCTTTTGTTTTCAGCTGTGACACTGTTTTGTTTAAATGCAGATTTACTGCGTGTTTTGTTCTTTCCCATAATTTCCTCTCATCTGTATTTGTCGCAATTTAAAAATTCCGCAAATTCACACGGTAATTGTACCACAAAAGCAATCTGCAATCAATATATCAAATTCACCGTGCAAAACACATATAAATCATTATTTTGCACAATCTCACTTTTGTTTCAACAGGTATTTAAATCTTTTATTTGCAACTGTTCCACCATACAATTGTGTACATACCCTTAAAAAACTAAGATTAAAATGTAAATAAATTCAGTCAAAAAAGCCGGACAAAGCATAAAATAAAAAAATATGCAAAAAACTATTGACACAACCTTTACATAATGCTATAATAATAAAGCTGTAAAAAACAGCAGAGTTGTATATCGCGGGATAGAGCAGCTCGGTAGCTCGTCGGGCTCATAACCCGAAGGTCGTCGGTTCAAATCCGGCTCCCGCAACCATTCAATAAGCACTAACCATAATGGTTAGTGCTTATTTTTATTTCTGATACTTTTGAAATTTTTATTATCTCCATAACACACCCGCCTGAGCATTGTTACTTGACGCTCAGGCTGATTTTTTATTACTTATTATGTTTTAATGCGTATCTTCAATGCAGTACACAAAGTTTGTGAGGTTCATATTATCGTCAAAGGTGAAAGTTACATATCCGTCTTTCCGCTTATAGGTAACATCGCCGTGGGTTATGTTATTGTACATTGGCTCGCCGAGTTCGGCATAGACATCGTCATAGGTGCTGTTGCCGTTGATTTCGCCAAAACCGATGTTTGAATTGGCAAGGTTGCCTGATGAGTAATCAACCGTAATGCTGTAAATTTTATTTGTTTCGGCGGTGACCATAACATTCATACCGCTGTAGTAATGAATATACCACTTGTCCGACGCTAAAAACGGATCTGAAATTTCTTCGCCAAAGGCATTTTTTACATCGTCAAAATCAGCGTTCAAAAAATTATTGCTCTCAACATCAAGCATTGAACTTTCGGACTTTTTAAGATAAAACTTTCCGCCTATATCCCACATTGATTCGCTGTTCTGATTTGTGACCGTGTTTTCAATATAGATTTCGCCGTCGGAAAACTTGATTTTACCCGTACCGCTGTTCTGCCAGCCGTCATCATCAAACGAAAAAGTTCCTATTCCGTCAATTACCTTTGTTGTCACATTGCTTATTCTCGCAATTCGGTTTTGCGGTGCAGACGAGGTCTTTGTAAAAGTAAATCTCACAACATCATCCTTGACGGAAATTATCTCAAGAATATTGCCACCGTTTTGAGTTGCGGTTGAAATATCGCTGTCCTTATCGCACCATATTCCGACATATTTTGAATAATCCGAGGTTTTATTTTCAGCCGTTGTCGTGACCGCAGTTGTCGGAACAGTTGTTGCATGTGTGGTAACATTATCCGATTTGCCGCCAAAAATCGTGCTGTTCAAAATTATAATCACCGCAATTACAACGAGCAAAACTATTGCCGCTGCAACGGCAATAATAATCGGCTTTTTCTTTTTCATCTTAATTTCTCCGCCTGTTGTAACATCAATCAGCTTTGTCATACAATACGGACAAAATGTCGATTCAATCGGAAGTTCCTTACCGCAATTCCTGCAAAATTTTGTATCCCTGCTCATAACAGCTCACCTCTTATATATTATAA
>ENA-OQMZ01000777-OQMZ01000777.1-human-gut-metagenome-genome-assembly--contig:-NODE-777-length-12961-cov-3.925277_pt1 | contig 12961 bp, 12 predicted proteins | sample MGYA00242621_ERZ504862 | MGnify/ENA primary metagenome ERZ504862 (study PRJEB26092, sample SAMD00036393) | human gut metagenome | host: Homo sapiens | study: EMG produced TPA metagenomics assembly of... | reverse complement strand
CCTATCGGACTCAGATGCTGGGTATATCCCGTTGGGCTACGCTGACAGACAAAATCTCTCTATCGGAAGCTCGTTCATCACTCTCCTCGAACAGTTCACCCAGCTTACGCTGTTCCCAAGCGGGCATCGGCACTACATGAAGCAGGGCAGACGGGATACGAGTGGCTGGCCGAACATACGCAATACATCTACCGGCAACTTGGGCACTACCATTTCCGTTGTTAGCTACACTTATCGCGATAAGTGTAGCTAACAACGATTGAAGCGACACCTCACAAGCCATGAGAGGTAGAACCGGTCCCCTTCTATTTTGAAAAACTTGAATAAGTTAGTTTTTTTCAAAATAGGGATGCGTCGAAAAGACGCATAAACGCACGAAAAATGCGGGCATCCGATATGCAGTGTTCATTGAATCACTGTATATCGGATGCCGCAATTGTTTCAGACCAATTGAAGAGCCTTAGCTCAGCATCAGCCTCACGCCTTAACAACCTCCACGCCCAGCTCGGCGCCCTCCTTCACCTCGAAGGAGGTGGCCAGCGTCTCGTGGGCGATCAGGTCTCGGAACTGCTCGACCTTGGCCACATCGACAGCCGGCACGGTCAGCACCAGCGAGATACGGTCCGCGATGTCCAGATCAGCAGCTTACGTGCGTCCTGCACAGAACGAATCACGTCGCGGGCGTAGCCTTCGGCCAGCAAATCGGCATCCAGCGCGGTGTCGAGGATCACGAAGCCACCGGTCGCAGAGCGGCGGAGACCGAAGCGGCGGCCACGGTGCGTTCTCCTCCTCCACACGGTTGATCAGCTCGTACTCGCCTTCGACCAGCGCAAGGTCGCCGGACGGCGTGGAGACCACCGGCGCACCGGACGCAGCATCAACATGCCAATCGCCGGACTTGGAGGCCTTGATGGCGAACTGCACCTGCTTGCCGAGGCGCGGACCCGCCGCACGGGCATTCACACGCAGCTCGTGAACAATCTTCAGACCGTGGGCGGAGGCATCCTGCAGCGTCGAGAACTCAATATTCTTGATATTAAGTTCAGACTTCAGCAACTCGTCGTATGCCTTGACGCGTCCACGTTCTCGACCACCACGGTGAGCTTGGAAAGCGGCTGGCGCACGCGGATCTTGGCGGCCTTGCGCAGGGACAGGGTGCCGGAGACGACCTCACGCACCTTCTCCATCGCGTCCACCAAGCCGGATCGTCGACCAGCACGCGGCCGAGTTCGGTGTCTTCACCGGTCTTCTCGTCCACCACGAACGGCCATTCGGCCAGGTGCACGGACTCGCCACCGGTCAGACCACGCCACACGGACTCGGCTTCCATCGGGGCCAGCGGCGCAAGCACACGCATGAAGCTTCAAGCACGGTGTACAGCGTGTTGAACGCGGAAGCGTCCTCATTCCAGAAACGGTCACGGGTGTTGCGGATGTACCAGTTGGTGAGCACGTCGATGAAGTCGGAGACCGCATCGCAGGCGTCGGAGATTGCGAACTCGTTCAGCGACTTCTCGGCGGCCAGCACCAGACGACGGGTACGGGCCAGCAGGTAGCGGTCCATCTCCGGCAGACCGGCGACCTCGTCCGCGCGCAGCTGGCGGGCGTCGAATCCGACCCCACCGTTGGCCGCGTTGGCGTACAGGGTGAAGAAGTAGTAGGAGCTCCACACCGGCAGCATGACCTGGCGCACGGTGTCGCGGATGCCCTCGGCGGTGACGATCAGGTTGCCGCCGCGCAGAATCGGCGAAGACATGAGGAACCAGCGCATGGCGTCGGAACCGTACTTGTCGAACACGCCGTTCACGTCCGGGTAGTTGCGCAGGTGCTTGGACATCTTCTGGCCGTCGGAGCCGAGCACGATGCGTGGCAGATCACGTTCTTGAACGCTGGGCGGTCGAACAGGGCGGTCGCCATGACGTGCAGCAGGTAGAACCAGCCGCGGGTCTGGCCGATGTATTCCACGATGTAGTCGGCCGGGAAGTGCTGTTCGAACTTCTCCTTGTTCTCGAACGGGTAGTGGAACTGCGCGAACGACATGGAACCGGACTCGAACCAGCAGTCGAGCACATCGGAAATACGGTGCATGTGCGACTTGCCGGTCGGGTCGTCCGGGTTGACGCGGACCAGGTTGTCGATCCACGGACGGTGCATGTTGATGTTGCCGTCCTTGTCGCGCGGGTAGTCGCCGAAGTCGGCCTTGAGCTCTTCGAGCGAACCGTAGACGTCCACACGCGGGTACTTCGGATCGTCGCTCACCCACACCGGGATCGGGGAACCCCAGAAGCGGTTGCGGGAGATGGACCAGTCGCGCGCGTTGGCGAGCCACTTGCCGAACTGACCGTCCTTGACATTGCCCGGGATCCAGTTGATCTGCTGGTTGAGTTCCAGTAGACGCGGCTTGATCTTGGTCACGGACACGAACCAGGAGGAGACCGGCTTGTAGATCAGCGGGGTGGCGCAACGCCAGCAGTGCGGGTAGGAGTGCACGTAGCTTTTCTCCTGGAAGAGGATCGCGCGGCGTTCTTCCGGAATCTCGGCGAGCGGGCCGTCGCCGGCGCGCAGGTTGCGCAGGATCGGCAGGTTGGCGTCGAACACGAAATCACCCTCGTAGTCGGGGCACTGCGCGGTGAAGCGGCAGCCATCGTCGAGCACGTCGGTGCTCTTGATGCCCTTAGCGTTCAGCGTGTTCATATCGTCTTCACCATAGGGAGCCTGGTGAACCAGGCCGGTACCTTCGACGGTGTCGACGTAGTCGGCGGTGAAGATCGTGTAGCCGTTCGGGCCGGGCACGTGGCCTTCGGATTCGGCCTCGTCACCCGCGAAGTACGGGAAGACCGGGTAGTAGCGTCGGCCTTCCAGCTCGGAGCCCTTGAGCTCGCGCACGACCTCGTAGTTCTCGCCGAGTTCCTTCTCATAGTGCGGCAGCAAATCCTTGCCGAGGTAGAACTTCTTGCCAGCGAACTTGCCTTCGGTCGGGCGGACCTCGACGTAGTCGATGTCGGCGCCGACCACGATGGCGAAGTTGGTGGGCACGGTCCACGGGGTGGTGGTCCAGAAGACGGCGTAGGCGTCGTCCTCATCGCGCATCTTGACGGCCACGGACACGGTGGTGTCCTGGCGGTCCTGGTACACGTCGGCGTCCATGCGCAGCTCGTGCGCACTCAACGGCGTGCGGTCCTTCGGGCAGTACGGCAGCACGCGGTAGCCTGGTAGGCCAGGCCCTTGTCGTAGAGCTGCTTGAAGGCCCACATCACGGATTCCATGTACGGGATGTTCAGGGTCTTGTAGCCGTGCTCGAAGTCCACCCAACGGGCCTGACGATGCACGTAGTTCTGCCATTCGTTGGTGTACTTCAGCACAGAAGCGCGGCAGGCGTCGTTGAACTTGTCGATGCCCATCTTCTCGATCTGGTCGACCGAGTCGATGCCGAGCTCCTTCTGCGCCTCAAGCTCGGCGGGCAGGCCGTGGGTGTCCCAGCCGAACACGCGGTTGACCTTGCGGCCCTTCATGGTCTGGTAGCGCGGGATCACGTCCTTGGCGTAGCCGGTCAGCAGGTGGCCGTAGTGCGGCAGGCCATTGGCGAACGGCGGGCCATCGAAGAACACGAATTCGTTCTGGCTGTGGTCGCCGGAAGGGTTGCGTTCAACGGACTGCTGGAAGGTGTCGTCCTTGTCCCAGTAGTCGAGAACGGTCTCCTCCATGTCGGGGAAGCTGGGGTTCGGCGCGACGTGCGCGGTCTCGCCGCCCTCGCTCGCCTTGGGATATACGTTTTCGCTCACCGTAAATCTCCTGTTAGTACTGTGCACTGGTCCTACAGGAGCGTCATTGATGCGATTGCCGGGCGCGACGTGTGCCGGCTGGTTTCACGAATGTCACGTACCGAACCGTGGGCCGATTAGTCAATCGCCTCGCAGCCGGAACCGACTGTGTTCCGCCCGGAACAGCCATGTCTGCCGTTCCTGCCTACGAGGACGATGACGAGCGCTGGTATGCGCTCCGCACCGCGGTACCACCTCGCTTATCGCACCGGTTGCGCCGCTCCGAACTGTTGCACTCGGAGCCGCGAGCCTGCGCGACCGCTTGTGTTCGGCTGTCTCGGGCCGATCCCGTCGGTTCTACTGGGCGATTGCCGCCGTTCTTCCGAAGACTCCCCGCTGATAACGGATCACTGCCTCACAACGGTGCATATCCTAACACGCCACGCGGTCAAATCGCCGCCCACGGCCACGGCACCGTCAGGAGCCCGATTTAGATTGGGACCGGCCACCACGGACCGAGAAAGGATTGTCGGACAATGACGTATGATTTCACGTCCATCATGAACAGGCATGGCATGGATTCGATCGCGGTCGACGGACTGGGCACCGACCCGGGATTCGCGCCGGACCCGCCACGCGAGGGTTTCGACGTCATCCCCATGTGGGTGGCGGACATGAACTTCCCGACCGTGCCCACGATCCCGCAGGCCATCATCGAACGGGCGAAGCATCCCGCCTACGGGTACTTCTCCCCCACCGACGACTATTACAGCTCCATCATCGACTGGCAGTCCACGCGCAACGGGGTCACCGGATTGACCCGGGAGGCGATCGGCTACGAGAACGGGGTCCTGGGCGGTGTGATCAGTGCGCTGACCGCGTTCGCCGCCCCCGGCGACGGCGTGCTGCTGCACAGCCCGACCTATATCGGGTTCACCCGGAGCATCGAAAACAACGGCTACCGCATCGTCCACAGTCCGCTCACGCTGGACGAGCGCGGCGTATGGCGCATGGATTACGAGGATATGGACAGGAAGCTCAAGGAGCATCACATCCATGTGGCCGTCTTCTGCAGTCCCCACAATCCTTGCGGGCGCGTATGGGAGCGTTGGGAGATCGAGAAGGCCATGGAGGTGTACCGGGCCAACGACTGCGTGGTGATCTCCGACGAGATTTGGTCCGATTTGACTCTGGGGAACCACCAGCACATCCCCACCCAATCGGTCAGCGAGGACGCACGCAACAGGACCGTGGCGTTCTACGCGCCCAGCAAGACCTTCAATCTCGCCGGACTGGTGGGAAGCTACCACATCATCTACAATCCCACACTCCGGGACCGCATCGTGGCCAAAAGCTCGAAATGCCACTACAACGACATGAACGTGCTTTCCATGCACGCGCTGATCGGCGCCTACCGGCCGAAGGCCATGAGTGGCTCGACGAACTGAAGGCGGTGCTCACCGGCAACGTCGATTACGCCTACGACTACATCACCAAGCATTTCCAAGGAGTGAGTTTGGCCAAACCGGAAGGCACCTACATGCTGCTGCTCGACTGCGAGCAGTGGTGCGAACGCCACGGCCTGAGCCTGCCCGAGTTGGAGAAACGCGGCTGGGATGTGGGCGTCGCATGGCAGGACGGCAGCATGTTCCAGGCTCCCTACAGCATCCGCGTCAATCTCGCATTGCCCTTGAGCCGCGTCAAGGAGGCCATGCGCCGCCTTGACCAATACGTATTCAACGCGTAAACGGCATGCATCCGCGATTGCGGTGTCCTGGAAAGACGAATGCCGTCAACGAGGTTGGTGCCCGTTGGCGGCATTCGTCATACGTTGGCCGAACCGGGCGAAACCCAAGTTGCCGTGCGCTATGAGGTGGATGCCGCCAGCGGACGTGTACATCTGACCGCCCGATATGCCGGTGCCACCGATGCGCCGACGCTGCCGGCATTCGGATTGGAATGGACACTTCCCAAGCAGTACGAGAACCTGCGCTTCTACGGCCTTGGCCCCGAGGAAACCTATCACGACCGTCTGCACGGTGGCAAGCTCGGCATTTTCGAGCGCACCGCGGCCGAAGACAATGCACCGTATCTGGTGCCGCAGGAGACCGGCAACCATGAAGACGTGCGTTGGGCCGAAGTGCTTGACGCCCAAGGACACGGCATGCGTATCAGCCAGGCCGGCAGCGAACATTTCGCGGCGAGCCTGTTGCCGTACAGCTCGCTCATGCTGGAAGAGGCGACCCACCAGAACGAGTTGCCGCCGGTCCGTCACACGTTCCTGCGCCTGTTGGCCGCGCAAATGGGCGTGGGCGGAGACGATTCATGGGGCGCGCCCGTCCATGAGCAGTACCAGCTGCCCGCCGATCGCGCCTACACGCTCGACGTGAATCTGGAACTGTTCTAACAGCGATAAAGAAGCTCCCTCTGACGAGGGAGCTTCTTTATCGCACAGAGGGAGCTTCTTTATCGTGCTGGTACGAAACTGTCACGCACCACTAGGGTGGTGGAGATGAAGGTATGGTGGTGCAGCGTGCGCCGACTGGAGATGGCCTCGGCAAGCATCGTAATCGCAGTATCGGCCAGCTCATTCTGGTCGATATCGTAACTGGTCAATGTCGGCGAAGTGTACTGGGCGATGGCCTGGTTATTGATACTGATCACACTGGTATCGCGAGGCACCAGCACTCCCGCAGCGGTAAACGCCTGCAGTACGCCGACTGCAATCGTGTCCGCAGCCACGATGAACGCATCCGGCATGTCATCTCGATGATCGTTAACCGCTTCCTCCCCTAGAGTGCGCCCGGTGTCCACAGTGAACGCGCCTTGCGCGTAAATCAGGCCTTCCGCATCCAGCCCCAAACGCTCGGTCCAATTGCGGAATGCGGTTAATCGGCCGTCTTCCGGATATTCGTGCAAACCCATCGTGAAGCCAGTACCGCCGATATAGCCGATGCGTCGTTTGCCCGAGGACACCAACATATCCAATGCGTCCAAAATGGTTTGGCTTAAATCCGGTTGTACCGAATCGAACAGGCTGGGCGCAGGATTGATGTCGATGAATACGCCATAGGGCAATACCAGATGGAGCTTCAACAGTCTATCCGAAGAGAGTACGGACGGTCCGATGGAGATGAAGCCGTCGAAATCACCGGCGTCGGCAATCAGATCGTCGATATGGGAAAACGACGTGAGTTCCATGTGCTGGGCTCTGGCATTGTCGCCGAGCACGGACCGTAGTTCATCGAAATAGGCGTCCGCCAGTTCTTCCTCGCGGGTGGAGTTGTCGAGTACGGCCACACGGCGTGGCAATGCGATACGGCGTGATCCGGTAGCGTAGCCAAGCTGCTCGCTGACCTCGATGATGCGACGTCGCGTCTCCTCTTTGACAGACAATGTCGGGTCCCCATTGAGCAGCCGGGATACCGTGGCCTGCGAGAAGCCTGATTTCTGTGCGATTTCCTTCATCGTGACCATAGTTGAGCCTTCCACGCCTCAGTACGTAACAATACGCAGTATTTCAGTAAATAACTTTACTACATAGTGTAACTCACGTCATGCGGGTATGACGCCGTATGGTTGCAGCATCGTCGATCCGCAGCGCTGATGAGAACGTGCATGTTTCAGGCCCTCCGATAATTATCGGGCAGGCGGGAATCCCCAGACCGTGGAGTCAATGCGCTGGATTTTCCCGGACTTGTCAAAGACAACGGTGATGTCCGGCGCAGTAAAACTGCCGGTCGAATCCCCGAATCGGTACGGATCACTCCAGTCGATAACGGCATGCATCGTCACGGTCCGAGTTTTCGCGTCATAGGACTCATTCGAGTACTCGATACTGTTATGCGTGGCCGTAGTCCCGCCCAGACCGCCGCCATTGCCTTGATGCATTTGCTGACAATACTTCGTAAAATCCGCGCCGAGAACATTCGACACTGCATAGCGCCTAAATGAACGTGTTAGGTCTGCACCAATTCACGGCCGGCAATACTCCACACTTCTCAGTAATCAATTCGTACCAAACCGCTCACGAATCTGAGCGGCAGTACCATAAGAGGCTTGCGCGCCGAACCCAGTCGCGGCGTACGCGGAAACGTATGAGGCCAACTGCGCGCTGTCCGCCAACGCATGACCCGAGGCGAGTCCGGCCAGAACCGTGCCCATAAAGGCATCTCCGCACCCGGTAGTGTCGATGGCCTCAACCGCAACTGGCGCAATACGATAGATATCATCACCATCGATGACTACCGACCATCCCGCCAAGCGTAATTACCGCCTGATTAAAGCCGAAGTCATGCATCTGCCGCGCCACATCAGACCAGTCCAGTCCATCCCAATCGTCATCGTCAGGCTCGGCGATGTCCAGCAGCTGTGCCATTTCATGTTCATTGACCAGCAGAATGTCCGAAGCCTCGATAAGTTCAGCGGGTAGTTCAGCAACGAATGGCGAATCGTTGAGCAATACCTTGAGCCCGGCATCATGCAGAGGCGAGCGCATGCCGTGACCGTTTCCATCGGACTCTCCAAACACAGTCCCAGTACATCAGCAGCAACCAATGCATCAGATGACTGCTGCACATAGTCGACAGATACCTCACCATTGGAACCAGCCGAATATACGATGGTGTTCTCGCCATTCGCGTCCACGGTAATTACCGTAGTGCCACTGGGACCTGCAACGGCAGCGATATGCGAAGTATCCACACCAGCATCGCGCAAATGCTCCAGCAGAAAATCCGCATTGGTATCTTCCCCGACTGCACCAAACATCCGCACCTGCGCTCCAATTCGCGCAGCCGCCGATGCCTGATTCGCTGACTTGCCTCCCGGCAATAAGGTCAGCGGGCCACCGTTGACGGTCTCTCCCGGTTTCGGCAACCGCTCAGTAACGACCGTGTAATCAACATTCATTGATCCGACCACGGACACACTGCCGTGCAGGTGGTCGAGCAAGTCAAGACATGATGCTGACATGATGCATTTCCTTTCGGCCTTCTTGTTTCGGCCTGTCTTCTATGTTCTGCGCTTGTTCTACGTTTCAGCAAAATCACGATGGAAACACAATCGTGCGGGTATGCGAATGCCCGGAGTCTGAAGTCAAATCCCGGGCATTGCACGTATTCGGGGCCAAATCGTCTGCGCGATTGATATGTTCTGCTGACGACTGACGCCTAGCGGATTGTGATGGTTATATCAGCATCACGCACCCATCGGCAGGAAGATTGCCATGGACAGGATGAACATGACGATTACGCCAGCGATCATCGGCACACTGGTACGGCGCACAATGTCGATTGGGCTCTTCTTGATGGAGCCGGCGACGATCATCACCACAGCGGAGACCGGCGAGACAGCGCGCAGCAGATTGCCAGCGAGACCCATCGGGATGGACACAGCGAGCACATTGATACCAGCAGCAGCGGCCAGCGGAACCATGAGCGGAACCATCGCGAAGAACAGTGCGGTACCGGAACCGGAGAGTAGCACGATGAGCGCAGTGAGGCCGACAAGGATAAGCGGCAGCACGAAGCCCATACCAGAGCCGGACAGGCCGGTCATTGCGTTCTGCAGTTCGGTGATCAGACCAATGGACTTAAGACCAACGACGAACACAGAAGCAGCGACCAACAGTGCCACAATCGGCATTGCGCCACCCATGCCTTTGAAGAAGGACTCGGTGCCAGCGAGGGTTTCCTTGCCCTTGCGAGTGCGGATGAGCTCGCAGATAATGGCGATCACGAAGGAGAGAATGGAAGCGAGTTCAACACTCAGGTCGATCTTTGCGCCGGTGGTGGAAGTGATGGCGAACACGATGAGAAGCATGACGATCGGCAGCAGCGGCAAAATCGCATACACAGTGCGGTAGAGAGCGCTACCTTCGACAGCCTTAACCTCAGCCAGGTCAACATCACCGTCGGTCAAATCCGAGCCAGCGCGCTTGTCCATGAACTTCTGCCAGAAGTAGTGTGCCAGTGCCATGACGAGCAAGGTCGGGATGGAAACGAGCACGTGATAACGGAAGACGTAATCGCTGGCGGTCAGGCCGGAGAACATGTCGGTCTTAGCGAGTTCAGCGGCGATGGCAACATTGTCGGAGCCAAGCGGGGTCGGCATAATCGTTGCAGTAGTGGCAATGACTGCAGCTGCGCTCAGCAGGCTCATACCAGCTTGGCGAAGCACCGGGTACAGCGTTGCCATAAGGATGATAGCCAGGTTGGAAGCACTCGGAATGACCAGAGACAACAGGTTGCCCAACAAGAAGGTAATCGGCACGAGGATATACGGGGACTTGATGTGCGCAATCGGCTTGGCGAGCACACTTACCGTGACTTCATTGGCTCCGATATGGGACATGTAGCCGGTGTAGCCACCAAGGATGAGGATGATGAAGCCAGCAGAAGTGAGCGTGCTCACGAACTGATCGCCTACAACCTTGAACGGATCAAGCCAAGTGACACCACTGGAAACGAAGTCGGTAAATGAGATGTCCTTGCCCATCAGCAATGCGATGTACATCAGCACAATGCCGATGAGGAACAGGGAAATCTTGATGTCCATTTTCTTCACGAGCATAAAGCCCACAATGCCAACCGCGGCAATTGCCACGAGGTACATAATCACCAGTTCCATCAGTCTGGTCCTTTCTTTGTTCTCTTATTCTCTGTTGTTGAATTCACGAGTATTGATGCGCTCAGGGGCGCCGGTGTTAGCGGCGTCGAAGAGACAAGGGACTATGCACAATGGGCGATGCCGTCCATGAACCAGTCGCAGAATCGATCTGCGTGAACGCCGGTGGTGACGGTGGCATTCGGTTCGCGCTTAAGGTAGCCCTTAAGATCAACGACCGTACACCCTGCAGTGAGTTCGCCAGCGATTTCTACGTCCACAAATGCCTTAGTCATGTCGAATAGGTCAGGCTCCAGCAAGCATGCGACTGCGCAAGCGTCATACATTTTGAGACCGGTGCCGAAGCTGCGCTTGCGGTAGCGCTGGAACAGGTCATGAGCCATCAGACCGACCTTGCCATATCCTTAAGCTGAGCGGTTTTCTCCGGCGGAATCACAGTTCCCAAGCCGGCGTCCAGTGTGGCCATAGTAATGTCAAGACCAGAAGTGAGCACAATCTTGGCGGCTTCAGGGTCAACGAAAATATTGAATTCGGCCATAACACCCTTGTTGCCGCGAGTGACCGAACCACCCATGAGCACAATACGCTCAATACGCGACTTGACTTCCGGAAAAGTTTTTAGCAACAGTGCGATGTTGGTCAGCGGACCGATTGGCATGACGGTGACGGGTTCAGCAGAAGCCATGATCTCGTCGCGCATTGCTTCGACAGCATGCTTATCCAGCAGAAGTTCAGTTTTGGGCTCAGGGAAATCGAATCCCTCCATACCGGTTTTACCGTGGATATCGCTTGCATCATCAAGCTGACGGATCAGCGGTTCAGCAGCGCCACGAGCGACCGGTACATCCTTACCGTAGTAGGCCATCAGCTTGAGCGCGTTCGTCGTTGTCGCTTCAATGCTGACATTGCCAGCAACCGTAGTAATCAGCCGCACGTCGAAGCGCGGGTTGAACACTGCCAGTGCGATGGCGACGGCGTCATCGATGCCGGGGTCAGTGTCGATAATCAGAGGGATCTGCTTCATTGCTTGTTCGGTTCCTTTCGTGGTGTGTTGATATACGTGTTATGCGTAGTGCTCGGCGAGCCGATTACTTGATTCCGCTTGTGGCGGTGGATTCAGCTGCGCTGAGCGGAACGGGATCAACGAATTGGACTAATCCGCTGCCATAACCCGGTGCCGGCCGGCGCAGGAACCCATGCTCTTCGTAGAACGATTCCTTGCCAGGTGTTGCCATCAGGCCAATGTACGCATGGTTGCAGCAGTGTTCTCGAATGCGTGTGATAAGTGCGCGCAGCACCGCCGTACCGACTCCATCCCCTTGGTATTGCGGTAATACCACGAGATCTTTGATGAAGAATGCGATACGTCCATCGCCGACCACACGACCAATTCCGGCCACCTGACCATCAACGTAGGCAACCACGGAATACAGCCCACCATCCAGCGCCATACGCGCGTCTTCGCGGTCGTAATGGTAGAAACCCACAGCGTCGCGAACGCTGACGTACAGTTCGGCTGTCAGCGCGTCTTGCTGAATCGATATGCACATTGCCCGCTCACCTCCTCTGTGAGTTTCCTCCAAACCGATCATCGTTGATCATCGCCATTGATAAAACGTTTAATCAACTAATGAAAATTATGATATAACCTTTTACCAATGTTGTCAACGATGTCGGCACGTCAGCACTGTTCAGCGCATAAACCCAGCCTTCATGCACCTGATAAACGCTGCAATATCAGGGAACACGCCACATAGGAGCCCCAACCGAATCACGCAGTACAAACGATGACGGGACATAGCGCGATTCACCACGACTGCAATCATTATTTATAATCATGTCGAGCAACATATCCACGCCCTGGCGACCCATATCCTCAGCTTGCTGCGAAATAATCGCGACTTGCGGAGTCAGCAGACGGAATACGGCAATGTCATCGAATGAAATCACTGACATTTCACTACCAATATCAATGCCGCGGTCATGCAGCAAACCAATCATCGTGATCATGTCAGGCGAGTAAGCGCAAATAATCGCCGTAACACCTGCTCTTACAAGTTCATTTAGTCCTGCTTCGCGCGAAACATATGTAGAATCACAGTCGACAACCGCCGCAGTTCCCTCCCCCAACTGCGTCACCTGTGCCGCAGCAGAACGGAATGCCGCTTCACGCTCATTTATATTGGACGAGCCCAGTGACGAGTGTGACACAAATCCAATGTGACGATGCCCTAAGCGCACAAGTTCGGCAACCGCCTCGCAAACACCTGGGTATGGGTCGGACACTACGAATGGCACCGAATTTACTCCCGATACCAAACGATCCACGAACACCAGTGGTAGCTCGCGCGCGATAAGCGACTGCATACCAGGCGAATTGACACCTTGCGGCACCACGATTGCCCCGTCAATACGTTGCCCAAGCAGATTGTCAATAAACGCATCCTGCGTTCCACTGTTTCTGCTGAAGTACCAATCAGCGTGGAATAGCCTGGGCATACAACTCGTCTTCCATTGACGAGACTAAATCAGCGAAATACGGATTGCGCAAATCAGGAACCAGCAAACCAACAG
>ENA-OQMZ01000776-OQMZ01000776.1-human-gut-metagenome-genome-assembly--contig:-NODE-776-length-12965-cov-2.417588_pt1 | contig 12965 bp, 19 predicted proteins | sample MGYA00242621_ERZ504862 | MGnify/ENA primary metagenome ERZ504862 (study PRJEB26092, sample SAMD00036393) | human gut metagenome | host: Homo sapiens | study: EMG produced TPA metagenomics assembly of... | reverse complement strand
TGTCCACACGGGCGGGAATCTTATACTGCATAAAGGAATTTTCCATCGGCCAGCCCTTGGCATCGTAGGTGATGTTCTCGGTCAGAGCCATGCCGATGCCCTGCAGGATGCCGCCCTCGGTCTGCACACGGGTCAGGTTGGGGTTGATGGGGGTCGCCGCAGTCCACGCAGGCGGCATAATCCACCACCTTGACCTCACCGGTCTCCTTATCCAACTCAATTTCAGCCGCGCCGACCATGTAGGGCGGGGGCGAAAGGGGCGAGGTGTGGGTCTCGGTGATCTCCAGCGGCACCATGTGGCCGAACTGGGAGCGAAGGCCACCTCAGAGAGAGAGACCCTCTTCTCCGGGTCTGCGTTCAGGGAGACGAACTTGCCGTCAAAATCCACGGCATCTTCGGTCGTCTGGAGCAGCTCCGCGCCCAGCTTGCAGATCTGGCCGCGCAGCCGGAGGCGCACTTTTCCACTGCCTTGCCGGTGACATAGGTGGTAGAGGAAGCGTAGGAGCCGGAGTCATAGGGCGAGGTGTCGGTATCCGCGCCAAAGACGGTGATATTGTCCAGGTCACAGTCCAGCACCTCGGCGGCGATCTGAGCAGCGTGGTGTCACAGCCGGTGCCCATATCGGCAGCGCCGATGATGAGGGAGTAGAACCCGTCATCGTTTACCTTGAGCGTTGCACTGCCTACGTCCATGCCGGAAATGCCGGAGCCTGCATGGCCATGCCCATACCACGGCGCGCCACCTTGCCATTGCCAAGGTCGCGCACAGGGTACTTGTTGTCCCAGTCGATCATCTCGTGGACTTTTTTTCAGGCAGCGGTCCAGCGCGCAGCTGGTATTCACAGCGCCGTAATAGGCGGGCATTACATCGCCCTCTTTGACGATGTTCATTCACGGATCCTGAAGGGGTCCATGTGGAGCCTGGCAGCCAGCTCGTTGACGGCAGATTCCACTGCAAACAGGCCCTGGGTCGCACCATAGCCGCGGTACGCACCGGCAGACATGTGGTTGGTGTAGACCACGTCGCTGACAAAACGGAAGGCTTCGGCCTTGCCATACAGCGGAATAGACTTGTGACCGGAAAGGCCCACCGTTGTGGGGCCGTGCTCACCGTAGGCACCGGTGTTGGACAGGGTGTAGAGGTCGATGCCCTTCACGATGCCGTCCTTGGTGGCACCCAGACGGACATGCATCTCCATCTCGTGGCGGGGCGAAGATGCGGTCTGGCTCTCTTCGCGGGTGAAGATCAGCTTGCAGGGCTTCTTGGTCTTCCAGGTAACAAAGGCCGGATAGATGGCCGAGACCGCCGTCTGCTTGGCACCAAAGCCGCCGCCGATGCGGGGTTTGATGACGCGGATCATGGATTTGGGGATGTGCAGGGCGTTTGCCACATTGCGGCGGGTGTGGAACACGATCTGGGTCGAGCTGAGGATGTTCAGCCGCCCGTACAGATCCATCCAGCAGCAGGTGCGGAAGGTCTCCATCATGCCTGCTGACAGGCCTTGGTGTGGTAGACACGGTCGATGACAACATCGCACTTTGCCAGCACGGCATCGATGTCGCCGTCGCCGCACGCATCGTGGGCACAGAGGTTGCGCTTGTTGTCGGCACCCACGGGGCTCAGGCTCTCCCAGTTGTCCTCCGGGTGGACAAGGATGGGGTTGTCCTTCGCAGTGTGGAAATCCAGCACCGGCTCCAGCACCTGATACTCCACCTTGATGAGCTTCATGGCTTTCTCAACACACTTCTCATCCTTGCCCACCACAATGGCCACCACGTCCCCCACAAAGCGGACGTGGCGGTCGATGACCAGGCGGTCGTAGGGGCTGGCTTCGGGGTAGGTCTGGCCGGCCTGCGTGTAGCGGCGGGCGTTCTGGTCCACATCCTCCCAGGTGAAGATGGCCTCGATGCCGGGCACCTTTTTGGCCACGGACGTGTCGATGCGCTCCACCATGGCGTTGGCATGGGGCGAACGGTACAGCTTGACGATCAGGCAGTCTGCCGGGGCCAGATCATCCATGTAAACGGGCTTGCCGGTCACAAGCTGCATGGCATCCTTTTTGCGGAATGCTTTGTTGACGTTTTTCATTCGGCACCCTCCTGTTTTGCTTTTTTCCAGGCGAGGAAATTCTGGATGCCCCGGAGCTGGCCCTCGTAGCCGGAGCAGCGGCAGAGGTTGCCCGCGAGATATTCCTTGATCTCGTCCTCAGTGGGGTATTCCTTTTCCCGGAAGAGGGCGAGGGCGTTCATAATAAAGCCCGGGTTGCAGAAGCCGCACTGCTCCGCACCCTGATCGGCGATAAAAGCACCGAACTCAGCAGCCTCCTCCTGCAGGCCCTCCAGCGTGGTCACCCTGTGGCCGTCGGCACGGGCTGCCAGCACAGAGCAGGACAGCACCGGCACATCGTCCAGAAAGACGGTGCACAGGCCGCAGTTAGAGGTCTCACAGCCGCGCTTGACACTGTAACAGCCGTGTGCGCGGACAAAGTCGATGAGCAGGGTGTCCGGTGCGGCCTCTGCCGTGACTTTGGTTCCGTTCAGAATAATATTCACCTGCATCTTGTCTCACCTGTTCCCTTCCAATTTCAGCACAGCGCGCTTGACCAGCACCCCGGCCAGATGATTGCGGTATTCCGCACTGCCGCGCATGTTGCTCTCCGTCCGGATGTTTGCCCGCACCTCAGCGGCAAAGCGGGCGGCGGTCAGCTCCGGCGTTTCGGCGGCATTGGGCTGCAGGATATACAGCACTGCCTTGCCGGGCCGGGCACCAATGGCGACCCGGAAGCCCCCGGCTGTTTTCGCGGCGGCACAGGTCAGCACCGGGAAATCCGTCTGGCTGTTGCGCACCGACTGATAGCAGAATGCTGCCTGCTCTTTCGGCACGATGACCCGCACCAGGATATCCCTGTCGTACGGGCGCTGAGCATACTCCGAAAGCGGCACGATGCCGCCCTTGTAGAGCTCCACCGAAGCGTTCAGGGCCAGGAACATGGTCAGAACATCCGAAAAGCCAAAGCGGCTGTAAATGCTGCCGCCCACGGTGGCAAGGTTGCGCAGCTGTACGCCCACAATGTGGCGCACAGATTCCCGCACAGCACCCTCCGTGTAGGCATTGAGCCCCTCGTGGAGCTCGATCTGCCGCAGGGGCACCATGGCCCCGATAGAAAAGTCCTCGGCCGTTTCCTCAATTTTGTCCAGCCCAAGGCCCGACAGTCGATGGCGGTGCCGACATTGATGTTCTCCATCTTGAGCCAGATCATGCCGCCGATGACCCGATTGTTTCGCTTCTGGTTGAGCTGCCAGGCTTCCTCGAGGCTTTCGGCCCGTTTGTATTCCCGGATCGTCATCATACGCAGTACCTCTCTTTTTTCGATTGCTACTTTTATTTTATCACAAAATCCCTTATAATGCCACTGGAAAGACTGCCGCAGATCCGGCAGATTCAGGAGGAATGATTTTATGGCAGAGTTGTGCAGAAAAAACGCCCGCCTTCCGGTGGGATGCGTCATCATGCATCGGGCTGGCCCGGCGGTTCGGCTCCAACAGCTGCTGGCCGGATTTCGGGGCCGCCCCTGCTCTGCCGGGCGCTGGAGGTCACCGCCACCCCTGCCTTGCCGCCCGGGTGGTCGTGACCCGCTCTGCCGGGGTAAAGGCCCTGTGTGACGCACAGAGCGTTCCCTGCCTGCTCCACAGCCTGCCGGGTCGGAACGACACTGTTCGGCTGGGGCTGGAGGCGCTGCTGGAGCAATGCCCCAACCTTGCAGGCTGTATCTTCCTGCCCGGAGATCAGCCCTGCTGCAGCGGGAGACGCTGGAAGCGCTGATCACTGCTTTTGCCCAGACACAAAAGAAACAGAGCGGGCGATCTTCCGGCTGGGAGCCCGGGCCGCACATGGCCCGGACACCGTTGTCGGAAGTCCCGTTCTGTTTGGATGCGGATATTTTCCCGCTCTGCGCACCCTGCCCGAGGGCAAGGGCGGCAGTGTTGTGCTCAAGGCTCACCCTGAGCAGGTACAGATCGTTTACGCCCAGCGGCGGGAAGAACTGCTGGATGCAGATACGCCGGAGGCTCTGGAGGAGCTCTCCGCCATTGCAGCGCAATGGTGCGTCACCTGACAGGAGAGGCAAGGGCATTTCTTGGCTCCCTTGTCAGGAGAGCTGTCACAGAAGGTGACTGAGAGGTTTATTCGGCCTTATCGTCCTTGGGCAGCAGCACGTTCAGCACAATGGCCACAAAGGCAGCCGGCACGATGCCGCTCTCGCCGCAGATCAGCTGGAAGAACTGGGGGGTGTGTGCCAGGATGCTGGCATTTGCACCCATGCCGTAACCCACGCCCAGTGCAACGGAAACGATAGTCAAGGTGCGCGGGGTCATCTTTTCCTTGGTAATGAGCTGGATGCCGGACACCACGATGGAAGAGAACATCATCACGCAGCACCGCCCAGAACGCCTGCGGCATGATGGAGACCAGTGCGCCCAGCTTGGGGATCAGGCCGCAGAGGATCAGGAAGATGGCACCGGTGGCCAGTGCGCCGCGGTTGACGACCTTGGTCATGGAGACCAGACCCACGTTCTGGCTGAAGGAGGTGTTGGGCAGAACGCCGAAGCAGGCGGCAAAGGAAGAGCCCAGGCCGTCGCAGATGACACCGCCGGACAGCTCCTTATCGGTGGCCTCACGGCTCATGCCGCCCTCCATCACGCCGGAGATATCGCCCACGGTCTCCACAGCGGTGACGATGAACATGATCAGCACGGGCAGGATGGCGCGCATATCAAAAATGATCTTGACGGGAACCAGCTTGGGGATGGCAAACCAGTCGGCCTGTGCCACCTTGCTCCAGTTCAGCACCCATGCCTTGGTGAACTCCACACCCTCGGCAGTGACACCGGTGGTGGGCAGGACAAAGCCCATGATGAAGCTGCCAGATAGCCCGCCACAATGCCGATGAGGATGGAGGAGGAGCTCAGGAAGCCCGTGGTCCAATGCTTGAAGAACAGGATCACCACCAGCACGAACACGGCCAGCAGCAGGTTTTCCGCGGAACCGAAGTCCTTGCTGCGTTGCCGCCGCCAAAGGAGTTGACACCCACGGAGATCAGGGACAGACCGATGGACAGCACCACCGTACCGGTGACCACCGAGGGGAAGAACTTGCGCAGGGGCTTGAGGAAGAAGCCCAGCACAGTCTCAAACAGGCCGCCCAGAATGGAAGCGCCCATGATGGCACCGTAGGCCAGCACACCGCCGCCCATGGAAGCAGCCACACTGTTGAACACGCCCAGGAAGCCGGAGCTGGTGCCCATGATAATGGGGACCTGACCGCCCACAGGGCCGATGGAGAACAGCTGCACCAGCGTGACCACACCGGCCACGAACATGGCGTTCTGCAGCAGGCTGACCTGCAGGTCAGCAAACTCACCGCCTGCAAGGCCGCAGGCACTGGTGATGATAAGAAGCGGGGTCAGGTTGCCCACGAACATGGCAAATACATGCTGCAGGCCCAGCGGGATGGCCTGGCGAAGGGGCATCTTGGCATCAAACTGGTATGCACCCTTCTCCAACTCGATATTTTTGATCATAACTTCTCCTTTATCTAAAAGGCTTTTTTACACGACAAAAATTATTATAGCAGAGCCTTTCTCAAATTGGGAGAGGTCCGGGATGTTTTTTGTTCATTTTTAGTTCATAAGTCATACTTTAACTTTGAATTGTCCTTCTATGAAACACAAAATTGGACAGATCAGCCCCCTGCTCCCGGCACCAGAAGCCTTTGAGGCGCATCAATGGCCGTGGTGCCCTCTGCAAGGTCGTTGGCGGCCAGCATCTGGGCCGGGGAGACATGGAACCGTCTGGCGATGGCAAACAGCTCCTCCCCCGCCTGTGCATAATAGATGCGCAGGCTGATCTCCGGGTCTGCCGGAGTCAGCGGCTCCCCCAGCGCGATGGAGCCAACGCAGGTGTTCCCGCTCCGCTGTAAGATGGCCCCTTCTGCCTTGACGGAAAGGTTGACCTCCAGTGTGCCGTTTGCGCAGACACAGCGCAGGTCCTCGGCACGGAGCCAGCACTCCGGGATCAGCTCCGCGTCCGAGGCAGCTCCCGCCCCAGCGGCAGGGAAAGCTCCAACACCTTTCATAGCTTTCCAGCTCCGAAAGGCTGTTCTCCCCAAAGGCAGTCACAGTCACCCGGCTGGTCAGATCCCAGTTGTTTTCCCTGTATGCCAGCAGGCCGGGCCAAAGGAGGCAAAGCAGGCCAGAATTTTAGCCCCAGCGTCCGGCAGAGGGCCGGAGCCGGTCAGGGTCACGGTCTCATCCAGGGTGCAGGCCAGCGATTCCGTCTGTACCGTCTGCGGGGTCTGTTCTGTCTCAAATTTCGTGGAGAAGGCATCCGCCACGCACTGCAGCTGGTAGGGCCTCCACGCCCGCAGGCGCAGCATCAGGTTCGCGGTCAGGCGGCTGGGTTCCTCCCCTTCTCCCTCCGTGAGCGTAAAGCCCACCGGCTCGGCCACGCAGAGGCAGCGGCAGTCCTCGCTCAGGCCGTCCACATCCAGCACCTGATTGAAGGTCAGATTCACGCTCTGGCTCTGCAGTGCCGGGTCGCCCTCGGCACGCCAGGCGCAGGAAACGACCAGCCCGCCCTTGGCAACGGCTTTCCCGTTCAGGAGCTTGAGGTCTCCGACAGAGGCATTGCCGCTGAGGTCCAAAACGGCGGCGGGCGGCGTGGGAAAGCGGATCTCGCCCTCGACCGTAACCAGCTTTTCCAGCACAGCGGCGCGCCGCACCCCGGAAGGGTGACCAGTTTCTGCTCTACCCCGCCATCCGAAAGGGCCGTGATGACATCCGTTTTGACCTGCGTATGCACCGATACCACCAGCCCATACGCCCCCCGCACCTCGATGCGGCGCGGGTTGACGGTGCGGCAGTTCAGATATTCGGTCTGGCCTTCCACCTGCACGGCCCATGCCGTGAAGACGAACTCCGGCAGATCCAGCAGCTTGGTAAAAGGGAGTTTCTGCTCGGTCTGGCACAGGCCCGCTCCATCTTCCCCCTGATAATAGACCACACAGCGCAGATATCCCTCCAATTGCAGCTTGCCGGGCTGCAACCGCTTTTGCAGCACCACCGGCCTGACAAAGCACTTGACCAGCTTGAACACCGGTGGCAGATAATCAGAGATCAGGATCTCTGTTTCCAGCGGCAGCTCTGCCTTGAGGGTACAGTTTGTCCCCGCCGCCGGCAGGGCATCCCGAAAGATCTTCAACTCCATGGTACGCGCTCCTTTCCTGTCCGCTCTTGGTGTCATTTTATTCCGGGAACAGGTGGGATAGAACGGAGCGCTTTTCCGGAGACGCAAAAAGCCGCCGCACAGCGTTTCCACTGCGCGGCGGCCTTATCACAATCAGGTTCGGGGAAAATCAGGTGCTTATTCAGCAGCCTTGGCAGCCTCGATCTGCTTGATCAGCTCGGGAACGACCTTGAACAGATCGCCCACGATGCCGTAGTCAGCAACACCGAAGATGGGTGCGCTCTCGTTCTTGTTGACAGCGATGATGCACTCGGAATCCTGCATACCAGCGGTGTGCTGGATAGCGCCGGAGATGCCCAGAGCAACATAGATCTTGGGATGCACGGTCTTGCCGGTCTGGCCAACCTGATGGTCAGCAGTCATCCAGCCTGCATCGGTGACGGCACGGGAAGCACCCACAACGCCGCCGCCCAGAGCAGCAGCCAGCTGCTCAGCCAGCTCAATACCCTTGTTGACATCCTTGCTGATGCCGCGGCCAACAGAGACGATCACGTCTGCGCCGATCAGATCGACCAGCTTCTCAGCGGCCTTCTCAACGCTCAGGACCTCGGTCTTGATGTCCTCAGCAGCCAGAGCGAATGCGGGCTTCACGATCTGGCAGGCATCAGCCTTGGCCTGATCGAAGGGAGCCTTCTTCATAACGCCGGGACGCACGGTGGACATCTGCGGACGGAAGCGGGGGCAGATGATGGTAGCCATCAGATGGCCGCCGAATGCGGGACGGGTCATCTTCAGGTTGCGGTCTTCCATATCGAACTTCTGCTTGGACAGGTCGATGGTGGAGCTCTCCTTCAGGAAGTCGATGTACTTTGCAGTGTCGATGTCCAGGTGGGTAGCATCAGCGGTCAGGCCGGTGTGCAGGCGGGCTGCGCAGCGGGGGCCCAGATCGCGGCCAATGTTGGTGGCACCGATCAGCAGGACCTCGGGCTTGTACTCGTTGACCATGTCGCAGACGACCTTGGCGTATGCGTCCGTGGTGTAATCCTTCAGCAGGGGCTGTCGCAAACCATGACCTTATCAGCGCCATAGCCGCCCAGTTCCTTGGCAATGCCGTCCACGTTATCGCCCAGCAGCAGGCCGGTGACTTCGCAGTTCAGCTCATCAGCCAGCTTGCGGGCCTCGCTGACCAGCTCGAAATCGGTGGGCATCAGTTTGCCCTGGCGCTGCTCACAAAAGACCCAAACGCCCTTGTACTCGTTAAAATCAGCCATTGTAATCCTATGCTCCTTTCATCAGATCAGGTGCTTCTTGGCCAGGATACCTGCCAGCTGTGCGGCGGTGTCGTCGCCAGTCAGCATGGTGCCTGCGCCCTTCTGCGGAGGAGTGAAGGACTTAAAGACGTTCGTCGGAGAACCCTTCAGACCGATGGTATCGACCTCGATCAGCGGATCGTCCTTCAGAGCGTTGTAATCGAACACTTCCATGGGCTTGTCGTAGCAGGTGAAGATGCCATTGACGCTCATGTAACGGGGCTGGTTCAGCTCCTTGATGCAGGTCAGCAGGCAGGGAGTCTGCACCTTGACCATCATGTAGCCGTCTTCCAGCATACGCTTCACGGTCAGGGTGTTGCCATCCTTCTGGATGTCAGCCACATAGGTGACCTGGGGCAGATGCAGCTTTTCAGCGATCTGGGGCCGACCTGTGCGGTATCGCCATCGATTGCCTGACGGCCGCAGAACACAACGTCCTCGGGGCCAACGCCGATCTTATTGACAGCAGCAGCCAGGATCTGGCTGGTTGCAAAGGTATCGGAACCGCCGAACTCACGGCCGGAGACCAGAACAGCCTTGTCCGCGCCGCGGGCCAGCAGCTCACGCAGCATTCCCTCGGCCGGAGGAGGACCCATGGTGATGACAACGACTTCGCAGCCGGTAGCGTCCTTGAGCTTCAGAGCTGCCTCCAGAGCGTTCAGGTCATCGGGGTTGGTGATGGTGGCCATAGAGGCACGATCCAGAGTACCGTCTGCCTTGACGGCGACTTTGCCGGAGGTATCAGGAACCTGCTTTACACAAACAATTGCTTTCATTGTAAATCTTACCTCCCTTACTTCAGCAGAGCGCCGGAAATGACCATCATCTGCACTTCGCTGGTGCCCTCGTAGATCTCAGTGATCTTGGCATCACGCATCATGCGCTCGATGGGGTAGTCACGGGTGTAGCCGTAACCGCCGAACAGCTGCAGGCAGCGGCGGGTCACATCGCTTGCGGTGCGGGCTGCGATCAGCTTAGCCTGAGCAGCCTCGACACTGTAACGGACCTTTGCGCCATCCATGGCCTGCTGCTTCTTCAGAGCGGCAGCGTAGACCAGATACTTGGCAGCCTCAACGCGGGCCTTCATCTCAGCCAGCTCGAACTGGGTGTTCTGGAATGCAGAGATGCTGCGGCCAAACTGCTTGCGCTCCTTGACGTAGGCAACGGTCTCTTCCAGACGCCCTCGGCAATGCCAGAGCCTGAGAAGCGATGCCGATACGGCCGCCGTCCAGGGTAGCCATGGCCAGCTGGAAGCCCTTGCCGCGCACGCCCAGCATACGATCCTTCGGGATACGGCAATCCTCGAAGATCAGCTCGCAGGTGGAAGAACCACGGATGCCCATCTTATCCTCAGCCTTGCCGACGGAGAAGCCCGGATCGGTGCGCTCAACGATGAAGGCAGAGCACAGCTTGGTGGGGCGGCCCTTCTTATCCAGGACGCGGTCGGTGACAGCGATGACGATAAAGACATCAGCGAAACCGGCGTTGGTGATGAAGATCTTGGAGCCATTCAGGACCCAGCAGTCATCCTCTTCCTTGGCAATGGTCTGCTGACCCTGTGCATCGGTACCAGCGCCCGGCTCGGTCAGGCCGAAAGCGCCCAGCCACTCGCCGCTGCACAGCTTGGCAGGTACTTTTCCTTCTGCTCGGGGGTGCCGTTCTCATAAATAGGAGCAGCACACAGCTGGTGTGAGCGGAGACGATGACACCGGTGGTGCCACAGACCTTGCTCAGCTCCTCCACTGCCATGACGTAGGACAGCACATCGCCGCCTGCACCGCCGACAGAGGTGGGGAAGTAAATGCCCATCATGCCCAGCTTGCCCATCTTCTCGACGGTCTCTTTGGGGAAGTACTCTTCTGCATCAACCTTCTTAGCCAGGGGCTTGACTTCGTTTTCAGCAAACTCACGGTACATCTTCTGCACCATCTGCTGCTGCTTGGACAGCGTAAAATCCATCGCTATATCCTCCTAACGGGTGTTTTTTATCTCCCGGGGTCGGGGTTCTCCCCTTCCCGGTTGCAAACAAATTCCTCCCGACCGCTTTCCCCACGGCCGGGAGAAATGTTTATCAGAAATTACAGCTGGTCAACAGGGGTCTTGGTGCGGTCTGCGTTGTAAACGTAGAAGCCCTTGCCGGTCTTGCAGCCCAGGTTGCCGCCGCGGACCATCTTGCGGATCAGCGGGCAGGCGCGATACTTGCTGTCGCCGGTCTCATGGTACAGGACATCCATGATAGCCAGGCAGATATCCAGGCCGATGAAGTCGCCCAGCTCCAGGGGTCCCATGGGGTGGTTGGCACCCAGCTTCATAGCGGTGTCGATGCCTGCGATATCAGAAACGCCCTCCATCTTGATGAAGGCAGCCTCGTTGATCATGGGGATCAGGATGCGGTTGACCACAAAGCCAGCAGCCTCGTTGACCTGAACGGGGCTCTTGCCGATAGCAACGGAGATCTCCTTGATCTTCTCAACGGTCTCAGCGGGGGTGTTGCAGCCGGCGATGACCTCGATCAGCTTCATGCGGTCAGCAGGGTTGAAGAAGTGCATACCGATCAGGGACGGGTCAGGCCCTTGCCGATCTCGGTGATGGACAGAGAAGAAGTGTTGGAAGCGAAGATGCACTCGGGCTTGCAGATCTTATCCAGCTCGCCGAAAGTGGTCTGCTTGACCTTCATATCCTCAAAAGCAGCCTCGACGATCAGGTCGCAGTCTGCGCACAGATCTTCCTTCAGGCCCGGGGTGATGGCTGCAACGATCGCGTCAGCCTTTTCCTGGGGGATCTTGCCCTTAGCAACCAGCTTCTCGTAGCCCTTCTTGATCTTTGCCAGGCCGTTCTCAGCCCACTCCTGCTTGATGTCGCACAGAGCAACGGTGTTGCCCTCAACCTGTGCAAATGCCTTTGCGATGCCCTGGCCCATAGTGCCAGCGCCGATAACACCGATCTTCATAGGAAATCTCTCCTTTAATATCAAAAATTGTATAGTTGATTAGTTGTTGGTGAACACTGCCTTGGGCTTCGGTTTCTCACGGCTCAGGAAGCAGGCCATGCCTTCCTTCTGGTCGTGGGTCTCGAAGCAATCGCCGAACAGCTTCTCCTCGACCTCAACAGCCTTCTCAATGGGCAGGCTGATGCCACCGTTGATGGCCTTCTTGCAGTTGCGCACTGCAATGGGAGCGTTCTTGGCGATCTTGCCGGCCAGCTTCAGCACGTTCTCCATCAGTTCAGCCTGCGGATACACGGCGTTGACCAGACCAATGCGGTATGCCTCGTCTGCCTTGATGTTCAGGGCAGAGTAGACGAGCTGCTTGGCCATGCCCATGCCGACAAGGCGTGCCAGACGCTGGGTGCCGCCGAAGCCCGGCGTGATACCTAAGCCCACTTCCGGCTGACCAAAGACGGCATTGTCGGAGCAGAGGCGGATGTCGCAGCTCATGGCCAGCTCATTGCCGCCGCCCAGCGCGAAGCCGTTGACAGCAGCGATGACGGGCAGCGGGAAGCTCTCGATCATCAGGAAAACGTCGTTGCCCAGCTTGCCGAAAGCCTCGCCCTCGGCCTTGGTCATCGTGGACATAGAGCCAATGTCGGCACCGGCCACGAAGCTCTTGTCACCGGCACCGGTCAGGACGACGCAGCGGACGACGTTCTGATCGATGGCCTCAAAGGCGGCCTTCAAATCAGCCAGAACCTCCGGGTTCAGCGCGTCAGCGCCTCGGGCGGTCAATGGTCAGGACAGCAACGGCGTCCTGAATCTCAGTAGTAACAAAGGACATTATGTATTCCTCCGGTAATTACATTTCAACGATGGTGGCGCAGCCCATGCCGCCGCCGATGCACAGGGTAGCCAGACCCTTATGCGCACCACGATGCTTCATGGCGTACAGCAGGGTGACGAGGATACGGGCACCGGAAGCGCCGACGGGATGGCCCAGCGCAATAGCGCCGCCGTTGACATTCAGCTTGCTCTGGTCGAAGTGCAGAGCCTCGCCGACGGCAACAGACTGAGCGGCAAAAGCCTCGTTGGCTCAATCAAATCCATGTCGTCCACGGTCAGGCCGGTCTTGGCCATGACCTTCTTGGTGGCGGCGATGGGGCCCAGGCCCATGACCTCGGGCTCAACACCGGCCAGAGCACCGGCGACCCAGGTAGCCAGAGGCTCAACGCCCAGCTCCTTGGCCTTCTCCTCGCTCATGACGACCAGAGCAGCAGCGCCGTCGTTGATGGCGGAGGAGTTGGCGGCGGTGACGATGCCGTCCTTCTTGAAGCAGGGCTTCAGCTTGCCCAGAACCTCCATGGAGCTCATGCGGGGGCCTTCGTCGGTATCAAACACGGTGTCGCCCTTCTTGCCCTTGATGACAACGGGAACGATCTCGTCCTTGAAAGCGCCGTCGGACAATACGCCTTAGCGGCCTTC
>ENA-OQMZ01000775-OQMZ01000775.1-human-gut-metagenome-genome-assembly--contig:-NODE-775-length-12969-cov-3.202616_pt1 | contig 12969 bp, 18 predicted proteins | sample MGYA00242621_ERZ504862 | MGnify/ENA primary metagenome ERZ504862 (study PRJEB26092, sample SAMD00036393) | human gut metagenome | host: Homo sapiens | study: EMG produced TPA metagenomics assembly of... | reverse complement strand
AGCGACAGCTGTTTATCAGTCTATCAAGAATACATTTATCTACGCAGCTGATTCAAGGTGCCTGTGACCATGTTCTGGCTTTCTGATGGCAATGGCTTGCAAACAAGAAGAGGAAAGTCTCGTGGTTCTATGAGCTGACATTTGCTTTCCCGATGGCAGTTTCCATGTCGGTGGCGGCTCTGATCTTCAAGCTGATGCTCAACCCGCAAATCGGCATCGTCGACCACATCTTTGGCTGGATGTACAGTGTTCAACGGTGAAAAGACCGCACTGCTTTCTGTGATCATTCTGGGCGTCTGGCTGGGTCTTGGTATGGATTTTCTGTATCTGCTTTCGGCTGTGCGCAGTGTGCCAGATGACCTCATCGAGGCGGCTCGCATCGACGGTTGCCCCAACTGGAAGCTGATGTTCAAGATCTATCTGCCGATCATGTCGCCTACGGTATTCTACCTCATCTGCACCAATCTCGCCACGGCTATGATGATGTCTGGCCCGGTCATGGTGCTGACAAAGGGTGGCCCTAACAACTCGACCTCCACCATTATCTATTATATGTACCGCAAGGCTTTTGAAATCTACAATTACGGCCAGTCTTATGCCGCCGCTGTTGTCGGATTTGTGATTGCCTTCGTCATCATCCTCATCAGCTTCAAGTTTGAGAAGAAGGGAGTGACTTACGACTAATGAACGTGACTGAGAAAAAGAAAGACCAAATCACGAGTGTGCTGATTCAGGTCGTATGTGTGATTTTGGGTCTCATTATCATGGCTCCGGTGCTCTACTGCATCGCAGCAGCATTTATGAAGCCGACTGAGATTCTGTCCTCGAATCCCTCTCTTTTCCCGAGCGGATTTTATCTGGATAACTTTATTCAGGCGTTGAAGATGACCCAGATCCCGCGCTTTCTGGTTAACTCCCTGTTCGTCTCTTTGGTATGCAGCGTCATGCGTATGATGGTTGCCTCAATGGCCGCATATGCGTTTGCATTCTTTGAATTCAAGGGTAAGAACATTCTGTTCTATCTGGTGCTGGGAACCATGCTTATCCCGGTGATGCAACCATCGTCACCAACTATATGACTGTTTCCGGCATGGGTCTTGTCAATAATTATCTGGGCATTATGATTCTCTACTTCGTCTCTGCAGCAAATATCTTCCTGATGCGTCAGAACTTCAAGACCATCCCCAAAGAGCTGAAAGAAGCAGCCGACATTGACGGCTGCAGTGCATTCGGGTTCTACTGGCGCATTCTGCTGCCTATTGCAAAGCCCGTGATGACCACCGTGTTCATCTCTTCCTTCGTCAGCACTTGGAATATGTACCTCTGGCCTATGATCATCACAACGCGCAATGAGATGCGTACGGTTCAGGTTGGTATCACCATGCTGAACTTCTCGGAAGAAGCCGCTTATGGTGCCACGATGGCAGGCGCGGTTATCGTCCTGATTCCGTCTATCATCATCTTTATCATCTCGCAGAAACAAATCGTCAAGGGTATGACTGCAGGCGCAGTCAAGGGCTGATTTCAGTAGGAGGTTTTATATGAGACTGGGTACATCTACCACGATGGGATTCAATCGCCCGCATGGAGTCAAAGCTGACATTCCCGATGTTGTCCGCATTCTGGCAGAAGCCGGATTCAAGGTGCAGGATATGAATTTTCACGACTGCTCTAACTTTCCGACGCCGTTGCTGACCGATAAGTGGGAAAGTTGGGTGGACGACATTGGTAACACTGCCGCAAAATATGGCGTGGAGTTTTCCCAGTCGCATCTGCACTTCTACGAGCATATGACAGCTGATGCCGAAACGGCTCAGTGGAAAGAGACGATTATCGAGCGGTGTATGCGCGGATCGGCTGCACTGGGCGTCAAGTGGGCTGTTACTCATGCAGCGACGGCTCCCGGGCCTCAGATGCGGGGCGACTCGCTGAAAGGTAATGTGGCATATTTCCAGAAGAAACTGGAATTTGCTGACAAACTGGGCATTGGTATCGCCATCGAAAACCTCTGGGACTGGAACATCGCACCCCGTAAGCGTTACACCAGCCAGCCGGATGACTGGTAGAGCTGGTTGATACGCTGAATGTTCCGAACGTGGGCATCGCATGGGATTTTGAGCACGCATCCATTATGCAGCAGGATCAGGTGTCTGCACTGCAGTATATTGGCAAGCGGCTCAAAGCTACCCATGTCTCCGACCAGTACGGTATCAAGGCTGACCATCAGATTCCGTACTTCGGCGAGACGGATTGGGAAAGCTTCATGTGGGTGCTCTCGGAAATCGGTTATGAAGGTGACTTTGTCTACGAGACGCATCGTTACACGCAAAATATGCCGGATGATTTGATGCCTGCTGCGCTGCGCTTTAGCGTAGAGGTGGGCAATTACGTCATGGCATTGGCAAATCATAAGAAATGAGGAGAGCAATTATTATGGAACAGAAATTCGATAATGCAATGAGACGTCAGGTATACAGCATCCCTGAACTCATCACCCAGCAATACGACCTGATGGAGCCTCGTATCCGTGAGGCACTGTCTTTTCAGGAGATCTTCTCCCTCCAGCACATTATCATCACCGGCTGCGGTGACTCGATGGCTGCGGCGATGGCCGTCAAGCAGGCATTCGAGCAGTTGACCAAGATGCCTATTGAGGTACTGCCTGCCATCGACGTGGCACGCTTCTACCCGGCAAAGCGCTGCGGCGGTGCTCCCAACGATCCGCTGGTCATCACTGTCAGTAACTCTGGCAAGGTCTCTCGTGTTAAAGAAGCTATCATGCGGATGAATGAGCTGGGCGCACTGACGCTGGGTATCACCTCTGGCAAGACCACTCCGCTGGGCGAGGTCTGCCAGAAGGTCATCGACAGCAGTATTCCCAAGTTTGAGAGCGCTCCCGGCGTGCGCGGTTTCTTGGCATCTTTCGAGGCACTGCTGCTGCTGGCCATCCGTATCGGTGAAGTCAAGGGCCGTTACACGATGGATCAGGCAAAGGCATATCGTATGGACGTCAAGCACAGTGCTGAAAAGCTGGCTGCTGCGCTGCCTGCCATTGATGAAAAGGTCTACAGCATTGCAGAGCAGTGGAAGGATTTCCCCGGCTTCGATTTCGTGGGTGCCGGCACGGACTATGCTTCTGCTTGGTACTCTCACGCTAAGATGATTGAGGCGGCAGGCCGCTATTCCATGCACGTCAACACCGAAGAGTGGCTACATCTGAACTTCTTCGTTGCCAACAGTGAGCATACCGGTACGGTAGCCTTTATCGATGATGCCAATGCTTCGATGGGTCGCATGAAAGAAGCACTGCACTATATGCAGGTGATGGAGCGCCCGCTGATGGTGGTGAGCGATGCCGACGATCTAGATGTGCCGGAAGCATCCCTCGTTAAAATCCCCAAGACCGAGTACGAAGTCACCTCTCCCATCATGAGCTTCATCCCGGGCGCTCTGCTGGCAGGTTACGTCAGCAGTATGTCCGGTGAGCCGTACAGCCGTGGCTTCCGCACCCACTGGCAGTTTGCCGAGGATGCTTCTGCAATCCATAAGAGCAACATCGAAATCGTAAAGTGAGGGAATCATCATGAAAATCGAGCTGAAAAAATTCAATATTGAGACGAAATTCAACGATGTTGTCAAACTGACCGATGACATCAAGGCTTTCGTGGAAAGCACGGGCGTGAAGGAAGGTCAGTGCATCATCTTCAACCCGCATACGACTGCAGGTCTGACCATCACTTCGTTCTGGGACCCCAACGGCTTTGAGGATATTCAGAACGAGGTCTGCCGCCTTATCCCCACCCGCATCGATTTCAAACATCAGCATGACACCCCCACCGACGCAGCCGGCCATGTGAAGTCCACCCTCATTGGCGTGGACCTGCCGCTCATCATCCATGATGGCAAACTGCTGCTGGGCAGCTCGCAGTATTTACTTCCTCGAATTCGACGCCCCGCAAGCGCTCGTTCTATGTGCAGGTCATGGGCGAATAAGCCAAAAAGTCAATTTCTTTGTTGTGCATAATATTGATGGAAATTTAAGGAATGATATGATATAATTAACTGATAGAACAGAGGAAAGACGGTTGATTGTAACATGAGCAATTTGCGTGCCATTGCGAAAGACTCGCCGATTCCCGTATTTTATCAAATCTATGTTGATATCAAAAAGAGGATTTTGGCGCATACGATTCAGGATGAGGAACAGAAACTACCCTCGGAACGCGATCTTGCAGAGGAATACGGGGTAAGCCGCGTGACCATGCGGCAGTCTTTGGCGGAACTTGAAAAAGACGGCATCATCATTCGAGAAAGGGGACGCGGCTCCTTTGTGAATGAGACTCCCCGTCCCATTCTGCAGCAGCTGAAGCTACCCTCAGATAAAATCATGCAGTCCGCCCGGAGTTTTGTGGACCCACACCCGGAGATCGTGCAGCTGACGAGATTTGAACAGACGGATCCGGAAATCGGTGAGAACCTGAATTATGATGGCCCGATTTCTACATCAAACGAATTTTCCGGGTCAATGGTAACCCCATTGCGGTCAATCGCATCTGGCTGCCCGAAAAATTCACTCCGCAGCTCGACATTGTAGGACTCTGTGTGGACAACTCGCTGTCCAAAACCCTGAGTCAGCATTATGGCATCAAAATCCTCCATCGGACGAACATCGTAGAAGCGGTGCGACCCTCGCCCACTGAAGTGGATTTGCTCAAGATACTTATGATACCCTGATTCTTCAAATCTCGAGCACCAGCTTTACCGGAAACAATGTGCCCTATGAATTTTCGCGCACATCGTGGATAGGCGATGCAATCCGCCTGAAAGTGGACGTCACAGATATTGAGCACAGCTTGGAAATTGCCACTTAAAAAAGTAGAAGACCTTCCGATTTGATGTTCGGGAGGTCTTTTTTGTAAGCAGGAAAGGAAATTTCGATGGCACATCCAAACTACATTAAAATGCACATCCGTACCGTACCGGAACTTCTCCGAGATTGTGCGGAAACAATGTATCAGCGTGTAAAAAATACACTGGAAGATGAAAAACTCGAGCAGACACAGATGGTGGTAATGACAGGCTGCGGCTACTCGTATGCAGCGGCCTGCAATGGCGCGGAGTTTATTGAAAAAATCGCAGGCATCCCGCAAGGGCGCTTTACTCAGTGGATGCTTCCCGCCACCAGAATTTGGATGTTCTGCAAAGGGGAGCAGACGCTTTTCATCGGAGTGAGCGGCTCCGGCGTGGTGGCCCGTGTTGCAGAAGGGCTGATGCGCTTCCGGACAAAAGGCGCGTATGCTGTGGCGTTTTCGGGCGATATGCAATCGAAATGTGCTCGCGCGGCACAGGTGACGGTGGATATTTCCACACCGACGGTGAACATTGAGCGTGGTCTTCCACTGAGAGGTTACGCAGCGACCTTGCTGGCTTTTTGTGGTGTGGCATGGCGCATTGCGATTTTGCAGGTAGAAAAAGTGAAGCGGAACGGTTGGCGTTCTATGAAGATCTGGTGGTTTCCGCCGATGAACTGCAAAAGACTCTGCCGGAAATCGAACATCAGGTGAGCGATTTTGCCGGAAAGTGTACCAGACTGCATCCGTTTATGAGCTGGTCGGTTCTGGGACAGGTTTCACCTCCGCTTGGCTGGGGCGTCAGGAGCTGGTGGGACAGGCAGGAGTATTTGGTGTGGAGTGCAGTGCAGAAGATTGGCTCCATTCCACTTTCTTTGCAGCAAGGCCGGAGACGATTCCCACTGTGCTGATCTCGCCGCTGAACTCACCTGCCCGCAGCCGTCTGGAAGAGGTGGAAGGATATATGACATATCTGCGGCGTCCACTCTGCGTGATTGGTCAGAGCATCAGCGAAGCGACAAGTGTGATAAAACTGCCTTATACCGACAATGAGCTGCTGAATCCGTTCTTGGAGCTTGCACCGGTGTCGCTTCTGGCCGGAGAAATTTGTGAGCTGACTGGCGAAGAGTATTCGCGCGGATTCCGGGAGCGGTGGGATTTCAGCAAGGACGGAGCAGCCACCGAAAACAGTGAAATCGTGATTTTGAACTGATTGAAAAGTTTCGTTGACAAATCTCACGAAAATCGGTAGGATAGAGGCACGAGGTAAAATAAATTTAACAGATTGAGGAACGATCGTGAAAGTCAAAGCAAAGGATATTGCAAAAGCCGCAGGTGTTTCCACGACAGCGGTGTCGCTTGTGCTGAACGGAAAGGATTCCAGAATCTCGGAAGCGACTAAGGAGAAAATCCTCCGCATCTCACGAGAAATGGCTTTTCAGAGTGAAATTACAGTACAGCCGGGTGGCAGTCAGCGAGTAAAAACACTTGGTCTTGTCCTTCCTGATTTGAAAGACCCTGTTTTCTATAAGCTGCTGATTTATATTCAGGAATATGCGTTTCAAAAGGGATATATGGTTTTTTTCTGTGCCTGCGGCGATGACGCGGAACGCTGTTGTACTATAGTAGAGGGCCTCGTTGTAAAAAATGTCGATGGCCTAGCTGTGGTAGCACCGAGCACACTGGAAAAAGACGATAGCCTGACCAAAACGCTTCATACGATACAGGATAATGGTGTGCCTCTTGTACTGCTCGACCGTGCTGTTTACTCGATCTTTAGTGATTTTGTTACAACTGATAACAAATACGGTGGACGGGCTGCGGCAGAAAAACTTGTGCAGGCAGGGGCAAAACAAATCGGTTGTATTCTGGGGCCGGCGCAGGTCTATACGACAAAAAAGCGCTATCAGGGTTTTCAGGAAGGTGTTGCCTCATCAAGGCACATTACCGGGAACAGGATGTTTTTCACGGAAGCTTTACCGAGGAATCTGGGCGCACCGCGTTTGAAACGCTGTATGCACAGGGCTGCGATGGCTTTTTTGTGGAAAATGATATGATGGCGAAGGGCGTGTTGGCAGCGGCTAAAGAAAAAGGCATCCATATTGGTGAGAACTGCAAATTTGCCGTCTACGATTACGAAGGCACAGAAAATGTTATTTCCGTGCGTCAGAACCTTTCGCTGATGGCCGAAAAGGCTATAGACCGACTCATTGAGCGAATCGAAGAGCCGGAAAAGTTGATGCCAGCCGGAAATTTCTATATCACACCGCTAGTCGAAAACTAAAAAACATGGGAAGTCCCGCATTTCGCGAATTTTTGCTGAAATGCGGGGCTTTTTTGCATATTTTAACTTGATTCTCGGAAGAAAGCATGGTATTATTTATCAAACGGTAAAACTTTACCGAAATGTTTACCAAATGAGCTTTTGGATTATGAAATTGGTTGACAAAAGAAAGGAAGATTCTCATGGACAAGAAAAAAATCATTCTCGACTGCGACCCGGGCATGGAGATTCGATGGCAATTGTGATGGCCTGCAAATCGGAGGCGCTGGATGTTCTGGCGGTGACCACGGTGAATGGCAACTATCCCGCCGAAGTGACCTGCGTGAATGCACTGAAGGTGCTGGAAATGATTGGCCGCACGGATGTTCCTGTGGGCAAAGGCATGGTCGCTCCGATGGTTCGTGCTACCCCGAAAGACCCATTCTCTCATGGTGCCGATGGTCAGGCAGAGAACTTCCTGCCTGAGCCGACGACTCCCCGCAGCCCGAAGCACGCTATTGACCTGATCATTGATCTGGTCAAGGCAAATCCCGGCGAAGTCACCCTGATTTCCACCGGCCCCATGAGCAATATTGCAATGGCCATGCGCAAAGAGCCGGAGATTATCCCGATGATTAAAGAAATCATCGCTATTTCGGGTATGTTCGGCCTGAACAAGTATGCTTTCGCCAACTGTACTGGTGACACCCCGCAGAGCGAGTGGAATGTCTTCGTGGATCCCGAAGCTGCAAAAATTGTGTACGAGTCCGGCGTTAAGCTCACCTGTCTGGGTCTGGATGTTGCTACCCATTTCGACGTCAACCTGACCGATGATGACATTGCCGCTCTAGATGCAAGCGATAAGCCGGAGGCAAAGTTCCTGCGTCAGGCTATCCGCTTCGTCAACAACCGCGGCTTCGAGGCTTACTGCACCAGCATCGACTGCATGGCTGTGGCCTACGCCATCGACCCCTCCATCGTGGAGACCTTTGAGGGCCATGTCGGTGTGGAGACGAAGGACGGCCTGACCCTTGGCATGACTGTGCTAGACGCCCGTCACCACTTTGTATGGAAGCAGCTGCCGGTGGTGCATATCGGCCGCAAGGCAGACCACGCAAAGTTCCTGCATCTGCTGATGGAATTGGTACTGCAGTAACGCAAGAGAGGGGGAAAAGACGATGTACGACTGGCAGGTAAAATTATTTAGCAAAGAAAAGCTCTATCTGGCAGGCCCGGAGTGCTTTTATACCAATGGCTACACCCTGTGGGATGCCATGCGCCGTAAAGCAGAATACAATGGTTTCGGTGTGACTATGCCTAGTGACAATCAACTGGATATGAGCAGTCCCGATCTGCGCGACCATGCAAAGGCGATTTTCCAGAACTGTGCCAACTGTATGAACGAGTCTACTGCCATTCTGGTGGACTTGGAAAACTTCCGTGGTGCAGAGCCGGATGGTGGTTCCATCTACGAGCTGGGCATGGCCTATGCACGCGGAATGCGTTGCTACGCATATACGCGGGATAAGCGCGCGCTGACGTGGAAAGTTCAGGGCGCTCACCTGAACAACGGCATCGTCTGCGGCCCAGATAACAAGCCACTGCCCTATGCGGAGCTGCCGTTTGCTCCGGCCATTGTGGGCGCGTGCAAAGTCATTGAGGGCGATTTTGACGACTGCCTCAATCTGTTCATGACGGAACTGAATGAAGAGTGCAAGAATGAGACGCTCGGCATCAAAGTACAGCCGAAGCCGATTCTGCCCGCAGTGCCGCATGAGAAGCCACTGGTTTATCTGGCCGGTTTCGAGCGGTACGATGAGGACGCCGCCGAAAAATATAACGAGATGAAGGCCGTCTGCGCAAAATATGGCTTTGATGCGGTGGCTCCCATTGATATGGTGCGGAACGACATTGTGGTGGACTCTGATAATCCCTATGAGGTGGCAGCACAGCTCTTCAACCGCTACCAGCAGCACGTCCGCGACTGCGACATTGTTCTGGCAAACCTGAACGATTTCCGAGGCTACGAGCCGAGCAACGATGTCAGCTTTGAGTGCGGCATGGGCTATCAGCTGGGCAAGAAGCTGTTCGGTTACATGGACGATGTGACCCGGATGAGAGAGCGCATCCCGAACTACGGCGAAACTCGTGAGTTCCGTGACGAGTGCGGCCGCAACGCAGAAAACTTTGATTATCCTATCAACCTGATGTTCTCCGGTTCGATGCCGATTTTCGAGAACAGCAGCTTTGAAGCTGTGGTAAAGCAGATGGCTGAGGCTCTGAAATAATTACAAGAAGGAGAGGCTACGATGAATCCTGTGTATGAGAAACTGCAAAGCTGCCTGAAAAGTGTCCGTGCAAAAACGGATTTTCAGCCGAAGATCGCGCTGATTCTTGGCTCTGGTCTAGGAGACTACGCGGATGGCATTGAAATTGTGGATACTATTGATTATAACGAAATCGAAGGTTTTCCAATTTCTACTGTCAGCGGCCATAAGGCCGGTTCGTGTTCGGATATGTTAAGGGTGTTCCGGTGGTCATCATGCAGGGGCGCGTTCACTACTATGAAGGCTATCCGATGACGGACGTGGTGCTTCCCACCCGCCTGATGGGCATGATGGGAGCAAAGGTCTTGTTCCTCACCAACGCTTCGGGCGGCTTGAATCCGAATTTCCATGCTGGCGACTTCATGGTGATGGAAGACCAAATTGCCAATTTTGTACCGAGTCCGCTGATTGGCACAAACATCGACGAGCTTGGCCCTCGTTTCCCAGACATGAGCGAAATCTACAATAAGGCTTGCCGGGAGCAGATCTTTGCTGCCGCAGATGCACTAGATATTCCGGTTCAGAAGGGTGTTTATGTCCAACTGACTGGCCCCAACTACGAGTCGCCTTCCGAGGTGAAGATGTGCCGTCTCATCGGTGGAGATGCTGTGGGCATGAGCACTGCGTGCGAAGCCATTGCAGCAAATCATATGGGAATGAAAGTCTGCGGCATCTCCTGCATCACCAACATGGCAAGTGGAATTTCCAAGGTTCCGCTGAGCCATATCGAAGTGAAGGAGACTGCTGATCGTGTAGCACCGTTGTTCAAAAACTTGGTCACGGAGTCCATTGTCCGAATTGCCGCAGCGCTGTGATTCACTAGAAAGGAAAAGGTGTGTGCGTGAAACAGGCAAAACGACTTGCGATTTATCTCGTCGGTCTTATGATACTAACCTGCGGACAGCGATTGTTCGTGCAGGCGGGTCTTGGTGCAGGTGCTTTTGACTCGCTCTGTGTAGGCGTTTCACAGTATAATTCCATTTCAGCAGGTACTTGGGTGACAATCGGTTCTTTCATCCTGATGCTCGTTTCTGCAGCACTGGAAAAACGGCGACCTGACTGGTGGGTTATGCTCTCATCTTTCGTGTTCGGTATCTTTTTCGATATGTGGGGTGCAGTATTTTCTGCTACACTTCCTTCTGAGCTGACGTTAATACAGCAAATCCTGCTTTACATTGTCGGTCTGATGCTGGCACCGCTTGGAACGGCAGTCTATTTCACGACAAACATTTCCAAAAGTGCATATGATGAAATTATCACGGCTCTTCACAATGCGCTTCGCTGGCCGGTTTGGGTCTCCAAGAATGCAACAGAGGCGACCATGTTGATTTTATCACTTTTAGTCCGAGGGCCGGTCGGAGTGACAACGGTTGTGACAGCTTTTGCATTCGGCCCGGTACTGCAAAAGTATATGGAGCTTTTAGACAAAAAGAAGTTTAAGATCCTTCAATGGGAAAAATTTTGATGAGGGAGGTTTTTATGCAGGCAGAAACATTGAAACAGCAGATCTCCGCTGCAAAGGGAGAAGTGGATGCAGAGCTTGTACTGAAACGTGCAAAAGTTGTAAATGTGTTTACTAACGAAATCGAAGAGGCCGATGTGGCCATCCATCACGGGAAAATCATTGGTGTAGGAGAATATTCCGGCCAGAATGAAGTGGATTTGGACGGAAAATACATCTGTCCGGGTTTGATTGATGGTCATATTCACATCGAAAGCTCCATGCTCTGTGGGCCGGCATTTGAGCAGGCTGTCCTTCCTCATGGCACAACGGCGGTCATTACAGACCCGCATGAGATTTCCAACGTAGCAGGCACGACTGGACTCAACTTCATGTTGGAAACGACACGGAATCTGAAACTTTCGGTCTACTTTATGCTGCCGTCCTGCGTTCCTTCGACCGATCTGGATGAGTCTGGTGCGGTTCTGGAAGCAAAAGAACTTGCAGCGTATTATCGCAGTGAGCGTGTTCTGGGTCTGGCAGAACTGATGAATTCCTACGGTACTGTCAACGGAGATGCCAAGATTCTGCAAAAAATCTGCGACTGTATCGCCGCAGGCAAAAATGTTGATGGCCATGCCCCTTCTTGAGCGGGAAAGATTTGAACGCCTACATTACGGCAGGCGTCCAGTCTGACCATGAGTGTTCTGACGTCAATGAGGCGCTGGAAAAGCTCCGTCGTGGCCAGTACATTATGGTGCGCGAAGGCACAGCGGCGCAGAATATGAATGCTCTACTTCCACTGTTCAAAGAACCGTACTGTGACCGCTGTATGTTGGTGACGGACGACAAACATCCCGGCGATCTGCTTCGCGGCGGACACATTGACTATATCATTCGCAAAGCTATTGCGGCTGGTGTGGAACCTGCAGTAGCCATCAAGATGGGTACTCTTATCCCTGCAAAATACTTTGGACTGAAGCAGAACGGTGCCGTTGCACCGGGTTATGCGGCTGATCTCATTGTGGTATCGGATTTGAAAAATTTCACAGTTGAGAGTGTTTACAAAAATGGCGTGCTTGCAGCAGAGAATGGAAAGATGCTGGAGCCGGCAGCACTTTCTATCAATGAAATTGCCTTTGCACGAGTGCTCAATTCCTTTAACATGGATGAGATTACGCTGGGCGATTTGGAACTGCATGAGACCGGAGAAAATGAGCGTGTCATTTGCTTGACGCCGCATGAGCTGCTGACTAGCGAGAAAATCATTCCTTTCCAGAATCATCCGGGTACGGCTCCGGGCGTCGATGTAGAAAACCAAATCGTAAAACTGGCGGTCTTTGAGCGTCATCATCACTCAGGACACGTCGGACTTGGTTTTCTGGGCAACTACGGCTTGAAATGTGGAGCAGTTGCGTCAAGCATCGCACATGATTCCCACAACCTCATTGTGGCAGGAACGAATGACGCCGACATGGTACTGGCAGGCAACACAGTTCGTAAAAATAAGGCGGTCTTGCCTTTGTGCTGAATGGCCGAGTTGTCGGAGAGCTTGCCCTGCCGGTCGCTGGTCTGATGAGTATGGAGAGCGCCGAAGAGGTTGAGAAAAAGCTGCAGGCACTGAAAGCTGCCCTCAAGGAAGCCGGAATCTCGGAAGAAATTGACGCATTTATGACACTTGCTTTTGTGAGTCTGCCTGTTATCCCCAAACTCCGGCTGAACACATATGGTGTCGTGGACGTGGAACAGCAAAAAATTGTTCCTGCTATTTTTTGAAAGGACGTGTGAATATGGCTTATTTTTACGAAGAACCCTCCCGTACCTTTGGCGAGTACCTGCTGGTCCCCGGCTATTCCTCTGCGGAGAATGTGCCCACGGCGGTCAGCCTGAAGACCCCGCTGGTCAAGTACCGCAAGGGACAGGAGGAGTGCCCGCTGCAGATGAATATCCCCATGATCAGCGCCATCATGCAGTCGGTCTCCGGCGATAAGCTGGCCATTGCACTGGCTCGTCAGGGCGGCGTTTCCTTTATCTATGGCTCTCAGAGCATCGAGAACGAAGCCGCATGGTGCGCCGCGTCAAGAGCTT
>ENA-OQMZ01000774-OQMZ01000774.1-human-gut-metagenome-genome-assembly--contig:-NODE-774-length-12977-cov-4.077276_pt1 | contig 12977 bp, 15 predicted proteins | sample MGYA00242621_ERZ504862 | MGnify/ENA primary metagenome ERZ504862 (study PRJEB26092, sample SAMD00036393) | human gut metagenome | host: Homo sapiens | study: EMG produced TPA metagenomics assembly of... | reverse complement strand
GGCGTCCTCGGCGGCAGCGGAGTGGTGGCGGGTGCCGAAACAGAAGCCGCGGCATCGGCACCGGCATGGCGACGGGTGAAAATCGAATTGCTGTTCATCAGGTTACTTACCTTCCCTTGACTTGCGCATTGCGTCGGAGATCAGGTCGAGCGCAACGAGGAGCACCGCACCGAAGAGCAGAGCCAGCAGCGACATGGCGGTGGAGATTTGAGAATTGGACTGGCCGAGCTGGTAGAGCGCGACCTGCAGGTTCATACGGCCGAGCAGCGAGGCGACGGTGTATTCGCCCAGCACCACGGCGATGGAGATAAAGGATGCCGAGAGAATCGACTGCCATAGGTTCGGGATGATCACCTTGAAGAACACCTTGGGCCAGGAGGCACCGAGCGAGCGGGATGCCTCGACCAGCGTCTTGACGTCGATGGAGTTAAGCCCCACGGCGATCGCGCGGAAGGCGAACGGCATCACGAGAATCACGTAGCAAAGCACAGCCAGATTGGGTTGGTGCTCAGCACGTCGGCGGACAGCCAGCGGTAGATCGGGCCCAAACCCACCACCAGCACGATGGCCGGGATGGTCAGCGGCAGCGTGGCCACCCATTCGATCGCGCGCTCCAAAACCTTGGAGCGAATATGCACGATGACCATGGTGGGCACCAGCAGCACCAGCATGATCACCACGGTGACCGCGCTCAGGGCCAGCGAGGTGCCGATGCCCTGCCACAGCACGGTCAGGTCGGCACCCAGCGACTCGCCGTTGCCGGTGAAAATCGCGATCCACGGCGCGGCCGACCAGCGGCCGGACAGCGGGTGACGCAGGGTGAAGATGAGCATGGCCAGCAGCGGCACGAACAGGAACGCCAGGGTGACGAACAGGATCACGAATTTGATGATGCTCTGTTTACGCGCACGAGCGGCGCGCAGCTGCGGCGGCTTGGTTGCGGAAGTTTCGGTCATTGCCAACGTCCGGCCCTCTTTTCCACGGCGTGGCTCAACAGCATGACGATGGCCACGACGATGATCATTGCGAATGCCAGCACCTGGCAAAGCCCTGCTGGTTGGGGTCCAGTTCGTTGCGCATGGCACCTTGGATCATAAGCGGTACCAGAATCGAACGCTGGGAGAACAGGGCCGCGGCGGTCGCGTATGCGGAGAACGCAGAGGCGAACAGCAGCAGGAACGCGGAGATGAAGCGGGGTGCCAGAATCGGGCAGGCCACGCGCGTCCAGTACTGGAACGTGTTGCCACCGAGGGATTCGCATGCCTCGCGCCACTGTGACGGATCGAATCGACCGCGGGCAGGAAGATGATGATCATCAGCGGAATCTGGAAGTAGCAGTAGATGGTCACCAGGCCCGGCAACGAACTGAGCCAGTTCGGGTTCACGGTGTAGCCGGTCAGTGTCTTGATAAGCATGGTGCCGATACCGTTGATGCCGATGGTGGCGATGAACGCGAACGCGAGCATCACGCCGCCGAACTGAGCAAGCACGGAGGAGATAGCGGAGACCATACGACGCAGCAGGCCGTTCGGCTTGGCGCCAATGACCAGTGCGTAGGAAGCGAGCGCTCCCACCACTGCGCCGATCAGAGAGGATGCTAAAGACACCAGAATCGAGGTGCCGAATGCGGCGATGGTGTTGGCCTCGAACATCTTATTGAAGTTCGCGAGCGTGAAGTTGCCACTGCGATCCTGAAATGCACCGACAATCACGATGACGGTGGGTGCGAGCAGGAAGCAGGCGGTGTAGGCGAAGAACGGGAGCGTGGTGGCGAGCGTGCCCAGCTCCTGGCGGTGCTTGGCCATCGCCGAGGAGAGAGGAGAAGCGGGAGTAGCGGACGGACCGCGGCCTTGGCGGCAGCAGGTCCGTTCGATGCAATGGGTGCGATTGCGGCGGTCATCGGTCTGTGCCTCAGTTGCCGATCGTCTTGTCCCAGTTGTTCTGGAGCCACTCGGTGATGCGGGTGGAGTCGTCGTTGGTGTAGGAGACCGGCTCGCCTTCGATGGTGATGGCGTCCTTCAGAGTGGCCTGGTCGACGGTGCCGTCTTCCTTCATGGAATCGAGCAGCACCGGGTTGGCGCCGCCCTTGAACCACAGGTTCTGGGCGTCGGCGGTGTACAGGTACTCCTCCCACAGGCGGGCGGCGGCCGGGTGCGGCGCGTCCTTGTTGATGGCCTGGTTGTAGTAGCTGACGACCTGGGCCTTCGGGAAGGTCTTGTACTTCCAGTTCACGCCCTTGTCCTTGAGCTCCTTCTTGTAGGAGGCCTGGTTGTAGGTCCAGTCGAAGACCACGCCGGTCTGGCCGGAGTCGATGGTGCCGTTGGTCACGTCGACGGTGGTCAGGTTGCCGGCCTCCTTGAGCTTCTTGAAGTAGTCAAGGCCGGGCTGCAGGTTGTTGATGTCGCCACCGGCGAGCTGGTTGGCCATCAGGTAGCCGTTGAAGGCGGCGCCAGCTCGGCGGGCTTGCCGTTGAGGGCCACGGTGCCGGCGAACTTCGGGTCGAGCAGGTCGTCCAGGGAGCTGATGTCGCCGTACTTGTCGGCGTTCCAGCCACGGACATGATGCCGGTGTAGTCGGCGTAGTAGGCGCCGTCGGCGTCCTTGGCGGTGTCCGGGATCTTGTCCCAGGCCTGCACCTTGTACGGGGCGAAGTAGTCGGTGGAGGTGGCGGCGACGGCCTGGCCGACATCGAAGACGTCGGGGGCGGCGTCGGTGCCTTGTTGGTCTTGGCGGCGTCGAGCTCTTCCTTGGATGAGGCGTTCGGGTTGAGCTCGGTGACCTTGATCTCCGGGTACTTCTTCTTGAAGCTCTCGATGACCTCGCCGTAGTTGGACCAATCGTGCGGAAGGGCGATGACGTTCAGCGCGCCCTCTTCCTTGGCGGCCTTCTCGAGGTCTTCCATGGTGCCGAAGTCGGCGAGGGAGGTGGCTTTGGCGGACTTTTCGTTCACGGTGACGGCCTTGCCGGTGCTTTCGCCGGTGCCATCGGAGGAGGCGTTGCTCGAGCCGCAGGCGGCCATCGAGAACGCGAGCACGGCGGCGAGGGAGCCGGCCGCGATCTTACGCAGGTTGTTCATAATGTTCCTTTTCTCAACATCATCCAGACGACAGTCTGGGGAGTCGGGCTTGGTATGCGCGGCATTCGCGCGGCCCGTGAATCCAAGAAAAGAAACTATGCGCCTAATCTGTCCTGACACTGGCGCGCAAGTGAATTGCGTTCGCCATTTGTTGTACGCCTGTTGAACTTAGGAAAACTTGGCATGAATTACTGACAGGTATGGGCGATGTGTCAATAGCGGAACCGGCCTGCGGCCGATTCCGCACCACACTTACCTCAGCACGCCCTCAATCAATCGCGTGATGAGTTCGGTGTAGCTCACTCCGGTGGCATCCCAAGCCTTGGGATACATGGAAATCGGCGTGAAGCCGGGCATGGTGTTGATTTCGTTGACCATCACCGTGCCATCAGGCGTCACGAAGGTGTCCACACGGCTCAAGCCGGCACCATCCACGGCCTTGAACGCGCGACGGGCCACGTCACGCACGTCCTCAAGCACGCTGACCGGCAGATTGGCAGGCACTTCCACGTGGCTGGCGGAGGCATCCATGTACTTGGAATCGAAATCGTAGAACTGGTCGTCGTTCTGATGATCGAGCACGATTTCGCCGGGCCAGCTGGCCTCGGGCTCGTCACCGGCCTTCGGGCACAGCACGGCACATTCGATTTCGCGGCCATCAATCCCCTGTTCGACGAGCACCTTCCAGTCGTGCTCGCCGGCGGTGGCGATGGCGGCGGCCAGACGATCCTGCTGGGTCTCGCGGTCATCGGCTTTCTCGACCTTGGTCACACCGAAGCTGGAGCCTGCGCGCGAAGGCTTGACAAACAGCGGATAGCAAGACCGGCGTCCTCGATCTTGGCAAGCACATCGGCGGCGGTGAAGTTGCGCGCATCGACCGTCACACCCGGTGCGGTGGGAATGCCGGCGGCATCCAGTACCACCTTGGTGTAATGCTTATCCATGCAGGCGGCGGAAGCAAACACTCCGCACCCCACGTACGGCACACCCATCATTTCCAGCAGGCCTTGAACCGTACCGTCCTCGCCATAGGGGCCGTGCAGCACCGGCAGTACCGCGTCCACATGTCCAAGCGAGGTCAGCACATGGTGCATTTCCGGGTCGGACATGCTGACGAAGCTGGTGCCGAAGCCGGAATCGGCGGAATTGATGTGGCTGGGCTCGCCGATGAAGAAACCGTCCTGTCCGCGAGAGGGGTCAAGCATCACCGGGCGCGATTCCGGGGTGATCTTTACGGTCGGCAGCTCGCCGCCGTCCAAGTTCCAGCCACGCGGATCTTCGCCATTGATGATCCACTTGCCGTCCTTGGTGATGCCGACCGGAATCGGCTCGAACCGTTCAGTGTCCATGGCCCCCAGCACACCGGCAGTGGAGATGCAGGAAATCGAATGCTCGTCTGCACGCCCACCATAGAGCACCACAACACGCTTCTTGGCCATAACCATCCTTTTGTTGAAACTACAACCGTTTTCAAGCCTATGCTTTGCACCGCCAACCGGACCGAACCGCGCTCGGAACGCCGCGCACAAGAGACGCACACCAGTCTACTCGTGCACGTCAACGACGTATACGCCACGCGACTTTGCACGTACAACGTATACGCCACGTATACGTCGCTTCTCTCGTTATTCGCCGGTAACCTCGTGACCGAACAGTCCGGCAAGCATCTCCGAGCAGGAAATGCCTTCGTTCAGCACGCGGCTCATCTGATACGCCAACGGGGTCGGCACATCAAGCTGATCGCCAAGAGCCACCACCGCATCCGTGGTGGGCACGCCTTCGGCCACACCGTTGCTGACCTTGGTGGCCTCTTCGACCGTCAATCCCTTGCCGAGATTCGCGCCGAACATATAGTTACGAGACAGCGAAGAGCCACAGGTGGCGATGAGATCGCCCACACCGGCCAAGCCGAAGAAGGTCTTGGGATCGGCGCCAGCGGCTACGCCCAGCGCGGTCAGTTCGGCCAGTCCACGAGTTTCGATCATGGCTGCGGTGTTCTCACCGTAGCCGGCACCACGGGCCATGCCCACGGCCAGCGCGGTCACGTTCTTCAGGCTGCCGCACATTTCCAGGCCGATGACGTCGGTGGTCACGAACGGCTTGAAATAGGAGGTGGTGCATGCCTCGGCCACCTTCGTGGCATTATCGAGGTTCGTGCAAGCCACCACGGTGGCGGCGGGATGACGATCGGCGATTTCCTTGGACAGGTTCGGTCCGGAAATGGCGGCGAACCGGTCGGCCGGCAAGTCAAGGGATTCGCGGACGACTTCGTCCATACGCTTGTTGGTGCCACGCTCGATGCCCTTCATCAGGCTGACGACGATGGCGTGATCGGGAATCAGTCCCTTGAATTCGACGAGTGCCACTCGCGCGAACTGCGCGGCGATGGCCACGACTACGATGTCCGCGTTCTTGACGGCTTCGGCGCGATCCCCAGTGGCGGTCATGTTGTCCGGCAACTTTTCGACGGACGGCAGGCGCACGGCGTTGTGGTGGTGATCGCGAATGCCCTCGACAATCTGCTGCTCCTTGGCCCACATGGTCACCGTGTTGCCTGCGTCCGCCAGCACTTGGCCGAAAGCAGTACCCCATGCTCCTGCACCGAGAACCGTTATATTTTTACCCATATCAAATTCCTACCTTCGCTTGTCGCGCAACTTCATCGGCACAATCTTGTGCATGCTACTCGCCTAGGCTCCCCGTACGGGAACCGGTGCGGCTACTTCTCAGCCGGGAACGGGCCGCCGGCTTCAGGCCAAGGCTTACGACTCATACTGCGGTAGTCCCAGTAGCCTTCAGCGGGGAACTGCTCGCCACGAATTTCCTCCAGTACTGTGTTCATGCGTTTGAGCACGCGCCACATCAGCTCGTTCACGGCCTCGGCAGGCGGCTCTTCACCCCATGAGTCCATGTCGGCAAGCAGATCGGAGTAATCGAGCGCATGGTCATAGCACATCACCACGTTTTTGCGCGGCCATGGCCACCAGTGGTTGATGGAGGCGGCACCCCACGTCACCGCCGGGTACAGCGGCACCTGATGCCCCAGTCTGCGCGAGGATTCAAGGGCGATATATCCCACGCCCTCCTTAATGCTCATCACCCACTTTTTCGGGTCGCGGGTCACGGTGCCTTCCGGCCAGACCGTCAGCGGGCGGCCGGACGTCAGAATATCAATCGAGGTCTCTTCGATCTGCTTGGCCTTGCCCGAATGACGCTGCACCGGCTGCATGCCGACCAACTGGAACCACTTGCCGATCAATGGCCACTTCGCCATCTCGGCCTTGGCCATGTAACGGGGGCGGCGGCCCATGTGGAACAGGCTCATCATTGGCACGAACACATCAAACATGGTGACATGACTGGCGGCGGTGATGAACGGTCCGGTTTCCGGCACCTGTTCCAAGCCCCAGGCCTTGGTCTTGCAGCTGGCGCGGAACACAATGGACACCCCTCCCAGCAGTCGTTTGGTGGCCTTGGGATTCTGGGCGTTGATTTCCGGCTGATTGGGCGTGCGGGGGCCGGTCGGGTAATACTGTGTCGAGTCCACAAGCGTGTGGCGGGCGGCCAGACGCTTGACCTGCTCATCACTCAGCGGGCTTACGGCCGAACGCGGCGACGGTTTTCCTTTGGATGCCATGGTCTCTATTGTGCACGGACCACCGCCCAACGATTCCAGCGCAACATTCCCGGGAATGCGTCGCACAATACGCGGCGGCCCGTCTGCACACACCATGCGCGCAGACGCGCCGGGAAAACGTTCGAATCACTCCACCGCGATGGCGTCAATCTCCACGAGCGCGCCCTTGGGAATCATGTTGTTGCCAAAGGCCACGCGGGCGGGCTTGACGGAGCCGATGAACACCTCAGCGTAACGTGCGTCCACTTCCTTGAAGTCCTCGACGTTCTTCAGGTAGATGGTGGCGCGGCACACATGCTCAATGCCGGTACCGGCAGTGTCGAGAATGTGCTTAATATTCTTCAGCGCCTGTGCAGCCTGCTCTCCAGCGGTCTCGCCCGCCAGTTCGCCGGTGGCCGGATCAATGCCCAGCTGGCCGGATACGAACACGAAGCCATTGGCCTTCACCGCCTGGCTGTATGCGCCCAGCGCGGCCGGCGCCTCGGAAGTGGCTACGGCTTCCATCTTTTCGCTCATATTGTGCTCCTTCTCATCTTGGGGGCGCCCACCTGCTGCGGCCGGCGCCGGTACACATCACCACCGGCTACGACCAATCGCACGATCAGCAACGATTGGCAATGCCGATTACGTAGCAGTCTACTGAGCAAAGTCGCGTTTAGCGCGCATGATGCCCGGCATACGGCCATCAACAGACTATTCCTTGCTATTCCAGACGACTCCAGACGATTCCAGACGATTCGGCTACCGTTCTCGCCAAACCGGACGGTTTTTCCACGACCCAAGAGAGCCGGCATCACCGGCCTTGCCATTGCCGACACCAGCACCAGCCTTGCACGCGCCGAATATGCAAAAGGCTTCCGGCGGCTAGCCGAAAGCCATGCTGGTGGGCTTGATGGGGATCGAACCCACGACCTTCTGTTCCGGAGACAGACGCTCTATCCACTGAGCTACAAACCCGAGCAACTTCTTTACTGTACACCACATCACGTTGCATGCGGCACATACGTCGCCAAAATAACGAGAAAATCGCCATTATCGGCTCTACAATGGGGTTATGTCGGAACCTACAGATGACTTCGAATACGAACGCCGCTTCTTCTGCCGCGAACTGCCGGCGGAATACGACGACGGCGACGCCCCGACCCTCATCATTCAGAGCTACTACGTGCATGCCGACAATTACGCCTTGCGCGTGCGGCTGGTCTCGCGCAAGGTTCACGTCGACATGACGCCCGACGTAAATCCGGTGGCCGTGCTGGACGAATACCGCGACCGGTTCTCGGAAGCATATGTCACCGTCAAAGGTCCGTCCGTGGGCGGCACGCGCTACGAAGTCGAGCGCGAAATCGATACGCGTATCGCGGCCGAACTCATCAAGCGCGGCGGCTCGGTAATCATCAAGAACCGGTATTCCGTGTGGATTGAGGAAGACGGCTGGAGCGTGGATGTGTTCGGCGGGCCGAATGCGCCGCTCATCGTAGCCGAGGCCGAACGATCCGGGCCGGTTACCAATCTGACGATTCCGAAATTCTGCATCACCGAAATCACCGATCAGGCGCGATTCAATAACGATGGTCTCGCCAACCGTCCGTTCTGTAAGTGGGCGGATGATTTCGAGGAGGAGCTGGCGCTGGAGGGGCCAAGGTTCCAGCAGTATTTCGGGAAGAATCGGATGGTTTAGGGGGGGGGAGCAATCGAGTACGCTCGTGAGCTCCCCTCAGTCATCTACGACGACAGCCCCTCTCAAAGAGGGGAGCCAAAACCACTTAGTACATGAGGGTGGCTAGGCGACGACGGGCGCGGGTCAGACGCGGGTCGGTGGGTTCGGGGATGGCGAAGTATTCGAGCAGACGCTTGCGAACCTGCTCGATATCGGCCTTGTGCCCGGCGGCCAAAAAGTCCAGCAAACGGTCGAAAGCGTCTTGAATCTGGCCACCAATCATGTCGATATCAGCCACGGCCAACTGCGCTTCCACATCGTCCGGCGCTGCGGCGGCAGCGGCACGTACGTCACGTACATCAGCGGCCCCGGAGCGGGCCAGCAACAGCGCCTTCGCACGTTCGCGGGCGGCCAGTGCATCGGACGGGTCGGATCCGAGCACGCGCTCGTATTCGGCGGCGGCACCGGCGTAATCGCCCTCCTCGGCCAAACGATGGGCTTCGGCATGCTCCGGCGGCACCTGCTCAGCACCCGCGACGGCACCGGTGGCACCAGCGCTCTTGGCGGCATCGGAATCAGGATCACCCGAGTACGGCGCGGTACCGTTCACACCAGACTGCGCGGCGGCCTCAATAATCTTCGGAATCACCTCGTCGGTAAGTTGCTTGAGCTCGTCGTCACCCGGAAGGCCCTGCAACAGCGGCATCGGACGGCCGGCAATCAACGCGAACAGTGCGGGCACGCCCTGCACCTGCAGCGCTTGGGCAATCGAGGGATTGGACGAGATATCGATACGGGAGAGCTGAATCTGGCCGTTCAGGGCGTTCACCGCGTCGCCCAGTGCACGGGCCATCGGGAACAGGCGGTCATCGGTCGGCACCCACAGAAGCAGCAGGATCGGGAAGGTCGCAGAAGTCTGCACCATTGCCTGGAAGGTGTTTTCGGTGGTGTCGATCACGTACCCACCAGCGGCAGGCGCGCCGCCGCTTGTCCGGGCTCGGCCTTGACTGATGCTTCAGCGCCTCCAAATCGACGGCGCCCGCCAATGAGACTCCCGGATTGAACTGCTGCTCTGCCATAATGCCTCCCGATTCCACGCGATTCGCGTACAACAACAATCACATTTGCTGACATTGATTGTAATGCCGATTCCCCCCACGTAGGGATTCTTCCACTACGCGGTGAAATTCCCACCACGTAGCAAAACGCCCACCACGATGCGACCCCAAACGGCACCATTATGCGAAAGGTAAAATTTTATCGACATCGTGGTGGACGAATCACATCGTGGTGGGGGCGTTAACCGCGCGGTGGGTGGCGGCAACAATTACAGCGCTTCGACCTTTACCGGCTGACGGTCGGCGCCCACTGCGGTGATTTGCTCACCGGAACTTGCCAACGGAATGTACAAGGCCACCACGTTCACATACGTGACCTTCATGGTGCTGGTGTACTTGTCGCTATTGAACAGCGCCTTCTCGTCGTCGGAAGCCGGCCGCGATTCGCGGCCATCCCCTGCCTTGCGAGTCCATTCGCCGTTAATACGGCCAACCACCAGATCACCGGCACCGTCTGCAGCACGCATCACCCACATCTGTTCAGGCACAGCGGTGAATTTTTGCTCTTGCGTACCGTTGTTGCGTTGCATACCTTCCTGCACCTTGGCCGTGGTATTGGCCAGTTCCTGGCGCAGCAAATCGTCTGCGAACTTGGAAGCGTATTGGCTCTTGGAGCCGTTCTGCAGCACATCGGCGTATTGGGCCAAGCATCGGCGGGAGTGGCCACCAGCTTCTCATCCTTTGCGGTGCCCATCTGCGAGCCAATAGTCGGAATCTCGAACTTTGGCAGCTTGGCGCCCTCAAACAGTCGAGCCATAGCCATCAGCTTGTAATTCTGCTGGGCGGATTCCTGATCGAAGACCAGCAAACGCTTGGACTGCTGATCTTCGGTGGTGGTCGTGATGGTGAACACCGAGCGAGGCCATCCGTCGTCCGTAGGAATCACCGTCTGGGCGATGTCCTTGGGAATGGTCGCATATTCGGACATACCGCCGCCACGCTGATTGATCGTGGTCTGGCTGATGCGAATGTCCAGCTGGGGCCCGCCCATAACGGTCGCATACCCATCGGGATTCTTGGCCTGATCGGCTTCATCGATCGTCTTGAGAATCTTCAGACGAATCTTCTTCTCCTGCGCCTCGGTCAAATCCGGCGCAACCTTGGTGGAGGTATCAGCAGCCGGCGTCGGCAGTTGGCCTTCACAGGCGGTCAACGGCACGACCAACGCCACGCAGGCGAGGGCGGACACACACAGTTTGTTCCATCGCTTGTTCATCAGCTTTCCTCCTGTCCGTCATCGGCCGAGTCGTCTCCGGTATTGACCTCTTGGGCCAAGCGGGAGAAGTAGGCCTGCAGTTCGTCAGGGGTGATTACCGAAGTCGATTCGTTATCGCCGGCGCTGAGGCCGGGCTCAGCGCCGCTTTCGGCACCGGTCTGCTGGTCGGCGACCAGGTTACGCGAACTTGGGTCGATGATAACCGGTGTTTCGGTGGCTTCAGATTGCGAGGATTGCGAGGACGCACGGCCCGAACGCCGATGTGTGGCGTGACGGCGACGATTACGTCGACTTGCACCATCCGGCTTCCCGGACACTGCGATGCTGGCGGGTGCCTCTTCCTCGATTACGGCGCTTGCCATGCTTCCACCATGCGCTTGCGGCGCTTATGCGGCGGCATGGCGAACACGGAGGCGCACAGTACGGCCAGCACGGCCAGCAATCCGCCGGACAGATAGAACGGCATCGCAAAGTCCGGCACTTCGGAGCGCACCCAGTGCAGCTGCACCTTGGCGTTGGTGACATTTTCGCCCAAATCCACAATGGCTACCGTCGAGGCGCCGGTCTTCTTGCTCTTCAGCGAAACGGACCCAGTGCCGCATTTCACGGCAGTCCACATATCGGAATCCTTGAACGACACCGCGTCATCGGCATTGGTAGGCGCTCCCTGACTCGTGCTGCTTCCCTTCTGGGTGCTCAGCTCGCTCCATGATGCCAATCCGGTGATGCGGGTATAGGACTTCTCGGACGCGACCCATCCGGCAACATCCTTAGACGAACCCAACGCCACGCACGCCTCGTCCTGAGAGGATCCCGAGTCCACGGTTATCGTGGCATTCTGATCCAACAAGGTCAGCACATTCGGATCAGTGACGGCATACCGGGAGCCGCTCATGGTTGCGGAAGCGGTGATTTCAGTGGAGGGCTTCCACATCGTGGCATTCATGTACCCCAACACCACAGCCGCCACGGCCAATAGTCCGAAGATAGGCGTCACCACTCCACGCATGATTTTGGCATGACGGGATGGACGCTTGGCGCCCTTATCCGGTCTTGTAGTCTGTTCTTCAGCACTCATAACTCAACCATTCTACAATCTTCACCTGTTTATTACCTAGGAGCGCAGAAAATCAAGGTTTACCAGTAGGGTGATGTGTCATGCGTAAGTCTGTTAAGTCTATGTTATCTCCCCTCGGCAAGGCCGTTGCCCTTGCCTGCTCGCTGGCGATGTGCGTGTCGCTGGCTGCCTGCTCCAGTTCGAGCTCGGACTCGAAATCCTCTTCTTCCGATTCCTCTTCATCTTCCGACTCTTCTGACAAGAAGGGCCAAATTGCCGGCGTGACCGCCAAGGGCAAGCTCGGCGAGAAGCCGACCATCTCCTTTAATACGCCGATGACCGTGTCCGACGGCTCTTATGTGGTGCTGCAGAAGGGCGATGGCGACGTGATCGAGGAGGGCGACCGCGTCTGCGCCCAAGGCATCGCGCTCAACGTTAAAGACGGAACCGAGCTCATGGACACCTGGACCAAGAACACGCCGGATTGCTCGCTGAAGGTGGATTCCAAGACCCTCTCCTCGACCTACTACAACCAGATCAAGGGTGCCAAGATCAACACCACGATTGGCTTTGGCGTCAACGCTCAGGATTCGTCCGGGTACTCTTACATTCTGGCGATGACGTTTGTGTCCAAGTCCAAGGACTTGGAGAAGGCCACTGGCGAGGAAGTCAAGGATGTGCCGGCCAATCTGCCGAAGGTGACGCGAGCCAAAAACGGCGAGCCGTCCATCGACATGAACGGTCAGGGTTCGGTTGATTCGCTGATCTCGCAGACGCTGATCAAGGGTAACGGCGCCAAGCTGACCGACAAGAACACCGTGGTGGTCAAGTACACCGGTTGGCTTACGAATGGCAAGCAGTTCGATTCGTCCTGGGATCGCGATTCCACAATCGACGCCGATCTGTTCAGCGATTCCAGCGGCCAGCATCAGGTTATCGAGGGCTGGCAGAAGGGTCTGGTCGGCCAGACCGTCGGCTCTCAGGTTCTGCTGGTGATTCCGCCGGATCAGGCCTATGGAGATAAGGAGCAAGGTCCGATTCCCGCCAACTCCACGTTGGTCTTCGTAATCGATATTCTCGCCGCGTACTAAAAGATATAGCAGGGGCTCCCTCTGATGAGGGAGCCCCTGCTATATCTAGAACAGCCTGAGACTGTCCAGTCCGTCGGTCTGCTTTATGTCTCGTAATCGAGGATGAGGCGGTGAAGCCGCGGT
>ENA-OQMZ01000773-OQMZ01000773.1-human-gut-metagenome-genome-assembly--contig:-NODE-773-length-12987-cov-1.524806_pt1 | contig 12987 bp, 16 predicted proteins | sample MGYA00242621_ERZ504862 | MGnify/ENA primary metagenome ERZ504862 (study PRJEB26092, sample SAMD00036393) | human gut metagenome | host: Homo sapiens | study: EMG produced TPA metagenomics assembly of... | reverse complement strand
ATCAAAGGTAACAGAACTTGAAAATACGGACAGTGCAGTACCTAACTCCCCGGCAGTGGATGAAGAAATGACAAAGATGACTTCTGCAGAGAAGGAAGAGGCGGATGATGGAGAGACGGTAAGTTTGTCAGCGGTTACGGAATCATCAAATAATCAGACGACTTCATATGCACATAGTGAGGAAGCTACGTCAGGTGCTATGACACTAAAAGCAGAATGGAATGATCCTGTACTTGGACAGCCGACCACATTCCATGTGTCTGCAACAGGCGGCTCAGGAAACTATAAATTCAGAATGGATGCACCGAGCTATTCTAGCCCCAAATCAATGGCATTCGAATCAGTAGCGGATCCAAGTCGCGGTGAATGGATGAACTATACTGGTGAGTGTATGAGTACAGACTACTCTTTTACTATGACTGCCTCAGGTACATATAATTTTCGTTTTTACTTAATGGATAAGGCAAATAATATTTATTATTTACGTGTAAATACATATATACATTTATCTGATCCTAATTATCCAAGTATAAATTCTATAATTCAGTCAGCGGTAGATCAGTGTAAAAGGGAAACTGATGGTCCTGATTATCAAAATAAATAAAACCGATACTAAAACCGATAATAAAAATAGTAATAAATCAGATAACGGAGTGATAGAGCTTCCGATTATACCAATAGATTAATTAATAGGTTACCATGTATTTTTACATTGTGGAATAGAGTATTTATTAACAATAGAACATGCTGGGAGGATTATGTATGTACAAAAGAATAATTAGCCTTATTTTAACACTTATTATGCTGATTACAATAGTTCCATCAACTATTGTGGCAGCAAGTGAAGTTCGGACAATGGAAGGGGTTGAAGCTTCGGGCAAGCAATCCGAATGCAACCGGCCTGAGGTCGATAAATCGGAGGAAAATATTATCTACATGGTAAATCCGCTGTATGAGGATGTTATCAGCATTGATGATTTAAAGAAAAAGCTTGACTCCTCAAACGATGTGCAGCTATTTGCGGCATCCACGGGACAGTATTTTTCAGATTATGACAGTGCCGTTTCATATCTCAGAAAGCAGATGGTTAGCAGAGAGACGGAAATAACCTTGAATTTCCCTGCATCCTGGTTTGATTCTCACAAAGATGAGCTATATTGGGATTTATTATATGATGCAATGAAGTGCGATGAAAGCTCTACCGGACAGGATGGGGATGCGCTTATATATGGATTTGCTGGCTGTCGTCTTTCATACAGTAATGCAGGATATATACAATATACCATGTCATATCATTCTGATGCAGAGCAGGAAGCAAAGCTGACAGCGGCTGTGGCTGAGGCAATGACAACACTGCAGCTTAATGGACTGAGCGAAGCCAAAAAGATTATAAAGATTCATGATTATATCTGCAATCATGTCGATTATGCATATAATTCAAAAGAGGAGCAGATATATACAGCTTATGGAGCTCTATGCACCGGAAAAGCTGTCTGTCAGGGGTATGCTGTGCTTTTCTACAGACTGTGCAAGGAAGCAGGACTGTCGGTTAGGATTATCAGCGGTACCGGCAATGGAGGAGCGCATGCGTGGAATATAGTGCGAATCGGCAGCAAATACTATAACGTGGACTGTACCTGGGATGGACAGGGTGCGGCCACCTATAATAATTTTCTGTTGAAATCAGAAGCTGACTTTAGTAATCATACCCGCAAATCATGGAAAGTGGTGGGCAACCATTATCTATACTATACATCAGCTGAGTTTAACACTCAGTATCCTATGACTGAAAAATCATGGGATGAGTCGGATAACAGCAACGATTCTGTAGAAACTACATATGCGCATAGTGAGGAGACCTCGTCAGGTGCTGTGACACTAAAAGCAGAATGGAATGATCCTGTACTTGGACAGCCGACCACATTCCATGTGTCTGCAACAGGTGCTCAGGAAAATATCAATTCAGAATGGATGCGCCGAGCTATTCGAGCCCAAATCAATGGGCATTCGAATCAGTAGCGGATCCAAGTCGCGGTGAGTGGATGAATTATACATCAGAGTGTGCTTCAAACGATTATACATTTACCATTACTGCTACCGGTACTTATAACTTTAGGTTTTATGTGATGGATAAACCAGCAGGTGTATATTATCTGCGTTTGAACTTCAATATAGGCGTATCTGATAGTAAATATCCGAGTGTTGACTCAATTGTTCAATCTGCAGTAGCTGAGTGTAACAGCAAAACTGATGGCTCAGAGTATGCAAAGCCCTTTGGCTGCATGACTGGCTGCTTGACCAGCTTGAGTATGATAACACCCTGAAATGGTCTTCGGCTGAGAGTGCGCTGACCAGAAAACTTGGCACATGTCAGTCGTATGAGAGTGCATATGCAAAGCTCCTTACTGCAGCAGGAATAGAAAACAGCGAGACAAGGGATACCTATGATGGACACACCTGGAATGCCATGAAGCTGGACGGACAGTGGTATCAGACGGACTGCACCTGGGATGACAGCAGCGATAACTGGTATAGCTTTGATCAGAGACATTTGTATTTTGGTCTGACCGATGAGCTGATGGCCATAGCACATCCGGGACATAGCAAAATCTATACTACCGACACGTATAAAACGCGTTCAACAAGTCTTGCCTGACAATTAGTTTTGTCAGGTCAGGAGATGCCGAGAAGTGGGCAAAGGCTTATGCAGACAGGATTCAGAAAAATCTGGATGCAGGGAAGACAGAGTTTGAAATAACAGCGGACAATGCTTCTTATCCGCCAAGTATTTCAGGTATTCAGAATGGAATCACTGCCTATGTATTAAATCAGATGAAGTGGTCTGATGAAAAGCACAATATTTCACTAAGTGTCACAGGATCTTCAAATGCATTTGATTTTAATATTGTTTACTCTGATATAAATCATATATGGGATAATGGCACAATCATAAAAGAGGCTACTTGTACTGAACCTGGAATCAAAACTTATACCTGTACAATTTGCAACAAAACCAAAACTGAAACTGTTGCAGCACTAGGGCATTCTTTTTCAAAAAAATGGATAATAGATAAATCCAGCAACTTGCCAAAATGAGGGAATTAAATCATATCATTGTACTAGATGTAATGAAAGACAAAATGTTACAACAATATCAAAATTAGACCATGAATGGGATAATGGAATAATAATTACTGAACCCACATATACATCCGAAGGTAAAATAAAAATATACTTGCAAAAATTGTTCATTTACAAAAGAAGTTAAAACTGAATGTTTAAAAGAAAACTAAGGAAGACAAACTTGCAAGACAAAATAAGAATGCATTAAAGGATGGGACTTACACTATTTCTTCTACATTAAATAATAACTTTGTATTAGACATAAAGAATGATTCGAAGGCCGATAATGGAAATGTGCAGCTAAATCAAGATAATTCATCTAATTCAAAAGAATTTATAGTAACGCATGATTCCACCGGATATGTTACATTTACAAATGCAAATTCTGGTAAAGTATTAGATGTATCTTCAGGCAAAGCTGAAAATAGACGTAATATCCAACAATATTTATCTAATGGAACTAAGGCACAAAAATGGATTGTCGAAAAGAAAGAAAATGGATATGTAATCATGTCAGCTCTTAACTCTGATTATGTTATTGATCTAAGCGGTGGTATCATATCTGAGGGAAGAAACATACAACTTTACCAAAGTAATGATAGTAAAGCACAAAGATGGAATTTTTATTAATTGAAGTTTTATTCAAGATGGAACTCATCCATTCTCTCTTAAAGCAATGATTTATAGTATTGCGAAAACAAGAAAAATAGACGGTGTGAAATTTTTTCTGTAAATTCAGATCTTCTATGATAATTGATGCGGCTTAACAGCAGATTTCTGTGTTAAGCCGTTGTTTATTTAATAGCAAAAATAAGCTGGTGCGTTTACAATGAAAATCCGGGAAATTCGCTTACAAAACGGGATTTTCATTTACAAACGGGAATCTCGCTTACAAAACAGGACTTTCATTTACAAAGAGGGAATCTTGTGTTACAAATGGGATTCTCGGGTTACTATTTACCCGTTGACAACCATTGTTCATTACATTTGCATTGACTTAGCTATTTTTTAGCATTATAATAGTAGTAATATATAAAGAGAATTTCGGCAATTTCATAGGAGGTATAAAATGTCCAATACAATACAGATTAGAGTAGATGATGACTTAAAGAAAAAATCCGATTCCCTGTTTCGTGATTTAGGAACCGATACGACCACAGCTATTCGAATGTTTTAACACAGGCAGTTGCAAATAACGGATTTCCTTTTGAAATAAAAAGAAACACCAAAGAGCAAAACCCTTATATTTCTATGTCCGAAGATGAATTCCTGTCAAAGCTGGAACTTTCACGAATGCACGCTAATACAGGGAATGTAAAAGATTCATCTGAAGTAGTTTCCGATATGAGGTCAAAGTATGGATTATAAAATTAAGCTTACCGAAGATGCCGAACAAGATTTAGACCGATACTTGAATTATCTTCTTTTTGTTAAGAAAAGCGAACAGGCGGCTTCCTATTTACTAGATGATTTTGAAGCAACTCTTCTGAGCCTATCGAAAGTTGCTGTAAGCCTAAAATTATGCGACAATCCTCGCTTGAAAGAATTGGGATACCGACGCATCAATTTTCTTTCTCACAGATATTTTATTCTTTATCGTGTCGAAGATAATATAGTAATCGTTGATAATATCTTCCATGAACTACAGGATTTTGAAAATAAAATGCTATAAACATATACATCAGAAGTAGAAAGGGTCAGGCACCGGCTGAATGCTACTATCCAGCAATGCTGCTGCCATATGTAGCTTAGCATAAATGGTTCAGGGGAGAGTTATACTATCCTCCCCGTGTTCCCTTGTGACTTATCCACAATATCAGTTCATTATAAAAAATCTTAGATTTTTGTCTTGACAACTGAACCACTATACTATAAAAAAGCCTTAGGAAAAATTTTCGCAGTATATTATGAAAGAAATTATCGCTAGAGATTTATGTAGTTATCAATTTGAGCCTAATTCAAAACAATCAGTATGTGATTTGTTAGGATTTAATATCAAAGATTTAGAATTGAAACACAAAAAAATTTAATGTTAAATGATACGTAAAGATGGAAATAAATGTCTTCAGTTATGCAGATTGCTTGACAGAGCAGCAGAAAACAAGATAAAATCCCATCTTTGACAGTCAACTTTCCTAGATAATTAACTGCAAGGAACTGGGATACAGGTATGATCCAACACTCGTGTGTGAATGTTACTTCGAGCACCAATTCAAACCGTAAAAACATTTGGAAGATATAAAAAGGCAGGTGAACATATAATGGCAAGATTGCATAATCCGTTTCCATCAATCCGGGAACAATCAAGAAAAGGGCAATTACAAAAATCAAATATTTCTTTATCTTGCCCGTTATGTGGAAGGAAAGCTACGGCAACGCTTTCGCCTCATACAATCCCTTTTATCGCCGTCTACTGCCCGAACTGTATTAAATATGCGGTTCAAGAAGACTTGTTCCAGAAGTTTGATGACGCTGAGCATGCTTATCTTTTATCGGGAGAGATGCGGCACACGCAGGAAAACATGACTACGCACCTGGTAAGTGCAGAAAGTGCTAAGGAAATAATCAATAAACAGCTTCAGCTTGAATCTGAAAATCGCAGTATGGCATATCTTATCTGGCATTACGATCAGAAAGAGAGCGACCGTAATGGTTGGAGAGAATATATTGAATATCCAGCTGTTGCTTACTGTAAGGATAAAGAGGATTTAAGGAATATTACTGAAATAGCGGTTGAGCTTGGATACCTTGAAAAAGGTGATGAGAGATACAAACCGACTGTATCTGGCGTGACGTTTTCCAGTGAGGAACGGAAACGTGAGAGTACAGCATTAGTTGATATTATTTCAGGTAAGAATAGTGCACGGCAGAGAGGTCTATTGGATTTGAGGAAGTTCTATTTAGATAATGTGGAGCAGTCCGAGTATTATTATAGGTTTCGCGATGTCGTTGTTCATGTGAATGAAACAAGGAATGTTTTCTGCGGAATACAGGAAACTTATGATTATACTTTCGAAGTATTTGATACAGAGGAAGCAATAGAAAAGTTTAAAATTCTTTGTATGTCGGAAAATGAGAATTATGACAAGGAAGCTCAATGCTGGTTTTATTTGATTTTGTACTATCTTTACAAACATGGCTATGTTCTTGAACAATTTCCTAAATTGGTTGAGCGCCCGCCGGAAGATACCTATGATTTTGTGAATCGCGAAATACGAACACGATTGATCGCTGATGGAAAAGAATCTAATGGAACAGAGGGATACGCTATTCGCAGAACGTTTGTTGGAAGCTTTACTTTTAAGCAGAAGAATCAATACATAGATTTTGGCAAAGAGCTTGAAGCAAAATTCAGAAGGATTTCCACAAGAGATGCTGAATTTCAAGCGATGAGCAGAGATGAGAAACTGGCTGAAATTGTTAACCTTATTGAAAATTTACTGAAAAAGGATGACAAGTATCTAAAGCTTAATTATTCGGAGATCTGTGAAGAGTTTTTAAACGATGATATTATTAAGAAATACAAGAAAATATTACAGTGCTTCAGACATTCTGCTGAACATTCTATTGAGGAAAGAAGCACATTCACTGATGACAAGAAAGACTTCTTTATTGATTTTGGAATCGTGATTGTAAAGACTATACACAAGCTTTTGGAAATAAATCATCAGAAAGAATGACAAGGTTAAAATTGAGGTGAGAAAGAATGCCTAATTCGCGTGTCCACTGTTATGGGTATATTATAGACACTGGTGAATTTCTAATCCGAAATCTGGAAAAGAATAAATTAAGACATTGTCGAGTAGGGGCTGATTGTAGAGGCTAACTTGAAAAAGTAAATTCCAGTGCAGAAGTAAAGTTCTATGAACAATCACATGCCGTGTTGCTATCCAGCCTATGGTATGGTAAACTAAAATATATAATCAATCGACGAAAGATATAACGGAGGTAGGTATGCATTCTGGAATTCTTGAGTTGAATGGTTTATCTATTGATATTTTGGATAAACTTTCATATAAATCGCAGTTGGGGATTAATTTAAAAAAGAATCTTCATTATTTTGATAAAGAAGCACTATTGAATGAATTGTTTGCAGTATCAGAGTGGATGGATGAGCAAGATATTTTGTCAGAAATTGCTTTAGACTATAGAGTGAAAAGTGTAGAATCCATTCTTGGTAAGTACGCAAGATATTATCCGGATCATCAAGTTAGAAAAGTTTTTAATGACATTTTAGGATTTAGAGCTTTTTGTGATAACTATGAAGATGTTTTGGAGATGAGTACAGATTGTATGTTTCATGTTGCAGATATGTCAAAAGGAAAATCTGACGATGATGGTTATAGAGGTGTTTCATTTATATTTTCAAAAAGATAATAGTTATTACCCGATAGAGATTCAATTTAATACGTTGTATGACCGTCAATTGAATAATTGGCTTCATGAATATCTGTATAAGAAAAATTTTCGGATAATGTTGGTAAGATAATGAGAAAGGCATATGAAGCTGGGAAATAAAGAATGTAATGGAATTTGAGGAGGTGTTGAACAATGTGTTACTTAATTGCTAAGGATACTAAAAAACACGGATGCTACGCCATTAAAACAACACATGGAAAGCATCTAGTTCAAATGAAAAAAGAATTGAACGCTGTTGTGGCGCAGAAAGGTGTACAGCTTGTTACAATAAGTAGGCCTACTGCATATGGAGAATATGCTCCTTATCAGTTTGCAAGTTCAGAAGAAGAATTTAGAAAAAAAAGTAATAGCTATGTGATGAATAGTTATGAAAAATCTGATGGAAACAATGAAATGGACTGTCAATCAGACACTGAAAGCTATGAATATACCAGAATCAGATGTAGAAAGGGTTAGGCACTAGAAATTTCAGATGCATGGGGTGCCTGACACCGGCAATTTTATGCAAGCTTGAATGATGCAAAGTATTATTACCTACTTACGGATCTGTGATTAATTAAGTTCCGGAAGTACTTTATAAACGAAGTGATAAATAATAAAAGAGGAACCCCATATGCAGCAATATTTTCAGAATAAAATACCTTATGAGCAATATGCGGAAAAAAACAATGAAGCTGTTTCTATTACAAAACCAGAATTGAAACAGAATCGATATACAGATATTGTGTTTGCAGGCTATCGTTGGGATGCGCAGGCTGTTTTGACAACATTAGGTTTGATAATTGTGTTTTCTCCAAACTTGGACTCAAAAAGAAGCAAATTTACGCACATCAATATGGGACATTCGGTATTTATATCCTGTTATTTTAAAGGGACATGTTTTAACTATTGTGATTTTACAGGTGCGGTGTTTATTGACTGTAATTTTGATGAAGCGACGTTTGTAGATTGCGAATTTTTATATGCACAGTTTAAGGAGTGTTATATTACATATGATGCGATCAAGAATAATCTTCCAAGAAAATGGCATAATCTGACCAGGGATCTTTGTCGGAATCTTGGATTAGAGGCACTTCATGCAGGGGATGATGAGAATTTCCGCAAATATTATTTTGAAGAGAAGAGAGCGAATGAAAGATATTATCTGAAGAAATTCCATCATTCGAAAACAGAGGATGGCGGTTATTACTATAATAAATATAATGTATGGGATGAATGCAGTGGACTTTTTCATTTCCTGCTAAGTAAATTGAATCATGTTTTGTGGGGATATGGAGAGAGACTGGGAAGACTGATTGGAAATATGTGCATTGTGGTAACACTGTATTGGATCATTTATGAGCAGATGCCAATATTGCGTGAGGGAAAAGCACTGCGCTGGTATGATGGCTTATATATCAGTTTGTCCAATTTCTTTACGATGAGTCCGGTTGCTTCCTATACGTTTCCGAATTCATGGGCATATGAGTTCGCTTCTGTTTCTGAGGCTGGGATAGGCGTGATTTTTGTTGGCTTTTTCGTAGCGGCTGTTTTTCGGTATATTAATCGCAGATCGTAGGTGGATGGATGATAACATTTCAGATTGATGACACACAGTACTACATAAATCATGATAAACGGATTGAAGAAGTCTGGCTGTTTGGATCCTATGCAAGAGGAGAACAGGATTGTTACAGTGATATTGATCTGCTTATTATTGTGCAGGATTGCAGCGACATGGAGTATACGGAATTGAAGCAACAATTGTCTGCAGAATTGCATATTCCGTTAGATTGGATTTCTTTGTATCAGATGAACAAGATTACCGAGATGGGGAATAAGGGGGCTTATTTCCTGTGGCACTTGAAGCTGGAAGGGCATAAATTATATTCAAGAAATCTCTTCATGCAGAATATATTGAAGTCGCTTCCGGAATATAGTGGCGTACTACAGGACTTAATGGATTACAGCGTAATCTGTAACGATATCCGTGAGAACATTTCAGATGAATATCTGGATGTTACATATGAGCTTTCAGTTCTCGCATCGGTAATCAGAAACACGGCAATAGCGGTTGATTTTCTCTTTGGAGAAAAGATATTTGGACGTATCACTTGCGTGGAAACGTCGAATCGCCTGCTGGAGGGCATATTTTACATTCCGGTGAAGGAATATATGAAATTATATAGTAATCGTTTATATATTACAGGAAAGTCAAGTTCCTGTGAGAAAATGACGATATATGATATAGGAATCTGGCTTGAGAGAGCTGAAAAGTTTATATCATGTGCAAAGGAGGTATATCATGCGAGAAAAAATGATAACAATATGGGACGAATTGGTACAGATGAATAAAGTAAGACCCTATGTTTTTAAAACGAGGTTACAGCGTGCTATTTTAAGAACAAAGAAATACGGCATGGAACAGGATGATACATCTCTGCAGCAATTGTGTGAAAAACTGGAACATAAGCTTGCTTTTATTTCAGATCAGAGTAATCAGACATCGGATGGAGAACTTAGAAGTTATCTTATTTTAAAAGAGGATATGGAACAGATTCGGGTGGCGTTATGCATAAAGTAAAATAAAATTGATTAGAAACCAATCGAAGTTGGTGTAAACGATAAAGAAACTTACAATTATAGATAAACTGCCCTAAAATGAGACTTTTTCAAATTCCAGATGATATGAAACCTGACAACTAAAGAAGGTGAACGATATGAAATTCAATAAGCATCAGCAGTTGATTATAAAGAAAATAGCTTCTGGCGAAATAACCGATATTAGCACCTACTTAAAAGTCTTTGATTTAAGTACATATAGAAAATTAGATGAAAACGATATTCTAAACCGATTAAATGAAAGTGAGAAAGGCAATTGCTATAAGCGCTTAAAGAAAACCTTTAGAGAAAGTAATCAATTATTATGTAACAATGATTTATTTCCACAGTTTGTACCCAATATACCCAAATTAGAAGATTTCGAAGATGTAGAACCAACTATAGCAAAGAATGGATCAAAATATACTGTAGTTGTAGATAATTCTACCAAATATGAATATGACTTTTTTGATGGAATTAATATCAATAACTCATTTTCTGACATAAAAGAATTCCTGACTATTTGGCAATTTCTAAAATTGGAAGGTCTTGTATTGGAAGTGGATAAACAACTTTCAAAATCTGACTTTGAACCATTTTTGAATACAAACCGATTAATGAAACTACCTATGGAAAAACACACAAGAAAATAGCTATTACTTATCCGACACCTGATGGCTTATACAAAGTAGATATAAATGAATCAAAATCCTTGTATCCAAATGTGAAAACGGATTATGTTAAAGATTTTAGAAACTATATTGACTACTATTTTGAATACAACAAGGCAAATGAGCTAATCTGTTCACAGTTTATTTGTAAACAGATATATGGAAATCCTGAACTTGATGCATTTATCAAGAATAAGTTTAAGACAAGAGAACAAATCAACTTCAAGTGGTCGCTTATTCCAGCCTACCTAGCTTTAGCACTTACTCTTGGAATTGCAATCTGGCAGAAAAATGATAATTCTGATATTATCAAGATCCAGCAACAGCTTGATTCTATCCAGCAAGCAATAGATAACAACAATCCAGACTGGGGCAAAATAGAACAACAGCTTGACGATATCTCAAAATCAGATATTTATGATGGTTCTACAAATGAGAAATTAGAGAGATGATAGAGCAAATTAAGAATTACAAAGATTATCAAAAATAATTTTTTATCTTTGGTCCTAAGAAATATCAGGTGACAGGCACGGTGAAAGGGGGGCTGATCCGTCTGATCGGAGCATTGGTTTTGCTGATCATGATGTATCCGATGTTTGGGTATCTGATTTTGCTGCCGGTCTGTTATTGCTTGGTGTCAATGCGGTATTCAGGAAAATTCTTAAAAAACTGCATAAACAGGTACAGGAAACAGATGGAAATCTGCGGATTTTCCCGCAGTACTATGGCATGCTTGCAAGTGCGGAGCGTATCCGGGAGATAGAAGAGTGTTTTTTGCAAGACCTTTTTGCATAAACTACATTTATATTTTACAATAAACAGAGCTCTTTATTCTTTCTCAACTGACAATAAGTTTACTCTATCGTGGTATTTTTGATGCTTTTGCTAATTGTTAAGATATGTTAATATGATGTATATAATATATACGAATTAGAATTAAAAAAATTCAGTAATGGGGGAAGAATATGGTCATCTCTAAAATAATGTTAAAAGATTTTAAGAGCTATAAAGATACCGTTGAGATTAAGTTTGGTGGACGATTTAATGTGATTATTGGGGAAAATAATATCGGAAAATCAACAATATTTGAAGCACTTCTTTTATGGGAAAAATGCTATAACGAAAGTTTGACCAGTAATAAGAAAAATTTTTATAGTCAATCGGTTCCGTTATACATAAGTTTTGATGAATTGTACTTTTTGCGAATTACAAAAGATGAGGATCTGTTTTACGGGAATAAAAGAACGTGTGAAATAGGAGTTGAATTTAGTGAAGAAAACTCAGAGGAAAATTTTTATTTAACATTTTCTTTAACGAAACCATCCATAGAAAATGCGTATGTTAGAGTACAACGTATGGCACCAGAGCAGTTCGATGCGTTTAAAGAGAAAATGGATTCAATTGGTACAAAGTTGACAGAATTTTTGTTTATACAACAAACAGAACCCGTTGCAAAAGTACTGGCGAAAGAGCTTATATGTTTCCGGGACAGATCCGAAAAAAAATTGAAAAAGGTAGATCACATGAAGTTTTGAGAAATAAGATATTGTCAAGTGACATAGAATTATTAACTGAACGGATGAAAAGAGTATTGGATTGTGATTTTGATTTTAAAGTACCAACTAGATCTGCAAGAGAGAAAGAAGAATATATTAATTTATATGTAACTCAAAATGGAAAAAAGATAGATGTGGGATTACAGGGAAGTGGATTTTTACAGGTTGCTGAAATTTTTTCTTCAATGGCAATTATGGATAATGCATTGAATGTCCTGTTAATTGATGAACCGGATTCTCATAATTAGTCCAAGAATACAAAATAAATTACTTGATTGTTTGAAGGAAATATCAAATGTACAGGTGTTTGTTATCACTCACAATGATAATTTTGTTTTCTGAATTAGCAGCAGAGACATTATATTTATTAATTCAGAAAACAAAAATATTGGTCATATAGAAGCATTAAATGATATAAACATAGATGTATTACATAGTTCACTGGGGGGTGTGATAACTGGTTTAACAAGATTACAAAAAAATAAAACGTATTATTTTTACGGAAGGGGATGATGATATAGCATATTTAAAAGCTATGAATGAAGCTTTTAAACGAGTAAATTCTCCTTTGGCAATAGATTTCTCAAAAATATCTTTTTGGTATATTCGAGGAAAAGACAATATGAATTTGAAAATTA
>ENA-OQMZ01000772-OQMZ01000772.1-human-gut-metagenome-genome-assembly--contig:-NODE-772-length-13001-cov-3.943918_pt1 | contig 13001 bp, 18 predicted proteins | sample MGYA00242621_ERZ504862 | MGnify/ENA primary metagenome ERZ504862 (study PRJEB26092, sample SAMD00036393) | human gut metagenome | host: Homo sapiens | study: EMG produced TPA metagenomics assembly of... | reverse complement strand
CTCGCCCACCGCGCTCACGGCCCGCGAGTTCGACGTCCTCGCCCTGCTTATGGCGCATGCCGAGACCGTGCTCACGCGCGAACGCATCGCGCACGAAGCGCTGGGCTACGAATACATGGGCGACACCAACAACGTCGACGTGCACATCGCGCATCTACGCGCCAAGATCGAGGACGCCGGCGGCGTCCGCATCATCCAGACCGTGCGCGGGGTGGGCTATGTCTGCCGCGCGTAACGCCGAGGCCAAGCGCGTCACCTCCATCGCCCGCGCCATCAACTGGAGCTATATGTGGCGCCGCCTGATGAGCTACGTCTGGCTCGACCTGCTGCTGGTGGTGATTGCGGCGGCGATCCTTGTCTATGGATACAACCAGACGCTGCCCGACGGCGCGTTTACCGCGGGATGGATCCCCAGCGCCACCGTTCGCGGCATGACGCTGACGCCCGCGCGCGGCTGGGACCTGACAACACTCACCTATACCGTCGAGCTTGCGCGTACCACCAAGACTTTCCCCCTCGCGCAGGACCTCGTCACGCTATGGCCTCTCTACCTTGTCGTTGTGGTTGGCAGGTCATCAGCGTGCTCAACATGCTCGGCGGCGCCCGCCGCGTGCGCCGCACCATGGCGCCGCTCAACGATCTGGCCCTGCGCGTGGACGAACTCGGCCGCATGCAACTCGCCGGCGGCAAAATGGAAACACTGGAGCAGGCCATCGAGCGCGCAAGCGTCGACTCGCCGAGCGTCACCACCGGCGACGCCGACCTGGCAAGCATCGAGGTCGCACTCAACCGCCTGCTGCGCCAGATGCAAGAGGCCAAACTGCAGCAGATGCGCTTTGTCAACGACGCGAGCCACGAGCTGCGCACGCCCATCGCGGTGATTCAGGGCTACGTGAACATGCTCGACCGCTGGGGTAAGGACGACCCGGACGTGCTGGCGGAATCCATCGCGTCCCTTAAAGCCGAAAGCGAGCACATGCAAGAGCTTGTGGAGCAGCTGCTGTTTTTGGCACGCGGCGATGCCGGGCGCACGGTCCTGCGGCGCGCGCATACCAACTTGGCTGCACTGGTCAGCGAGGTATGCGAAGAATCGCAGATGATCGATACCGAGCACACGTATCGGCTGGCTTCTGACGCTGCGCTTGCCAGCGACCCGCGCTGCGACGCGCCCGTCGACGTGGCGCTCGTGAAGCAGGCTCTGCGCGTGATCGTGCAAAACGCCGCCAAGTACTCGGATGTGGGAACGACCGTCACATTTGGCATAACGCCAGATGCGGGCGCGGGCACGATCGACATAAGTGTTGAGGACGAGGGCATCGGCATGAACCAGGAATCCGCAGCTCACGCGTTCGAGCGGTTCTACCGTGCCGACAACGCGCGCGATGCCGGCGCACAGGGTTCGGGTCTGGGGCTTGCGATCGCCAAGTGGATCGTCGACAGCCACGGCGGCGTCATCGGTGTGACCTCGGTCGAAGGGGTCGCAGCCGCTTTACGATTCGCCTGCCACGATAGGAAGCCCCTCGGCATAAATAAAGGGATAAGCCACGCGGCCCTATCCCTTTTTGCTAGCTATGGCAGCTTGTGCGCTACTCGCGGCACAGGTGCACGGCGAAGCCGGCGAACTCGCGCTTAAAGTACACGAGCTTGGTGCCACCGTCGGGCAGCAGCACACGCGACTCCTCATTGACCTCGAGTCCGCGCTCGGCAAACCACTTCTCGGCCGCATCGATGTCGTTGACGGCAAAGCCGATGTGGCCCTTGGTGCCACGACCATTCTGCTTCATGACCTCGACCAGCGAATCGTTAAAGTACGAAACCGGGGTCTCGATAACGGGCAGACCCATCATCGTCGAGAACAGCTCCGCGATCTCCAAGGCGTCTGCCGGGCTGGCGGCGTTAATGCCACATGGGCAACGCGCATACCAAAGAGCTCGACCGGATTGGCGTTCTGCTCACTCATGCAGTCAGCGCCTACTGAGCCATGACGTCAAGAACGGCCTTCTCGGCAGCGACGCGGTTCATGCCGGTCATGAAGGGCACGCCGCTCACGTACGGGCAGGTAAGGCCCTCGGGGGCAACGGTGGTGGCGATCAGCAGGTCGGCGCCCTCGTCGCAAACGTCCTTGGCCTCGGAGATGGCGCACTGCACGATCTCGTACTTGTCGGCGTAACCGTTGGCGTCGAGCATGGTGGCGACCTTCTGGGCAACGAGCGTGGAAGTAGCAGCGCCAGCGCCGCAAGCCAAAACGATCTTCTTCATAGGTAATGTCTCCCTTCATGGTTTACTTTAGGTAAGTGTACCGCAGCGAGCGATGGCACTCGGCCTCGATGAGCTTTTATGCCAGTTTGCTTGCGCGCTGCGTATAATACATCTAGTACATGTTGTCATACCGCTCGCTTTATGAGCGACTAAGGACCCCAATATGCCCGATTCCCGCACCCTCTGGACCGCCGTCGTCATTATTTGCATCGCCGTGTCGGTATTCTTTAGCGTCAAAAAACGCACCACGTTTAAGCGCCTGCAGCAGCTTATGGCTGCGAAGCAGTGGGACGAGTTCAATCGTTTGCTCGATGGCAAACTCACCAGCATGCTGTACCCGCGCTATAACCGCGACTACCTGCGCCTGAACTCCTATCTGCTGCGCGAGGACCACAAGCGCGCCGACGAGATGTTCGATTTGCTGCTGGGGCTCAATCTGCCTAAAATGCAGCGCGTCGACCTGGTGATCAAAGCCTTTAACTACTACGTTGGCCAGGAGGACCGCAAAAAGTCCAAGGAGCTCCTGCACGAGATCAAGGGCTTTGAGGGCGGCCAGGCCGAGGCAGTCGCGCACGAATGCCAACTGATGTACGACACGATGATCCTCAAGCGCCACAACGACATTCCCGAGCTCGAGCGCATGCTCGAGGAGGCCGGCGACGACAAGGTCAAGAGCTGCCGCCTGGAATACCTGCTAGCCCTGCAGTACAAGAACAAGGGCGACGAAGCCAAGTTCCAGGAGTTCCTGGAGAAGTCGGGCCAACACTCGATGGCCGTCAACGCGTAACGGACGGCTTGTGCTAGACTTCTAGTCTCACGGGGGCGTGGCGGAATTGGCATACGCAGGAGACTTAAAATCTCTCGCCGCAAGGATTGTGGGTTCGAGTCCCACCGCCCCTACATGTATTGCCTACGAGCGTGTCCCCCAGGGAATGCGGCTCCTTTCTTTTGGACGCCGGTGGGAATCGAACCCGCGAGGGGGCGAGCGTCAAGCGGACGCGCAGCGTCCGCAGCGAGCCGGCGAGGGCGCCGGCAGGCGACCGAAGCGGTGCGGATTTGCGCAGCAAATACGCGGACGTCCCACCGCCCCTACCATATGACGCTTACGAGCCCGTGTCCCCCAGGGATGCGGGCTCGTTTCTTTTAGATGCCGGTGGGACTCTAAGCTGCGGTGGAATAGATCCTGGTTATACCGTTTACCGGCCCATTTAGGAACTATTTCACCGTAACTCAGAGGGAGACGGTTAAAGAGCGCTCAGACTCGGGTCCAGGCGATGGTGGGGGTTGCACCGTCGAGAGTCTCGTTGATGGTGGCGGCCATGCCGGCGAGTAGGCTATTCTCGCTTACGGTGAGCGTCTTGTAGCCGCCGGCACGCATGAGCTCGCGAATCACCACGCGCCAGCCAAGATCACGCCCGCACGCTTGGGCTGCACGCCCGGCAGCGCGGCGATGCTGTCCGCGTCCAGCGCGGACATGCGCTCGATAGCGGCCGAAATCTGTTCCATCGAAAGCTCGCGCAGGTGCACAAAGCTCGAGTCGTACGGCTCCAGCTCGTGAACCAGTGCCACGAGCGTGGTAACGGTGCCGCCCACCGCGACCAAGCGCTCGGCACGCTCAAAATCGACGGGCAGGCCCTCAAAATAGGCAGCGAACTGCTCGCCGGCCCAGTTGGCAGCAGCAGCAAGCTCGCCGTCCGCAGGCGGCAGCGCCGAGAAGAACCGCTCCGTCACGCGGCGACAACCGATGTCCAGCGAACGCGTGCCCTCCAGCGCAAAGACCCCACGCTCCGGCGCATAGACGCCCGTCGCGAGCTCCGTGGATCCGCCGCCCGAATCGGCAACAATGATGCGCTCGCCGGCAAAGTCGTGCGACACGCCAAAAAACGTCAGGCGCGCCTCGACCTCGCCCGGAATCACCTGCGGTTCGAGCCCCAGCTCACGCAGACCGTCCAGCAGCAGTGCGGCATTGGATGCATCGCGCGCGGCGCTCGTGCATGTGGTGCAAATGCACGCGGCCCCAAAGGCACGCGCCTCGTCCACAAACATGCGGCATGCAGCGAGCACGCGCTCGACCGCCGCCTCGCAAAAGCGACCCGTCGCGTCCACACCCTCGCCCAGGTCGGTAATCTCGGTATGCTTGGACGATTCCACGATCGCCCCGCCCTCGACCTGCGCCAGCACCAGTCGCGACGACACCGTTCCCAGATCGATCGCCGCCACCTTATATCGTTTGCAATCTGCCATTGCGGGCTCCCCTCCGGGCGCTATTTGCCGTTGGACACGACCGTCTGGCCCTCGACACCGTTAAACCCAAACAGCATGTCGAGCGCCTGGATGTACCACGGGGCGTCCTTACCGACTTCTTCGATTTCCTTGGCAACTTCGCTGGCCTTCTTGGCGTTCGACGACTTCTTGCTCGAAGACGAATCCGAATCGTCGTCCAGGCCCTGCACTTCAACCCTCTTCTCGCCGGGCATCACCAGGCCCAGATCCTCGGACGCCGCATCCTTAATGCCCTCCTCCGAGAGCAGTTTGTCGACGCTTTTTTGCAGCTCATCATTGTATTGCTGACGAATCTCGACCTGCTTGGCCAAGATATCGCTCGAACGCTTTGCCACGTACAGATCGCGCACGGGGAAATACAGGCTCACGAGCACCAGGGCAACGACAATGCCGATGAATAGCCCTCGCTGAGGACCGTGGGTAAAGTCGTAGATCGCCTTGACCACTGCGTTGTCGTTGGCGTAGTGCATGAAGTCCGAGCCCGAAAGACGGCTTGAGGGACGGCGCGGCTTGTCGGACGTCTGGGTCGAAGGGCGCGACGCATGCGCGGAACGCGATGGGCGCACCGGACTATCCGAGGAACTATTTGGCTGAACATTGGGATGCGAAGTCGCCGGCGAGCTATACCTGGAGCGATCAGCACCAGCATAACCAGACCCGCCAAGCTGCGCGGTACGCGCACGACGAGACGACGGCTCACGCGAACCGGCGGAATAGTACCTGTTGTCGTAAATCTGATCCATGTGCGCCTTGTGCGGTTGAGGTTTGTTTGCGCTAAGTCCCTTAGTTATAGCACGAGCACCCGCACCGCCTTCGCCAGCCTTTGCTCGACATAAAAAAGGCGCTGAGCCACACGGCCCAGCGCCCAATGGCGACCATCAGAAGTGGAGCGGAGCCGAGTCAACCCCGCCCCCACGGGCACCACTTGTTTAGCGGATGTTGTAGAACGCAGACTTGCCGGCGTAGCGCGCGCTGCCCTCGAGCTCGTCCTCGATACGGATGAGCTGGTTGTACTTGGCGATACGGTCGCTACGGCACGGGGCACCCGACTTAATCTGGCCGGCATTGACGCCCACGACCAGGTCGGCGATCGTGGAATCCTCGGTCTCGCCGGAGCGGTGACTCACGATGCAGCGTAGCCGGCCTCCTTGGCGGTCTCGATGGCCTCGAGCGACTCGGTGAGCGTACCGATCTGGTTGACCTTGACCAGAATCGCGTTGGCAGCGCCCAGTTCGATGCCCTTCTTGAGGCGCTCGGTGTTGGTAACGAACAGGTCGTCGCCCACCAGCTGCACCTTGTTGCCGATGCGACGGGTCAGCTCGACCCAGCCATCCCAGTCCTCCTCGGCCATGCCGTCCTCGATGGAGATAATGGGGTAGGTGTCGACGAGCTTCTCCCAGTAATCGACCATCTGGCGCTCGTGTACTCAACACCCTCGCCCTTGAGCTCGTACATACCGGTCTCGGCGTTGTAGAACTCGGTCGAGGCCGGATCCATGGCGTACATGAAGTCGACGCCGGGCTTAAAGCCAGCCTTCTCGACGGCCTTGGTAATGTACTCGAACGGCTCGGCATTGGTCTTGAGGTTGGGCGCGAAGCCGCCCTCGTCGCCCACGCCGCCGCCAAGGCCGGCCTCGTGCAGCACGCCCTTGAGGGTGTGGTAGACCTCGGCGCACCAGCGCAGGCCCTCGGCAAAGCTCGGAGCACCCACGGGCATGATCATGAACTCCTGGAAGTCAACGTTGTTGTCGCATGCATGCCACCGTTGAGGATGTTCATCATGGGCGTGGGCAGCAGGTGAGCGTTGACGCCGCCCAGGTACTGGTACAGCGAAAGACCCGCCGACTCTGCCGCAGCGCGGGCAACGGCCAGCGACACGCCCAAGATGCGTTAGCGCCGAGCTTGGTCTTGTTGGGCGTACCGTCGGCGGCGATCAGCGCGGCATCGACGGCACGCTGGTCGAAGGCATCGAGGCCCACGACGGCATCGGCGCACTCGTTGTTGACGTGCTCGACGGCCTGCGAGACGCCCTTGCCAGATAGCGACCTTTGTCGCCGTCGCGCAACTCGCATGCCTCAAAGGCGCCGGTCGAAGCGCCCGAAGGCACCATCGCGCGACCGAAGCTGCCGTCCTCGAGCACGACCTCGACCTCTACGGTGGGGTTGCCGCGGCTGTCGAGCACCTCGCGACCGTAGACATCCAAAATGTCACTCATGTTGTCTCCCTCTCACTTGGAAACGGTTGATGCAAGCGACTGGCCGACTGTGCACCATTGGTGCGCCTCCGTAAGTTAGCCATGTCGCACTTTTTGCATTATGCCTAAGTTAGCCGAGGGATACATATGAATTGGAGAAATCATTCTTTGGGGCGCTTGTTTTTGCACCGAGCATTCATCTCTAGAGGTCGCCCCCCCATTAAATTCTTCTATCGGCATACCGTCTTTACCTGGCTTGCGAATGAAAGAGCCAATAATGTGCTTTTACATCGTTCAAAGTTCTGGATATCGTGCAATTCTAAGGGTCTGAAGTTCTGGATATCGTGCATAATCAGGTTATAAAAGTTCTGGATATCGTGTACGAGGTAGCCATGCTTAAACGAAAAGCCTATGACAAACTACTAAAATGGAAGCATGAAAGCGCTGGTAAAACAGCACTTCTTATTGAAGGAGCCCGCCGCGTCGGCAAGAGCACGCTTGCCCGCACGTTTGGAGAAACCGAATACAAGTCCTGCCTTGTCATTGATTTCTTTCAAGCACCTGCCGAAGTTAAGCAATATTTTGAGGACTATCGCACTGACTTCGACTCGCTCTTCCTCTATCTCTCGGTTTTCTATAACGTCAAACTCTATGAACACGAGACGCTTATCGTCTTTGACGAGGTCCAGATGTACCCGCAAGCACGCGGACTCATCAAGTATCTCGTTGCAGACGGACGTTACGACTACATCGAAACTGGATCCCTGCTCAGCATCAAGCAGAACATTAAAGATATCGTCATCCCATCCGAGGAAGAGTCTCTGGAACTTGAGCCCCTCGACTTTGAGGAGTTTCTTTGGGGCATGGACGAAAAGGGGCTGGCCGATCTCATTCGCATGAGTTTTAACAAGATGAAGCCGCTCCCCGATGCCCTACATCGCAGAGCGCTCTCCCTTATGCGCGAATACATGCTCGTAGGCGGCATGCCTGAGCCGGTATCCATCTATGTTGAACAGCGCGCTTTTGCGCCCGTCGACGCTTCGAAGCGCCGAATCGTCCAGCTCTATCGCAACGATATCTCTCGTTTTGCAACCGGTTACGAATTCAAAGTCGTCTCCGTACTCGATGGCATCCCGGGTCAGCTCTCTAGGCACGAAAAACGATTCAAGCTTTCCTCACTTGATAAAAACGCACGCATGCGCACCTACGAAGAAGCCTTCTTTTGGCTGGCAGACGCGCGAATTGCCAATATCTGCTATGCCGCAAGCGAACCGAGCGTGGGCTTTCACTCAGCATGGAGCAAACGGCCCTCAAGTGCTACATGGCGGACACCGGCCTGCTTGTAACGCTTGCCTTCTCTGACAACAACGATACCGATGAAGACGTTTACAGGGCCGTGCTTCGCGGCGACATCGGATTGAACGAAGGAATGCTTACCGAAAACTACGTTGCCCAATCTCTAAAGGCCAATGGATACAGACTCTTCTTTTATTCCCAAAGCGGAAAGAAGGAGGGGGAGGAGCGCATGGAAATCGACTTCCTCGTTACCCGACCCTATGTCAATGCCGCCGGAAAGCCGCGCATCAGCCCCATCGAAGTTAAGTCGCCACGCAGATACGGAACCATCTCCCTCGACCGATTCCGCGCGCGCTTTAACAAGAAGATTGGGATGGCTTACGTGTTGCACCCTAAACAACTCGAGTGGGATGCCGAAGCACAGCTGGCACATCTTCCGTTGTATATGGCTTTTTGCTTGTAGAGACCTCTCTACGAATGGATGCCGTGAGAGACGCAGGCCTCACTCGCTTGCTTTTGCTTGGTCCCACAGGTCGTTGAGTTGAGCGGTTGAGCAGGCGGCGAGGTCATCGCCCGCCTCGTGCACGGCGGCCTCCATCGCAGCCCAGCGACGGCGGAACTTTGCCGTGCTGGCGCGAAGGGCGCTCTCGGCGTCGATTCCTTCTTTGCGCGCAACGTTGACTAGGGCAAAGAGCAGGTCGCCAAACTCCATCTCGCGCTCGGGCGAGCCGGGCTCCTCGGCCTCAAACTCGGCACGCTCCTCAGCTACCTCGTCCCACACATCCTGGACCGTCTCCCACTCAAAGCCCACGGCAGCCGCCTTGCGCGACACCTTCTGCGCCTGCATCAGCGCCGGCAGATGCGTGGGCACGCCGTCGAGCAGACCCTCGGGCGCAGCTTCGCCCGCTGCCACGGCCTTGTCCTTGGCAACCTTCTCGGCAAGCTTGACCTCATCCCAAATCTTGAGCACCTCGTCGGAGCTCTCGGCGTCCGCATCGCCAAACACGTGTGGGTGGCGGCGGATGAGCTTGGCGTCGATATCGCGCGCCACGTCGGCCAGCGTAAACTCGCCGGCGTCCGCCGCAATCTGCGCATGCAGTACTACCTGCATGAGCACGTCGCCGAGCTCCTCGCGCAGATGCGTGGCATCATCGGCCTCGATGCAATCGAGCGCCTCGTAGGCTTCCTCGATCATGTTCTTGCCGATGCTCTGATGCGTCTGCTCGCGATCCCACGGGCAGCCATCGGGCTGACGCAGACGCCAGATAGTCTGCACCAGATGCTGCAGCTCGGCCGACGCGTCGACCAGCGTGGACAGGTCGCGCGAACCCTCGGCATTTTGCTGAGCCATGTGCTGCGCCATAGTTATTCCTCCTCCAGGACCACGTGACGGAACACGCCGCCCTCGTAGATGCCGTAGCTATGCGTACCGTCCTTGGGAATGCTCACGCTGCCGGGATTGAAGAGCCACAGGCCCGGGTGCGCGGCGCTCTCCTCGTTGACCTTGATGTGCGTATGGCCGTAGACGAGCGCGGAGCCCTCGGGCAGCGCGGGCGCGTGGTCGACGCTGTTGTGCATGCCGGCGCCAAAGACGTGGCCGTGCGTCAGGAACAGCTCACGGCCGGTCTCGTCAAACAGCGTGGCGTAGTCGGCCATGACCGGGAAATCGAGCACCATCTGGTCGACCTCGGCGTCACAGTTGCCGCGCACCGCGATGATGCGGTCGGCCAGGGCATTGAGCAGCGGAATCACACGCTTGGAGCGTAATCGCGCGGCGGGTCGTTACGCGGACCGTGATAGAGCAGGTCGCCCAGCAGGACGATGCGGTCGGGCTGCTCGGACTCGATGGCGGCGACCAGGCGCTCGGTCCAGTATGCCGAGCCGTGGATGTCGGAGGCGATGAGGTATTTCATGGTGGTCCTTTCGGGTGGGGTTGATGGAGCTGGGCGTGGCGTGCCGCCAGCCGCGTTACTCAAATCGCAGTGCCGCGCTCTGGGCCGCCTGCATCACGCGTTGGAGCGGCACATTGTGCTCGCGGGCAAGGCGGGCGCAGTCTTCGTACTCGGGCGCCGCGCGCTCGCTGCCGTCGGGCAAAGTCGCCACCTTGACGGACACCTCGCCCCATGGCGTTGTTACGCGCTCAAAGCGGCGTGGTAGGCAAACGCGCTCCATAACCTGGCGGCGGATGCCATTGGTCGTGGTTTCCAAAAAGACAATCGTCTGCAGGCGCTCGATATCCTCGTGGGTACAGATTACCTGCAACTGCCAGCCGGGACGGCCCTTTTTGCAGTAAAGCGGCAACCAATGCACTTCGCGGGCGCCGGCCTTGCGCAGGCAATCGGCAGCGTAGGCAAGCACCTCAGGCGACGCGTCATCGATGTCGCACTCCAGTTTGACGATAGTTTCGGGCGCATCGGTCTCGCGAGACAGCGGGGATGTGGTATCGCATGGCATACGGTCCGGCTCCTTTCCGCACGGGCTCGTTTTGTTCACCCAAACGCTAACACATCGCGGGCGGCGTGGATGTGGCGGAGCGCGATGAGCGCGATTTTCCCTGTCCGCAAGAAACCGGCACCCCGGCGCGCTCGTCGCATCGAGACCGCGCCGTTACAATGGAGCGGATTCGCTTGACGCAAAGGAGCCGCCATGCCTGCTTGCCCGCTGGTCGATTGCCATACCCACACCTCGTTCTCGGACGGACACGCCTCGTTTGAGGACAACGTTCGCGCCGCTGCTGCAGCCGGTTGCCGTGCCATGGTCTCGACCGATCACCTTACCCTGCCTGCCAGCATGGATTCCAATTGCGAAGTGCAGGTTGTCGAGGGCAACCTGCCGGCACATCGTCTGGCTTTCGAGGATGCCCGCAAGCTTACCGCGCAGATCGCGCCGGAGCTCGAGCTTATCTATGGCTTTGAGTGCGATTGGTACGAAGGCTGCGAGCCTTTGGTTGAGCGCTGGTCCGAAGGCGCCGTCGTGCGCCTGGGCAGCGTACATTGGATTGGCAACCCCGGCGATATCATGGCCGGTGCCGCGGGTGCGGCGGGAACGGAAAACGTCGCTCGCCCCGATACACCCGATTCGCGCTGCGGCTGGATCGATGATGACACCAACCTGCATGTTTGGGAAAACCTGGGCGTGCGCGGCGTGTGGGAGCGCTATGTCGATGACTGGTGCCGTGCTTGCGAAAGCTCACTCAACTTTGACGTAATGGCCCATCCCGACCTGGTCATGCGCTTTTCGAAGGAAGCTTTGCGCCCGACTTTGACCCGGCGCCGCTTTGGGAGCAGATGGCCGAATGCGCCCACGATACGGGTCGCCGTGTCGAAGTCTCGACCGCCGCGCCGCGCAAGGGCCTCGACGACTATTACCCCTCGACGGGGCTGTTGCGTTGCTTCGCCCACGCCGAGGTACCCATCGCCTTTGGCTCGGACGCACACCGCGCCTGCGACATCTGCTGGAACATCCGCGAGGCCCAGGCCCACGCCTACGACTGTAGCTATCGAACCTTCGACATCCCCCACCTCACCGGAGAATGGGAGCCCACGCCCCTCGCCTAAGACTAGTCGTTGGGGACACTCTTCACAAATGACCCCTTGGGGACGGAGGAAAACAGGTCGTTTTGCTCACCACCGACGCCCGTGCAACACCGCCCGCCAAAAAGAACGCCCGTTTACTACGATGAACCGCAAACCTCCGACCATCGGCTTAATGTGGAAAATAAAACCGCAGGTAGAAGCGTTGACGATTTGCTCAAAATCGACGTGTGGTCAGCAGATCCAGTTTCATCGTAGTAATTGGGCATGCTATTTGGCAGCGCCGGCAAAGACTGTCCCAAACGACTAGTCGTTTAAGAACGTCCCCAATGACTAGTGGCGGCGGGCGTTGAGTTCGCCGGCCAGTTCGTCGAGGGTGATGCCGTAGCGCTCAAGCGTCACGAGCAGGTGGTAGACCAGGTCGCCGGCCTCGTAGCGAATGTGATCGTGGTCGTTATCCTTACAGGCCATGATGACCTCGCTCGCCTCCTCGGCAAGCTTCTTGAGCAGCTCGTCCTCGACGTCGGTCAACAGGCGAGCGGTGTAGCTCTCCTGCGGCGATGCGTCGCGACGACCATGAATCACCTCGGCCAACCCCGTCAGCGTCTCACCGATATTTCCATCCTGAACATTCGCAGTGCGCACACCCATGGTTCAATCCTTTCTGGTTGGCCAAGCGCTTAGTCGAGCGCCCGCCCTACGCGAGTTTCTTAAAGAAGCAGGTACGGTTGCCGGTGTGGCAGGCCGGACCCGGCGAGTCGACCTTGACCAGCAGCGTATCGCTATCGCAGTCGGCCCAGAGTTCCTTGACCTCCTGCATATTGCCGCTCGTCGCTCCCTTGTTCCAGAGCTCCTGGCGGCTACGGCTCCAAAACCACGTGGTGCCGGTCTTGAGCGTCAACCCCACCGACTCCTCGTTCATCCAGGCAACCATAAGCACCTCGCCGGTGTCATACTGCTGAACAACACAAGGAATCAGCCCCTTGGCGTCGTATGTAAGCTTTGAAGGATCGGTTATCTCTTCCATTTCTCTTCCCAAATTCAAACTTCGCAGGTCGGCGAGGGTTGTCCAGGTGCCCGAGATTACGAGCGACAAGCCCGACGACGCGTACTTAAGTACGCGAGGAGGGTTGGAGCCGAAAGGTCGGGTGCCTGGGCAAGCCGCAGCATTAGAAGTCCAACCTCACAGGAATACCCTGCGACGCCATATACTCCTTCACCTGGCGAATGCTGAAGGTCCCAAAGTGAAAGACGCTGGCCGCCAGCACGGCATCGGCTTCGCCCTCGATCACGCCCTCGGCAAAATGCTCGAGCGTGCCCACGCCGCCGCTCGCAATAACGGGAATCGGCACCGCGCGCGCCACGGCACGGGTGAGTGCCAGGTCAAAGCCGGCCTTGGTGCCGTCGCGATCCATACTGGTCAGCAAGATCTCGCCG